>CDZH01053957.1_pt1 | contig 10899 bp, 8 predicted proteins | sample 557721 | NCBI WGS metagenome assembly CDZH01 (sample SAMEA3182062, study PRJEB8094) | gut metagenome | biome: human; feature: gut; material: Stool; isolation source: human stools | place: Canada | collected 2013-01-14
GTTCTGCATTGACAATAATCCGGTGGAGCGTTCTATAAGGCCGTTGACTTTAAACAGAAAAAATACGCTCTTCTCCGGATCACATGAGGCAGCACATGCAGCGGCAATTTTCTTTTCACTGATGGGATGCTGTAGGGAAAATAAGGTGAACCCAAAACTATGGATGCAGGACGTGCTGATTAGGGTACAGGAGAAAGAAAGAGAAGAGAAAAACGATTACACCGATTTACTGCCATTTAATTGGAAAGGATAAACAGGAAAGCTATAATAAAGTCAAAAGCCAGACATGCTTCGTCTGGCTTTTGACTTTATTATAACTTGGAGAGAAACACGCACGAGGCCGAATGCTTACTTCCTCGTTCCGTACTTTTAGTGTGATTTTAGCATTTCCCTTTTTGCTATATGTTGAAGTATATTCTGATAAAGGAGCACTAAAATTTAATCCTTTTCCACCTCCGTAAGGAACGTTATACGCCACTCCGAAATAAGGCAGATAGGAATATACCGAATCGTTTCTTATTTCTAAAGAATAATCGGAAGTCAGGTGTTTGCTGCCTCCTTTCATAGGCATTACCCGGTCCACATTGATTTTGTATGCCTTTGCGTCAACAGCCTCGCGTACTGCTTGTTCTCTTTGTTGTTTCTTCTCTTTCTTGTTCTGAGCCGTTATAGGTATCATACTGCCTGATAGAAGGAGACTTGCCAAAAGGAATAATTTATTTGCTTTCATATCTCTCTGTAGGTTTAGTGAATCTGTCTTTGCCAAAGATAGCCAAAAAGAATACTCATTGTTCTGAAAAAAACATAAGATAATCAAACTGTCAATGAGTTAAGTACGCGATTTATCTTTTGAGTCCCGATAATAAAAAAGATGATTTGTCCCCATGCGGAGTCAAATCATCTTTAAAATCTCCCCATTAGGGGAAGACTATAAAATATTATTTGGGTAGATTAAAAGCCACACTCATTTCTTTCATCTGTTCCTGACTCATACCGTCCGGCTCAAATCCCATATTCTTGGCAGCGATGTAAATCAATGCGGATTTATTTAAAACATCGATTTGGTCGAATGCGGCCATTACGTCACGGTCAACGGCAAAAATGCCGTGTTTTTCCCACATAACGACATCATAATCGGCTAGTTCCTTGATGGTTGCATCGGCTAATTCTACAGAACTAGGCAATTGATAAGGAATCATGCCCAGGCCACGCGGACAGAATGCTTTTGTTTCAGGAATCATACTCCATAACAGGTTGGTTGCCACATCTTTTTCCATGAACTTTTTGTTGTGAGACAGGGCAATCAGTTCGATGGGGTGTGTATGCACGGATGCTTTGTAAGGAGAACCTATGCTGATGAGGTAATTGTGTACGCTCAGGTGGGAGGGAACTTCCGAAGTAGGTTGAACCGGTTTGTCGGCAATGATGACATAGCTGGCACAGTCATCCAAAATACGGATGACAGAACCGTTGTCCATAGGCCAACGCGCCAAATCCCGCATACGCATATTGGTTCCTTTGCAATAAAAATAACAGCCTTTCAAGTGAGGCAGTGTTACACCGATTTGTTTTACTTCGCTGATAGCGGGCATCTGACGGATTTCATCGTCTACATATTCGGTGATATTGACGGTGATATTACCTCCGTTACGTTCGGCCCATCCTTTTTGCCACAAATATCCGGCTACTTCGGCTACTTTATTCACCTCTTTGGCCAATTCAGGGCGATTGTCTAAGATTGATTTCATATCTTTTTTATTTGATTGTTCATAGGATATTGTTATTCATCTTTTTCATTCTGAATAACAGTATGCTACAAATATAGTAATTCTTTTAAAATAAATTAGGAAATACGAGAGAAAAGATAAGAACTACCAGTCCGGTTATCAGAACAGTGATAGTCCGGGTAGATACGCCTTTCCATTCTTTTAATAAAATACCCCATACGTTACTGAAAGTAACATTCAAAGCCATCAATATACACCATGAGAAAGCTAGCAGTACAGGACTTCCGGTCAGGAAACTTTTACCCATTTCCAAACCGAAGAATTGCATATACCACAGTACTCCTGCCAAAGCACAGAATATCAAGTTATTTCCCCATACATTGCTTTTGGCATAATCACTCATGGTTTTGTTGGCTATATTTTGTTGCAGACAGTAAACCGCATTAGTCAGGAAACCGCCTAATGTTACCAGGAAGATTACGGGAAGTCCTGCATAAAGCCCTTCTACGCCTCCTGCCAATGCAGCTTCCTTGATGGGCGTTCCGGCATCGAGTCCTAAAGCGAAACAGGCACTCATCACACCTGCCAGTAGGGCTACCAACAGTCCTTTGGTCAGAGCGAAATCTTTTACTGCCGCGCGTTTTTCTTCTTCGCTCATGTTTTTGGCGCGAAGACTGCCGGCATATCCTATAATGGCAATACCCGACAAAGTGATACATACTCCCAGTAAAAGAATAAGTCCGTTTCCTTCAAACAGGTTGGTTCCGGCAAAAATGGCGGGAAAAAGTGTGCCGAATCCGGCACAGGTGCCCAGTGCGATACTTTGTCCTAAGGCCACTCCCAGATAACGCATGGAAAGACCGAAGGTGAGACCGCCTACTCCCCATAATATACCATAAAAGATGCTCATCGGAGCACCTCCTGTTCCCCAAAGGTCAAATAAACTGCTTCCTTGAGGGATACCTAGCAACGCACCCAATAACGGGAATACCAGCCAGGCAAATACACCTTGTAGCAGCCAGAAACTTTCCCAACTCCATTCTTTCACTTTTTTTATAGGTACGTATGAACTGGATTGGCAGAAACTTCCTATGGCGATGATGATTAATCCGATAATGATTTCCATTGTTTATATTCTTTAAGGCTACAACTATGTTCCCGGTAGGGGCAGCACTTGAGGCCGCCCCTACGGAAGACAATCTTGTAGTTGGATATTGATTAGCGTTTCGAAGTGACTTCTGCTTCGTATTTCTCTACTTCTGCAATGAACTCTTCGCCTACGGGTACATTGTTCTTCAAGCAGAACATATCCCATACAGCATTCCAAGGCAAAGCTTTTTCTTCTTCGAGCAGAGCCAGACGTTGGAAGCCTTGTCCGTTTGCTTCATATTCGCGCAGTTTGGCAATCGGTTCCAATAAAGCGCGTACCATACATTTTTGAGCCGCGCGGCTGCCTATAACGTATGCACCAATGCGGTTGATGGAAGCATCGAAGTAGTCAAGTCCATAGTGTACACGATCCAAGGCGTTGCAACGAACGATTTCGCTGAATAAATCCATAGTCGGGTCGTCCATGATGGTTACATGGTCTGAGTCCCAACGTACGGGGCGGCTTACGTGCAGCATCAGTTCGGGGACATACAACAACAAGGAAGAAACTTTGTCGGCAACACTTTCTGTCGGGTGGAAATGGCCGGTATCCAAGGTAATCATTTTGTTGTTCTTGGCACCGTAGCCAATATAGAAATCATTAGAACCTACTGTATAGCTTTCCAGTCCGATACCGAATACTTTTGATTCGATACAGTCTTTCATGTTCTTATATTCTGTTGCGAAAATCTGATCCAGAGAGTCTTTCAACAAAGCACGGTATTTCATGCGGTTTACAGTGATGTCTTTGCTGCCATCGTGTACCCACAGGTTCATGATACAAGGATCGCCCTGGGCTTTACCCATCTCTTCGGCTACGGCACGACAACGTTTGGTGTGCTCAATCCAGAAGTTGCGGATACCTTCATCGGGATTTGATAAAGACAAGTCACCGCTTTTAGGATGAGAGAATGAAGTAGAGTTGAAATCCAGTTTCATGTTGTTTTCCTTACCCCATTCAATCCAGCTTTTGAAGTGTTCGGGTTCTACTTCGTCACGATCTACGACTTTTCCTTGGAAGTCGCCATAAATTTCGTGCAGATTCAAACGGTGAGTACCTGGTATATATGAAGCTGCTTTCAGAATGTCTGCACGTAGTTCATCGATGTTGCGGGCTTTGCCGGGATAGTTACCTGTAGCCTGGATACCACCGGTCAATGAACCTGCCTGAACTTCGAAGCCGGTTACATCATCTGCTTGCCAGCAATGCAGTGACAGATGGAAATTCTGCATGGTTTCCATTACTTTTTCTGTGTCGACACCTACAGCGGCATAACGTTCTTTTGCGATCTCATACGCTTTATTAATCAATTCTTCTTTCATGATATTATTTGTTTGTTTAATGAATAAATTTCAAGGTGAATATTAAATATCTTCTCTATAATGAGCTAAATACTTCTTATATGCTTCTTCCCATTCTTCTGCTTGTTGGGGCTCAAAAGAAACGGTTTCTATGGAAGTGCTGATTAGTTGGCGCATAGCCGCGATATCGCTTACCAGCCCGTTGGCTTTTGCCTGTAACATAATGTTACCGATAGCTGTCCCTTCACTGGGACCTGCTATGACAGGTACGCCCACTGCATTGCAAGTGAACTGGTTTAACAGATTGTTTCGTGAGCCTCCACCGATAATGTGCAGCTTTTCGATGGGGAACGGGGCCATTTGTTGCAAATAGCCGAATACTTGTTTGTAGCGCAGGGCAAGACTGTCGAATATGCAACGGGTGATTTCGCCATAACTCTGTGGTACAGGTTGGTTGGTTTCTTTGCAATAATGTCCGATGGCTTGAATCATAGATGTCGGATTGGAGAAGCAGGGGGCATCGGGATTGATGAGACTGCGGAAAGCGGGAACTGTCAGAGCGGCATCTATCAGTTCTGTGTAAGAATAGTTGTTGGTTGATTCCCATTCTTTGCGGCAACGCTCCAACAGCCACATGCCACAGATGTTTTTCAGGAACCGGGTAGTTCCTTCCACACCTCCTTCATTGGTGAAGTTCTGTTCAAAGCTTTCCTTATTTATAATGGCATCTTTCACTTCAATTCCCATCAGGCTCCACGTACCGGAACTCAGATAAGCGAATCTTTCGTTTTGTGCTGGTACGGCAGCCACGGCTGAACCTGTGTCATGACCGGCAACGGCAATGACTGGAATAGCTCCCAGACCTGTGATTTTCTGCACTTCTTCTGTCAGTACTCCGATAGGCTCTCCCGGGAAAACGAAACGGCCGAACTGTTCTTCCTTGATATCTGCTACATCCAGCAGTTCCTTTTCGAAGCGTTTGGTGCGCGGATTCAACATCTGGGAAGTAGAAGCGATGGTATATTCTGTTACCATTTTACCGGTCAGCATATAGCTTAAGGCATCCGGCATAAACAGTATTTTATCGGCTGCTTCCAAGGCCGAGCAATGATTGCGGTGGAGTGTTGACAATTGGAACAAGGAATTGAAATTCATAATTTGAATTCCAGTGATGTCATATACTCGTTCACGGGGAATATGGGTAAAATATTCTTCAGGTGCACCTGTTGTGTGAGGGTCGCGGTAGCAATAAGGATTGCGGAGTAACTCTCCGTCTTTGCCCACGAATACGAAATCCACCCCCCAAGTATCGATACCGATGGACCGGATAGGCAGATTGTCTTTGGCTACCACTTTCAGTCCCCTGATAATTTCATTGTATAAGGCGTAAATATCCCAATAACAATGTCCTCCGGTTTCTATAATATGATTAGGGAAACGAGTCAGTTCTTTCAACTCCATTTTGCCTTCTCCCAGGCAACCTAAGATGGTACGTCCACTGGTGGCACCCAGGTCTACCGCAAAGAAATAAGTGTGTTCCATGCCTTTATTTTTGATTTTAAGGAATTAATAGTGATGCAAAAATAGTTTATTCCCCGAAAGTCGTCCTTGTTTTTTTGATATTATAACTGTTGGATTTGGTTGTCCCTGCCGTAAAACATAATATTACCGTCTTTTTAAGAAGATCGCATTGAAAAGAAGAATTTGGTGTGATTTTGGTTTACTCTTGGGATGATGGATAAGAGCTTTATTGAAAATATGCATAAAGTCGCAAAAATATTCTCTTTTTTGTATCTATATTCCCGAATATTCTGTAATTTTGCAGTCGAATCAGAATAATTATGCAGTATGAAGAGCAAGAATAGCAGACTTGATGCCATTAAGATTATTATTTCGAGCAAGGAAGTAGGTAGCCAGGAAGAGTTGTTGCAGGAATTGGCGAAAGAAGGATTCCGATTGACCCAAGCTACTTTGTCTCGTGACTTGAAGCAGTTGAAAGTGGCGAAAGCAGCCAGTATGAACGGAAATTATGTATATGTATTGCCAAACAATACCATGTACAAACGTATGACTGAGCAACATTCGGCCAGTGAGATGTTGATGCATAATGGATTTATTTCCATTGAATTTTCGGCTAATCTGGCAGTAATCAAGACTCGTCCCGGATATGCTAGTAGTTTGGCTTATGATATTGATAACCGGAACTTTGATGAAATATTGGGAACTATTGCTGGTGATGATACTATTATGCTTGTCATTCGTGAAGGCTGCACAAGAGCGGGAGTGAAGAATGCGCTTTCATTGATTATACCGAATATACAATAAAATAATATAGATAAAAAAGGAAATGGATGCTAAACAAGTGGATGTGATGGTGGCAGATGCCTCACATGAAGTTTACGTTGATAAAATTTTAGATACTATTAGAGAGGCGGCTAAGGTACGCGGAACAGGCATTGCAGAACGCACACATGAATATGTGACTACAAAGATGAAAGAAGGAAAGGCGATTATTGCCTTATGTGGAGAGGATTTTGCAGGATTTACCTATATTGAGTCATGGGGAAACAAGCAATATGTAGCAACTTCGGGATTGATTGTGCATCCCAATTATCGTGGGATGGGCTTGGCCAAGCGTATAAAGGCGGCTTCGTTCCGATTGGCACGTCTGCGATGGCCTAAAGCGAAGATATTCAGTCTGACCAGTGGCGCGGCGGTAATGAAAATGAATACAGAACTGGGATATGTTCCTGTAACTTTCAATGAACTGACTGATGATGAGGCCTTTTGGAAAGGTTGTGAAGGCTGTATCAATCACGATATATTAGTGGCAAAGAACCGTAAGTTCTGTATTTGTACAGCCATGCTTTACGATCCGGCTTTGCACGAAGAAGACACTATTTAATAAATTAAAAATTAAGAATTAAAAATTAAAAGATGGCTGCGCGTTCATGTACTTATTTCTCAGTTTTCAATTTTTAATTCTCAATTAAAATAATATCATTATGGAAGAAAAAAAGAAAAAAGTAGTAGTAGCATTCAGCGGGGGGCTTGATACCTCTTTCACTGTAATGTATCTGGCTAAGGAAAAAGGGTATGAAGTGTATGCTGCTTGTGCAAACACGGGTGGTTTCAGTGAGGAGCAGCTGAAGCAGAACGAAGAGAACGCTTACAAACTGGGTGCTGTGAAGTATGTGACATTGGATGTGACCCGGGAATACTATGAGAAGAGCTTGAAATATATGGTATTCGGTAATGTGCTCCGTAATGGTACTTATCCTATTTCTGTAAGTTCTGAACGTATCTTCCAAGGGTTGGCCATAGCACGTTATGCTAATGAAATAGGTGCGGATGCTATCGCACACGGCTCGACTGGTGCGGGTAATGACCAGATTCGTTTCGATATGACTTTTTTGGTATTGGCTCCGGGGGTTGAGATCATCACATTGACCCGTGACATGGCATTAAGCCGTCAGCAGGAAATTGATTATTTGAATGAACATGGTTTTGCCGCTGACTTTACAAAATTGAAATATTCTTATAATGTAGGTCTTTGGGGAACTTCTATCTGCGGTGGGGAAATATTGGACTCTGCGCAGGGTTTGCCCGAAAGTGCTTATTTGAAACAGGTGACCAAGGAAGGAAGCGAACAGCTTCGTCTTACATTTGAAAAAGGTGAGCTGAAGGCTGTTAATGACGAGAAGTTTGATGATCCTATCAAGGCTATTCAGAAAGTGGAAGAGATCGGTGCACCCTACGGTATCGGCCGTGACATGCACGTTGGGGATACCATTATCGGTATCAAAGGGCGTGTAGGATTCGAGGCTGCTGCTCCTATGCTGATTATCGGAGCCCATCGTTTCCTTGAAAAATATACGTTGAGCAAGTGGCAGCAATACTGGAAAGACCAGGTTGCCAACTGGTATGGAATGTTCTTGCATGAAAGTCAGTATCTGGAACCGGTAATGCGCGATATTGAGGCAATGTTGCAGGAATCTCAGCGTAATGTAAACGGTACAGCTATCTTGGAACTCCGTCCGCTTTCATTCTCTACTGTGGGTGTTGAATCGAAAGACGACCTGGTGAAGACCAAATTCGGTGAATATGGTGAAATGCAGAAGGGATGGACAGCAGAAGATGCCAAAGGCTTTATCAAAGTGACTTCTACACCTTTGCGTGTTTATTATAATAACCACAAGGACGAAGAAATTTAATAAGTATGATTAAAGCAGGAATTATCGGTGGGGCAGGTTATACGGCGGGCGAATTGATTCGTCTGCTGATTAATCACCCTGATGTAGACATAAAGTTTATAAACAGCAGCAGTAACGCCGGCAATAAGATTACCGACGTACATGAGGGACTCTATGGTGAAACGGATTTGGTTTTTACCGACGAACTTCCTTTGGATGAGATTGATGTATTGTTCTTCTGTACGGCTCATGGAGATACAAAGAAGTTTATGGATAGTCACAATGTACCCGAGGATTTGAAAATCATAGACCTCAGTATGGACTATCGTATCAAGAGTGATGACCATGACTTCATCTATGGTTTGCCGGAACTGAACCGTCGTGCTATCTGCCATAGCAAGCACGTGGCCAATCCGGGATGTTTTGCCACTTGTATTCAATTGGGTTTATTGCCGTTAGCCAAACATCTGTTACTGAACGAGGATATAATGGTAAATGCCATTACCGGAAGTACAGGGGCAGGGGTGAAACCGGGTGCTACCAGCCATTTCAGCTGGCGTAATAATAATATGAGCATCTATAAACCGTTTTCTCATCAGCATGTTCCCGAAATCAAGCAATCATTGAAACAGTTGCAAAACAGCTTTAATGCTGAAATAGATTTTATTCCTTACCGGGGTGATTTCCCGCGTGGTATCTTTGCTACTCTGGTAGTCAAATGCAAGGTGGAACTGGAAGAACTGGTGAAGATGTATCAAGACTATTATGCCGAGGATTCTTTCGTTCATATTGTAGACAAAAATATAGATTTGAAGCAGGTGGTGAACACCAACAAGTGTTTGATTCATTTGGAGAAGCATGGCGATAAACTGCTGGTTATCTCTTGCATTGACAACTTGTTGAAGGGGGCAAGCGGACAAGCGGTCCATAATATGAATCTCATGTTCAATCTGGAAGAAACCGTAGGGCTGAGGTTGAAACCGTCTGCTTTTTAATAAAGAAGAGTTTATGAAATTATTTGATGTATATCCTCTTTTTGACATAAACATTGTCAAGGGAAAAGGTTGTCATGTATGGGATGATCAAGGTACGGAATACCTTGATTTGTATGGTGGTCATGCGGTTATTTCTATCGGTCACGCACATCCGTATTATGTGGAAATGATAAGCAAGCAGGTTGCACAGTTGGGATTTTATTCCAATTCGGTGGTTAACAAGCTACAACAGGAAGTGGCAGACCGTTTAGGGAAACTTTCGGGTTATGATGATTATCAATTGTTTTTGATAAACAGTGGGGCCGAAGCTAATGAAAATGCGTTGAAACTGGCTTCTTTTTACAATGGTCGCAAACGTGTGCTTTCTTTTTGCAAAGCATTTCATGGACGTACTTCACTGGCAGTGGAGGTAACCCACAATCCGAAAATTATAGCCCCAATCAATGACAATGGGCATGTGACTTATCTGCCTTTGAACGATATAGAAGCAGCTAAAGCGGAATTGGCAAAAGGAGATGTCTGTGCGGTGATTATTGAAGGTATTCAAGGAGTAGGCGGTATTCAGGTTCCGGAAGTGAAATTCTTGAAAGAACTGAGTAAGGCTTGCGAAGAAGTGGATGCAGTACTTGTTTTGGATGAAATACAATCCGGCTACGGGCGTAGCGGTAAATTTTTTGCTCACCAACATGCAGGTATCCGTCCCGATATGATTACGGTTGCAAAGGGGATTGGCAATGGCTTTCCGATGGCTGGTGTCCTGATCAGTCCGAAATTCAAACCCGTATATGGACAATTGGGAACCACTTTTGGTGGTAACCACCTGGCTTGTGCTGCTGCTATCGCGGTGCTGGATGTTATGAAAGGTGAGAACCTGGTAGAGAATGCTGCCAAGGTAGGTGCTCATCTGCTGAAAGAATTGAAACAATTCCCACAGATTAAAGAGGTGCGTGGCGAAGGTTTGATGATCGGTATGGAATTTGACGAACCGATTAAGGAACTGCGTCAGCGTCTGCTGTTCGAACAGAAAGTATTTACCGGAGTCAGTGGTACGAATGTAATCCGTCTGCTCCCGCCTTTGTGTCTGACTATGGCTGAGGCTGATGAATTTATTGGACGCTTTCGTAAAGTGTTGGTATAAGCTGGAGATTCAAGAGGGATAATAATCAGCGAAAGAAAATAAGGTCTCGTCAGGAAACATTTCGGTTCCGGCGAGACTTTTTGATTTCATCTTCTTCAAAGTAATTTTATTTTTAGCTTTTCATAATACGTTCTTCTCCTTTTTTCCCTTATCTTTGTAGCTATAGACTTAATCTTTAATAATATGAAAGTAGCAATTATTGGTGCGGGAAATATGGGAGGGGCCATTGCTCGCGGCCTTGCCCAAGGCACTATCATTCCAGCGAGTGATGTAACAGTAGCCGATCCGTTCAGCGGAAGTCTGGAAACTCTACAGGCGGATTATCCGGAGATTAATGTGACAACGGAAAATCCGAAAGCGATAAAGGATGCCGATATCGTTATTCTGGCTGTAAA
>CDZH01077061.1_pt1 | contig 10779 bp, 3 predicted proteins | sample 557721 | NCBI WGS metagenome assembly CDZH01 (sample SAMEA3182062, study PRJEB8094) | gut metagenome | biome: human; feature: gut; material: Stool; isolation source: human stools | place: Canada | collected 2013-01-14
TCAATGCTGTCCCGGATCATATCCATATAGCCGGTCTCCAGCTTTTCAAAATAACGGTACACATCCGCCAGCGGCGAGGGAGATTCCAAAAGCGCCTGGGCCTGTGCGTCGGTCAGCTCCAGCTCCTCCATCGCCATCACGATGTCCTCCCGGACGGTGTACTCATAGGTGTGGTGCAGGATTTCTTCTGGGGGCTGGCTTTTCAACCAGTCCCTATATTTTTCCTGCTCAGTGGCCATCTTTTCATAAAGGGCCGTATTCAGATTATTGGTATTCATGTTATCGCACCTCCTCATGCTGTTTTGGTTTCTTGTCTGTACTGCGGGGTTGCACCGGGCGTTTTAGGTTATCCAGCACCGAAGGCCGTGTACTTTTGGCAACAACAGACTCGGTGTGTGCCTGTCCCTTTCCGTCGATGTTGAGCAGGGTATCCAGCTCCACCAGACGGGCGTTTTTGCTTCTCAGTTCTTCTTCATAAAGGAATGGCTTTCCGACTTCCTCCTTTGCGGCAGCCTGCTGCTGATAGAGGTTATCCAGCTGGGCCTTTGCCGCCTCCAGACGCTGGGGCATTTGGGCGAGGGCATTGTCGATACGGGTAAGATTTCCGCGAGGGTCTGTACCAAGGGTTGCCCGGTGGGTCATCTGTCCTTTCAGCAGGAGCGTATACTCCTGTTTCCAAGCGGAAAATTCCACGGATATGGCATAGCCCCGGTAGCTGCCGATCTGCACCGGATCGGAGGTTTTGACCTCCTTGCAGGCATCCAAAAGGGCTGCGCCGGCGTTCTCCTTATCGGTCAGCAGATCGCCGCGGATTTCCATACCAGCAAAACCGTCCTCCGGGTGCGGGTGCGCTGCCAAAACCTCCAGATCGGATTCAAATCCCTTGATAAAACCTTTGTGCTTTTCAATCTCCTCCGGGAAGTATTTGAGCAGCTGGTCCTCCAGACGATATTGCTTGCTCTGGTGGTCGGCTTTCATCAGCTTCAGGCGGGATACCTCCACATCCAAATCCATACGCTCTTTGATACGGGGGTCTCCGGCACACAAAGCCTTGATCTCTGCAAAACTGAGGGCGGTTTCATCCACATCATCGCAGGAACGCACCGGCGATTTAGAAGTCATGATCTGACTGATGAATTTTTGCTTATTCTCCACCGTCTGCCAGAGGTATGCGTCAAAGGTTCCTTCGGTCACATAGCGGTACACATGGACAAGAGGATTCTGGTTACCCTGGCGCTCGATACGGCCCTTGCGCTGGGCAAGGTCTCCCGGTCTCCACGGACAGTCCAAGTCATGAAGTGCCACCAGACGGTCCTGCACATTGGTGCCTGCGCCCATCTTGGCGGTGCTGCCCAAAAGGACACGCACCTGACCGGTACGGACTTTAGAGAACAGCTCCTTTTTCCGTACTTCGGTGTTGGCTTCATGGATAAAAGCGATCTGGTCGGCAGGCATTCCCTGAGCAATGAGTTTCTGACGAATATCGTCATATACCGTAAAGACCGGTTCCTGCTCCGGCAGAGGCACAGCGCCTTCCAATGCGTGAAGCAGTGGATTATCCAGCGTTTTCGCCGCCTTGCTTGCAGGAGCTTTTGCCTGCGGTGTAGAAATGTCGCAGAACACCAGCTGGGTCAGCTTGTCAGCTTTGCCATCCCGCCAGATCTGCATGATGTTGTCCACGCACTGATTGACCTTTGTGCCAGGTTCATCCGGCAGCATCTGATTGACGATTCTCTGGTCCAGGCCCAGCTTACGGCCATCCGAGGTAATCTTGAGCATGTTGTCCTGGGACGGGTCAACGGTTCCGCTGTGTACCAGCGATGCGCGCTCCGAAAGGGTCTTGACCATTTCCTGCTGATGTTCGGTAGGCTGCGCCACGATGTTGTGGTATTCCACCTCCGGGGTGGGCAGGTTCAGTTGGTCGGCGGTCTTGATGTCCGCCACTTCTTTGAACAGGTTCATCAGCTCTGGCAGATTAAAGAACTTGCTGAATCTCGTTCTTGCCCGGTAGCCGGTGCCTTCCGGTGCCAGCTCCAATGCTGTGACGGTCTCCCCAAATCTGGAAGCCCAGCAGTCGAAGTGGGTCATGTTCAGTTCTTGCAGGCGTTCATACTGAAGGTAACGCTGCATGGTGTAAAGCTCGGTCATGGAGTTGCTGACCGGGGTGCCGGTGGCAAAAATCACGCCACGGTTTCCGGTAATCTCGTCCATATAGCGGCACTTGGCGAACATATCGCTGGACTTTTGGGCATCGCTGGTGGAGAGACCTGCTACATTCCGCATTTTGGTGTGTAAAAACAGGTTTTTGTAGTTGTGTGCCTCGTCCACAAACAAACGGTCCACACCCAGCTGCTCGAAGGTTACCACATCGTCTTTTCGCCCCTCGGCTTGCAGCTTTTCCAGTCTGGCTTCCAGAGACTTTCTGGTACGCTCCAGCTGCTTGACAGTAAAACGCTCGCCGCCACTGGCCTGTACCTCTGCAATCCCCTCAGTGATCTCGTCGATCTGTTCATAGAGAAGCCGTTCCTGACGCTCCCGGCTGATGGGGATACGCTCAAACTGGCTGTGTCCCATGATAATGGCATCATAATCACCCGTCGCAATACGAGCGCAGAACTTCTTTCGGTTATGGGTCTCAAAGTCCTTTTTTGTGGTGACTAAGATATTGGCGGAAGGATAGAGACGCAGAAACTCCGACGCCCACTGCTCGGTCAGATGGTTTGGAACCACAAAGAGAGATTTCTGGCACAAGCCCAGGCGTTTGGCTTCCATCGAAGCAGCTACCATCTCAAAAGTTTTGCCTGCGCCTACTTCATGTGCCAACAGGGTATTTCCTCCATACAGCACATGGGCGATGGCGCTTTTCTGGTGTTCCCGCAGGGTAATGGCCGGGTTCATGCCCCCAAAAGTGATATGGCTGCCATCATACTCGCGGGGACGGGTAGCGTTCATTTCTTCGTTGTACTGGCGCACCAAAGTCTGGCGGCGCTCCGGGTCTCTCCAGATCCAGTCCCTAAAGGCTTCCCGGATCGCCTGCTGTTTTTGAGCTGCCAGGGTGGTCTCCTTGGCGTTCAGAACCCGGCGCTCTTTTCCGTCTGCGTCCTCTATGGTGTCATAGATGCGGACATCACGCAGGTTCAGGCTGTCCTCTAAAATCTTGTAGGCATTGGCACGACTGGTCCCATAGGTGGTATAAGCTACCACATCGTTGTAGGATACAGAAGATTTCCCCTTGATCTGCCATTCAGCGGTAAAGGACGAATAGTTGACCCCGATACTGCGCTGGAGATAAAACGGGGTATTAAAGGTCTCATACATAAATTGCTGGATATATTCCTTGTCAATCCAGGTAGCGCCCAGACGCACCTCAATCTCCGACGCATCCAGGTCTTTGGGCTGGGCGGCGGTAAGAGCTTCCACATTGACTGCAAAAGAAGGGTCCTGCTGTGCGGCCCGTTGCGCCTGACGCAGTTTGCGGCGTACATTGCCGGAGAGGTATTCATCAGCAGTCACATAATGGGGTGTGCCGTCTTTCTCCAGCTGTCCCGGTACACGGAAGATTACGCCTTGCAGCTCTCCGGCCAGTTCTTCTTTTGTTTTTCCGGTAAGCTGGCTCATATAGTCCATATCCACGCAGGCTTTTTCCGAGATGGACACCGCCAGTGCTTCGCTTGCCGTATCCACAGTAGCCACTGCCTGATGGGGCTTGATGGTTCGTTTGGTGAACATATCCGCCTTACGTTCCAGTTTCCCGTCCTCGTCGATGACTTCCAGCGCACAGAGCAGGTAATAGGAAGAATCATCTGCATAGGCCAGCCGATTTGCACGGTCATTGATAAGGCCATATTTTGCAGAAAAGCTGTCATAGAGGCTGTTCAGTTCCGCCTGCTTTTGGGTAATGGTGCTGTCTGGAACCGCTGCATCCATCTGAAGGTCGATCAGTTCCTGCACACAATCACGCAGTCCCACAAGACCTTTCACACGGGCTTCGGCGGTGGCGTTGAGGTCAGGGCGCACCATGCGGCTGTTTTCCCGATAGTACACCTGCCCGTCTACAATGGCATAGGAATAGTTCTTCACATTTGGGTCGGCAGGAATGGAGGTGTCAATGGCTTCGCCTTCGCCCAGCTCCGGCAGCTCTGCCTCCTGATAAGTGCCATGAATGTACTTCACAGCATCATGCAGCTGGTCGGAAAGCTCCAGTCCCTCGATAGGGTTCACGGTGTAGTCCATACCATGAGCAGTGCTTACTGGCTCCTGTCTGCCCAGCACCATTTCTGGGTGGTCGATAAAATACCGGTTGATGGCAAACCCGTCCTCCGTCTGTCCGGTCTGGGTCCATTCCGGCACGATGTCCAACGGGCGGTCCCGCTTTTGGAGGAAGATGATGTCCGATACCACCTCGGCACCGGCATTCTTTTTGAACGCGTCATTAGGCAGACGGATAGCTCCCAGCAGCTCGGCACGCTGGGCAAGATAGCGGCGCACGGTGGAATCCTTGGCGTCCATGGTATATCGAGAGGTCACAAAAGCTACCACACCGCCGGGACGCACCTGATCCAGTGCTTTGGCAAAAAAATAGTTATGAATACTGAAATTCAGCTTGTTGTAGGCTTTGTCGTTGACCTGATACTGACCGAAAGGTACATTGCCGATGGCAAGGTCAAAGAAGTCACGCCTATCGGTGGTCTCAAAGCCGCCTACTGTGATGTCCGCCTTGGGATAGAGCTGCTTTGCGATGCGCCCGGAAACAGGGTCCAGCTCCACGCCGTACAGACGGCTGTTTCGCATTTTCTCCGGCAGCATACCAAAGAAATTGCCCACACCCATAGACGGCTCCAGAATATTTCCGGTCTCAAATCCCATACGGTCCACCGCTTCATAGATGGCCTGAATGACCGTAGGGCTGGTGTAATGGGCGTTGAGGGTAGAGCTTCTGGCGGCGGCATATTCCTCCGGGGTCAGCAGTTCTTTTAGCTGGGCATACTCTAAAGCCCATGCCGGTTTCTCCGGGTCAAACGCATCAGAGAGACCGCCCCAGCCCACATATCGAGAAAGAACCTCCTGCTGTTCGGGGCTTGCCTGCTGTCCGGCAGCTTCCAGCTCTTTCAGCAAACGAATCGCATTGACATTTGCCTGGAACTTGGCTTTCGGACCGCCTTCGCCCAAATGCTCATCGGTAATGCGGAAGTTTTTTGCATTGCGGCGCAGGTTAGCCTTGTATTCCTCATAAGATGCTTCCTCGGCAGCTTTGGCATTGGGGAAGGTCTGCCACTGGCCATTGACCTGAATGGAAACCGGGTGTTCATCCAACACTTCCTCAAAGGTTTTCTCCGGCTCAGTCACAGGGGCTGGTGGCTCCGGCTCCTCGATATGCAGTCGTTCCACCACCACATCATAAGGCAGATTGTTCTTATCGCCCGGATAGACGGCCATGGTCTCGGAATGGAAGGTCGGGGATTCGGTAGCCGGTTGGGGCTGTTCCTGTCCAAAACCGTCCTGCTGACGGGCATACATCCCGCGCAGCAAAGACGCAACCTCATCCCAGCGGAAATACAGCATAGCCATACGCTTTTCCTCTGCATCCATGACTTCCAGTTCTATGCCCTGTGCCGTGGTACGGTAATCGGCAATATCGCCGGTCTCCAGATTCAGTGTCTCGATCTCACCGGAATAGGCTCTGCTCAGCCAGTAGGCGATCTCGCTGTTACTCCTGCCGGATTGCAGCAGCGTGGAAATCTGCTTTTTATCCGCTTCATACATCAGTCCATGAGCCAATACATCCCGCAAGTCCTGATCTGCCTTGTCCGGGTCAATAGGAAGAAACTCGGTATAGTAAGCATTGCGGCGGTCTGCCCGAAGCAGCTGCTCAAACTGTTCTTTGCGCTCTGCCCGGTAGATGGGATATACCATCCCGGTGGGCAGAAGCTGTACGGTGTCCTCCCGCAGCTCTGTGATCTGATAGGCGTCATCCTCGATATACACGGTATCGCCCACGGCATAGACCGGGGCGGCTGGGTCATAGGAGGTTCTTTGCGGAATTGGGCGGCGAACTGCGTCATATTCCTCATCGGAAATGGAAACTTTGGAAGTCTGCTCTGTCTCGGCATCTGCGATCTGCTCGGCATCTGACATCACCTGTTGGATAAACGGGGCATTGTCCAGTTTTTCCGTGTCTGCCACCTGGCCGTTGACGATCCCTCTTTCTTCCAGAGCTTCCCGGATGGCGATGGGGTCGATGTCGTCAAAACGGTCCTGTTCTTCTTCGGTATAGAACCGGTCCTCCTGAATGAGCTGGGCAATCCGGCGCTGTACCTTCGGCCAGGGCAGCTGCGTTTCCTCCGGGCTGCCGGCACGGACAACGAACAGGCTGTTGCTGTTACTGCCGCCGTATTCCTGAGCCAGCCATGCGGCGGTATCTTTTTCTCTTGCATGGTCTTTCATATAGCGGACAACAGCGTGTTTACTCTCGATATTGCCGTTCCATGCACAAAGGGCAGTATCAATATCTTCCTGAGAAAGAGGGCGCAGAAGCTCATGGAGCTTTGGATAGGTCTCGTCGATCACTTCCCGGTGTAAACGCTGACGGAACTCCGGCACATCCGAATAGAGTCGGATCAGCTCCATATCCTTAGAACCAAGGACTGCACGGCGCACAGCGGCATTACCCTCGATGACAGCATTTTCACGGTCAGAATGACCGCAGGCATTGCGATATGCGGTATCCTCGGAAATGGCGGCAGTCACCACAGGCTTATACTGCTCAAACTGCTCCCCAAGGGTAGGCTTTGGCGTTTCTTTCTCCACCTCCGGCTGCTGTGCTTGAATGGCATCTTCTTCTGCCAGTTCCTTTTCAGCCTGGATTTTGTCATACTGCGCCTGTTCCTGTTCGGTAAGATAGCGGTCTTTCTGGACAAGTGAGGTAATGCGCTTGGCAACCTTTTCCCAGTTCAAGTGAACATCCGGGCAGTCCTGCTTTTTATAGTGCAGTCCTTTCCCATCGTGATCTTCGCCGCTGTGTGTTGCGCCGGACAGGGCATGAGAGCGTCCGCCAATGCCATACTCGTCTTTGAGGAATCTCACTTTCTCCTTATCCGTATGGTTTGCCATGAAGAACGCATAGATACGGCCTTTTCCTCCGGCGAAACTGCTGCCGCCGGTCATAGCGGCGTCGATCTCATCCTCGGTAATGAAGTGCTGGACGGTTGGCACTTGGGAAAGCTCTGAAGAAAAGGTCCTGCGGGGCAGGTCAAGGTCCTTCAGGTTCTCCCAGATCTCCCTCGGTCTATGATAGCGAAAACGCAACAGGTCACGGTCCTGCTGATAGGCAGTCCAGAAGGCGGCGTATTCTTCCTTGAGTGTCTGGCGGAAAGCCGGGTCACTCAGCTGCTCCGTAAGGCGGCGAGTCTCCTCCGGGAAACCATTGCCTTTGATCTCTGACAGGCAGGACAAATATCCGGCTTCTCTGGCACCCTCACTGAGATCGTGATACAGATACCAGAGCTTTTCCGAGAGGAGGGAGCGTTCATAGCCTGCCGCTTCCGCAAGCTCCACATTGGAGGCAAACTGGCCGCTCTCCAAAAGCTCCCCGATACGCTCTGCGGCGCTCTCCCAGGAAATGACCTGGGCAGACCTGTCATAACGGACAGACTTCCCGTGGGAAAGATGGATACCATCCTCGGCATACCATGCGCTCACACTGCCAAGGCCATTGCCGCCGTGGTACAGCGTTTTCAGTATCTCGGCAATCTCAGCGGTGGTTTTCTGCTTTTCAAAGGCTGCAACCACACGCTCCCTTTGACGGTCTGTATTGCCGCCCAAACGCAGCACATGATCGATGTCATTTTGGGCAAAAGAAAAAGCAGAGGATGTATGCGCTACATTCTCTGCTTCATCTATGGATTGGATCTGTTCCGCTTCGGAGAGGAACAGGTTTAGAGTCAGCTGTTGATAAGCTCCGCCATCAGGATCTCCTCGGCCTGAGCTTTGCAGGTGTTCATCAGCCCCACCCACTTCATGGGATTGCTGGCTTTCAGGTCCTCGGTGGCTCCCGCTTCCTTCGCCAGCTGGGGCATCATCTGCTCCAGTCTGCTCTGGGCGGTCTCGTCGATCTCCAGAAGGTGCGGGTACAGCTTCTCGCTCAGCAGCATCTGGTTGTAGAGGATGGGACGGTGTTCCTTCAGGTAGGTTTTCCTCATCCTTCCGTACTTGCCCAGGGGTTTCTCCGGCTGCTGGCTCAGCTTCAGGTCGGGAATCAGATAGTCTCCGTTCTGGATATAGGTCATGGGATTGTTCATCTTGTTTGCTCCTTTCTTGGTTGGCTTCGCGCTCTGCATTTCGGACGGTAACGCCGATCTGCCGCAGCACCTGCTGGTTGATCTGGCTGACCGCTGTTCCCAGCGCTCCGATGGTTGCCGGAGTATTGAAATCAAAGATCGCCATGAAATCTTCGTGGTCGAAGTAGCGTTCCGGTTCCAGTCCACAGCGAGACATCAAAGCGTAAGTGATGCTGACGGTGGCTGCTGCCTTGAACTGTACTCCGATGTTAAACTCATCATATTCCTCCAAAAAGGAACCGTCAACGATATAGAAGAAGTCCTGCTGATGCTCCGTCCAGTATTCCTCAGCCAGTTTTCCGGCTACCTCAGTGAGCTGTCCGGCAAGGTCATCACCGGAAACATCATAGGTGCGTTCCAGCATGACCTGCACGGAATCCAGATGGCTCTCCTCCAGCTGCCACAGCCAGGGAGTGCGGGAATGTTCACGGGTTCCGGTGTCGGAAATATCAAAAACATAGCGCAGGCGGGGCCTGTCCCCGGAATCGTCCACCAGAGCAATTCCCTTGGAGCCGCGCCTTACATACCGGCCCATCTTTTCATTCCACAAATCGTACTCTGCACAGGCGGTGGCGTCCGGACGCTGGGCGTAGATCATCAACTGCTCATGGAACGGGTACTTGTAAAGGCGGGAAGCAGTGGTGAGAAACCCTGCCCATTCCTGCCAGCTCCCCGTGAGCTGCGTTGTTACCTTCTCCGCCATCTGTGCATATAGTTCAGCTTTGGTTGGCATAGTGTTCTGTCCTCCTTTCAGTTTTGGGGTAAAAAGGTGGGGTGGCATATTGTCACCCCATCCCTGCGATTATAGTGTTTACTGGTCAAAATCCGGATACAACTCCAGCTCGGCAAACTCGGCATCACTCATGGTCTGGAGCTTGCCCAGTGCGCTGTCTGTCAACTCCCGCAGCTCGGTTTCCTCCGGGGCCAGCTCGCCGCGCATCTCACGCAGGCTGTCGATCAGTCCGGTGCGGCTGCCGGTATTGTAAATGCACATCAGGTTCATTTCCTCAAAAGTGAAGTTTCCCATATCAAATCTCCCTTTCCGCACTCTTTTTGGGTGCTATCTTTTTGTGTTCTGCCTTGGGCTGGCTTTTCAGCTGCTCCATGACGGACTTTTTCTTTTCCCGTTCCTCCCGATGGGCAGCGGCAGCCAGATCCATCAGGGAAATGGGCTGACCGCTGCGGGCCTGCTGTTCCAGCTCTGCCACCGTAGGCTCTTTTGCGCCATTGTTGATGATACCGTCGATCATGCCGTAATCGTCCTCCACGGCCATCTCCGCATTTTTCAACGGATTTTCCGGCAGGAATCCGGGGATCTGGGTAAAACCAACACTGTCACAGTAATGACAGGATACCTTACCGTCCTGCTTGATCGCAACGATGTCACTGACACTCATAGAAGGACTGTGAAAATCCGCCGGCTTTTGCAGATTAAACTGCTCATATAGTTTTTCCAGCTGCTCCGGTACCGTGCCAGACTCCCTCAGCGGAGCTGTGTAAATGAGGTCATAATTGCTGCGCTCTATGGATATATCATGGGACTTTAGCCAGTCCAGATTCATAAAGCGCACATTCTGCGGATCGTCACGGCTCACCTGATAGATGGCAAAGCAATCTCTGTTCTGAGCAAGAAATGCCTGTTCCCGTTCCTGCTGATGTTCCTGGCGCTCCATGACCTTTTCGTGGAACTGAGGGCTTTTCTCCCATTCCTCACGGTCCACACCGAAAATGCCGCCATGATCCATGATTTCCTGCGAGTCAAATACCATACTCTCCGTATTGTCCTCATGCAGCACATAGACAGTCAAACCGGCGGCATTGTTGTGGTCAAGCATTTTTGTAACACTTGTGGCTAAAAAGATGATCCAGTTATGCAGCCATTCGAGCTTCGTGAGGTGTTCGGTAGCCATTGAAGCTATGTGGACGCACATAATTGTAATTGATGTATGCAAATTCTTCGACAGCTTGATAAAGCGCATCTTCTGTTTTGAATTCAAACAAGTTGGTACACTCGTTTTTGAGGGTGTTGAAATAGCGCTCCATTGGGGCATTGTCGTATGGATATCCGGCTTTGCTCATGCTCTGCGTCACATGAACTGATTCACAGAATTCGACAAATGCTTTGGAGGTAAACTGTGAGCCCTGATCGCTGTGAAGAATGAGCTCCCCTTTTATTGCGGGCTGGGATTCCAGCGCTTTTTGCAAGGTACGAATGGCCAGATCGCTGGTGATGCTGCGATCGGTTATGCTGGCAATCACGCTTCGATCATGTAGATCTATAATCGTGCAGTTGTAACGCACCTCATGATTCGCCAGAAACAGATACGTGAAATCCGTGCACCATTTCTGGTTCACTTCATCTGCTGTGAAATCCTGACTGAGCTTATTGTCAAATACCTTATGCCGTTTACCAGGTTCATATCCTGGTTTTCTCGGGCGCACG
>CDZH01046801.1_pt1 | contig 10778 bp, 5 predicted proteins | sample 557721 | NCBI WGS metagenome assembly CDZH01 (sample SAMEA3182062, study PRJEB8094) | gut metagenome | biome: human; feature: gut; material: Stool; isolation source: human stools | place: Canada | collected 2013-01-14
GAATTACACCCCCGGAATGTGAACGGGTATGCTCCGGAATATGCATCCAATTCTACTGGCAACTTATAAATAGCAGACAGAATTATAGCATGAGTATTTGTATGCCTTGCTTTTTCAGCAATTGAACGAATATAGTATTTGACATTTTCCTCTTCTATATAGTTGTTGAAATCTTCTAATATAAAAACATCCTTTCTTATATCCTTATCATTGTAGATGTATTTCAAAACTTCTTCAGGTTCAACGATTTCTTCACCATCTTGATTTTTAATGGGGAGGGTGTTGTTGCTATTAAACTCTCGCAAACCTTCTACGCAATTCCAATTGAAAAGTCGAACATCCTTTCCTTCTGATTTGAGGATATTTATTATACCATCTATTTTTTGCTTAGTTCTATCGTATTCAAAACTATTTAGATACAGAACAGGATAATATGCCTTCAGCATATCTCTTATTTTCGAATATACGGCTTCCATTATATTGTTATTTCTGTTGTATGGATTGTATGTTATTTCTACGAGGTTTCATTTTTGCTAAATACTTAGCAGGAATGTTTGTTTTCTTTGTCATGATTCTTTTGTTACCCAGCAACTGTTCAAGAACATCCATAGCATCATGAGCTCTTTCATTAACATCGTTAGGAAGATAGTCAGAATCTGTAACAATAGTTCCATCTTTTAAAATGACAAACTTTATCTGCGCAACAGGTTCGTCCTCGTTTTTATCTTTTGAACGACCCACCATAAAAAAGCAATAAACTTCTTCAGTTGTAGGGGTGAATCGATCATTCGCTTTATAAGTAAAGCCCTTTTTCTTAAATTCTTGAACCAAGGAGTTTTTGGCATATGCGGCATTTAAGACATAGAATTGGTTTTGTAATTCTTCTACTTTTTGCACTGCATTGGGCATATAATAGGTATTATATGTTACCTCATTTGTTGTAAGATTAAGTTTAAGGGCAAATTCACCGTACAACTTAGTTCCATGGTTTGCATCTATTACAAGTAACTCATTTCCGTTAATAGAATACGTCCACCCCAAGGTGTCACACGCAGATTTTAAAACATCTACGTGCATCACATGAGGATTGCGTACAAATCTTGATGATTCAAATCTAGACATATCAATCTTTGTATTTGGTCAATAAACTTTCAACACTTTGTGTAGTTACAAAAGTCAAACGTCGTTCCGTATTATTGTATTTAATAAAAGAAGACCACTTCTCTCGTAAAGAAGCAGAGAACATAAGATTCCTAAACTTAAATGAATGATTTGAAACAATGAATGTAATGTCATATAACCCTTCATTGGAGGATGATTCAATCATTAATCCATCATATAATCTAGAGTAATTTACAACGTAATTCTTTAGATAAGTATGGACCAAGGCATTTTTATTGATTAGCCTTCTCGTCGAACAATAGAAAAGCGCAAGCAAATGTTTGTCAAGTTCGTCCTTGTTCTGAGGGTTAGGACCATCAATAACTGATGTCGCAAAGTCATTAATAGAAGAATTTACAGCAACAACATTATTTCGTTTGTTGTTATTTGTTATTTGACGTGCTTTTTGAACTTTTCCAGGGAATATTTTCTTTTCTGGGACTGCGTCTATCAACAAAAGGTTATTCTCTAACAACTCCATTGTAGAAGGATCATCAATAGAATTATACAATAATTCTTTGGAGATACTTTCCAATGAAGTTTTATATCTCTTTTTATCCTTTATGTTTAGACCGCCCATATTTGATGCTACGACTAACTCTTGTCCTATTTTCGCTAGATTCTTATATAGTTTTTCTTTAAGACATCCTAAGATTTTCTCTTCAAGTAAATCTTCTATGGGACTAAACAACTTATGAACTTCAGGATTATCAATGTTTAAGAAATAATCCAAACGTTCATTCTTGTAATTCGATAAAGATGTAACTTCAAGATTCTCAATTTCCTTACGTATTCTTGATGCGTAAATCTCTGCAAATTCCAATTGGAAATCTGCATATTTGTTCTTAGCAACAGTATGATGTGCCAAGGTCATTTCTTCTCTTCGTACATGCTTTTGTTCCTCTGAAACAGAGAATGACAACACATTGAAACTTCCCGAGAAAAGAATTTTCTGATCGCCTTTAACTTCTATGACATTTTTAAGGTGAAACTCAGGGAGTTGAACATAGAAAAAGTTAGGATATTGCTCATCCAATAACTTGATTCCTGGTTCTACTTCCTCGTCCATCATAGGTTTTCCATCATTATTTAATGCAGGTTCAGAATAAGCGATGAAAACTCTCTTATTTTCGTCTTTGAGGAAATTTTCAATAAGTGGACCACGATCGTGCATAAAAGCACCTTTTCGAATCCATGGACTTATGAGCCAAACCTCATCTGGATCATCCTCATTGAAAATCTTATGAAGTTCAAGTTCAAAAGACAAAGAATCGTATAGTGCTTTTTTATGAAGTCTTTCCTTGTCATTAGTTGTATTTGTTGGTTGAGAAGAGTCTGCACTTGTATCCGATAAAGAGGCTTTATGAGCATTCTCTTCTTCAAGTACAAGTTGTTTTTCTGCCTCTTTTATATCTTCAGATATTTCTGATTTTGCCGTCTCAACAGCATCTCCTTCAAGTACAATAGTTTCTTTATCAATTTCACACTCAAACTTAATACAGTTTTCAAGGAGTTCTGCTAACAATTCTGGATTAGAATTGATTTGTTCTGACATAATTGGATTTAATGCATTTGAATTTTCGTCAAAAACTAATGCACGAACCTCTTCTGATGAAGCTATACTTTGTACAAAACACACATATACCTTGTAACTAGCCTCATGGCCTTCCTTCCAGATTGCACTTTCCAAAATGTAACGATTCTGTGGGAAATGTACGTCCTGCGCTTGGCATTCAGCATACTGCTTAATTTGTTCCAAAGATAGATTTAGATCGTCACAAGGAGTATTAACCTCATTGATTTTTGAAAGATAATCACCTATGCAATTTTTAATATTTAACCACGACAGGTGAGACTTATCAATGTAAATATCAAATGATTTTGTATAAGTATCAGGACGTTCTCCCCTCTCTGCGTACATGCGACCTGCATCTGTAAGAGCCATACATGAATCATCACCTTCAATAGCATTAAAGCCTCGAAGTGTCTCGATTGCTGTCCGCAATATCGACTGTTCTGCTTTGTCGTTAACTACGTCCAAGCCCAAAATCAATCCTATTTTTTCAAAAGATGATGTTTCATCGATAAGAAGTATGCCGACAATGCCCTTTTCAAGCGATGTTATCTTTGCAGGTCTTTGGGTTTTACCAGCATAAGTGGCTTTAACAAAGTTAATGTCATAAGAAATATATCCAAAGATTCTTTCTGAAATTTTCTTTTCTTCGAATACAGCTTTTGCTATACGAGTTCCGATAGGTTCCAGAACCTTTTGGGGCGCTGCATTTTTTTTATTTTTTATCTTGCTCATCTCACTGCATCTTTAAGTTGTTCAAAACTAACAGTTTCCATGTTTGCAATGGAAGCGGCATAATTACTATTACTCTCAAATTGGCGTTTGTTACCTACGACTATAAGAAGACGTTTGGCACGAGAAAAAGCGACGTTAATACGTTCGATTTCTTTTGCAAAACCAATATTGTTTTTGGGGTTACTTCGAACTGTTGAAACAATAATAATGTTGCGCTCCATTCCTTGGAATCTATCGACCACATCACAAATGTACTCTCCTTTGTTAATGTGCTTGTTAAACCTATAATCGTATTTTTTCTTAATCTCGCGGTTTTGGGCACTATAGAATGTTATGATGCCAATTTCTTTGTCCTCTGTTTTTTGCTGTGCATTAACAAAATTAGAATAGCCATCTGCTTGTTGCAAAGCCTTAAGAACTAAATCTATGGCCTTAAGTTCTCCTTCGTTTTTATAACCTGGGTTCAAGTATGTTTCTGGGGTGTGAACGTCAATCCATACAGCATGAGTGCTTGGCTGAATTATAGGATTTAATGTAATGCCATGCCATCTACTTCCCTTGTTTGTCAAATCAGGGATGTCCATTGTTTCTGTAATACCACACTTTAACCCACCAGTAGCAGCAAGTTCTTCTTGATAGAACTGTTTAATTGTATTCATAATCTGTTCATGCATACGATACTGGGTATCAAGCGTAGCAACAATTGTCTTTCTAACCTTTGCTGCAGCTTCAAATAAACGCTTAAATTGAGATTCTGCCTTTTGTAATTTCTCCGCAATATCTTTTTTGCCAATCTTTTCAAGGGCACTGTCAATTGTATTTTCATCCATCATTGGAGGCAGCTGTTTGTGGTCACCAATGACGATAATTTTTTTGCCCAAGACAAGCGGTACAGCCATTTCTACTGGTGTAGCTTTACTAGCTTCATCCATTATTACCACATCAAAGAACATATCAGAACGCTCATTTCCACCAAACATGTCAGAATATGATTCCATAAAATCACGAGAACCACAAATACTACATGTTGCTGCAACAAGATTTACATTGCTTTTGTATAAACGGCTAAACTCTGTTCTTGAATGTTTATCCTTGGCTTCAAGTTCTTCTTTCCATGAACTTATCGCTTCCGAATACTTCGGATCATTAGAAATTTTGGAAATAATTCTATCCATCCAAATTTTTGCAGCATTATCATTGCATTTTGTTGAGTCTTGACTCCATGTATCAATAATGGATGTAGAGAAACGCAATGCTTCTGGTGCCAAATTCTTAATCTTCCTATCATCAAGACGACCTAGAATACGAACAGGCCTAATGCCAGCTTGAGTCTGCAAACGCTCAAGTGCATTATCAACAGCTGTGTTTGTCTGTGATGTTAATAGAATTCTGCAATCAGGATTCTTGCGAATTTCTTGCCAAATTATCTCGGCAATAACAGTCGTTTTACCAGTACCTGGAGGACCTTGAATAAGTGCTAAGTCTTTTGCAAGAACAGACTTTGTAACCGCCTCAAGTTGCTTTTCATTCAAATTTCCAATCTTATGAGTACGGATGTCTTCCAATGCAGTATTTATGTCAACAACGGTTTCACCAGCATACTTTGGATCAAAGATGAAATTTGAAAGATTCGGATTGATAGGTCTATGGTTATATTTACTTTCTGGCTTTAAAATACGACTCATAGCCTTGCTTTGACGCATCAATTCCATAGTTTCACCCATGGCAGGGAATTGTATATAGTCACCAGCTACTATCTTTAACTCCTTTGAAGACAACAATTCTAAAACGTCATCATTAGGTTCAATGATGGCATAGTCTCTTGTCCGTCGTACACAATTACCAATATTCAGACTGTTTTTCTGGAGGTATTGACGACGACGACGACGTACAATACTTTCCTTAGAGTACCGACTATGTGCAAGTTCTTCTTCATCAACCTCGCTCAACTTATCATAAGTTGAGCCATTAATGTAATTAACATTTTCATTTCTAAAGTCTGACTGAAGTTTGCGATCCAATTCTTGCAACAGAGAAAGGTCTTCCGAAAGTGACCATTGTGTGATTCCTTTATTGTTGTTATCATCGTAGAGAATTTTAATTCCATGAATAGAAGCAAGAGCCCCTTCTATTATATTCTCAATATTGTCTCTTTCATCAATATCAAAAAAATTGAAAGCAAAACGCAACTCTTTAGCATCTTTGCTAAGTCTATTTGTGGTGAAATTGCTGCGCTTGTCTGCGAGTGCAATATTGACCTTTTCAAATACACTTCTACGATATTCTTCATTCTCGCAGAGGAACTCTATACGTGCTGTTGGCTTATATTCTGGAGCTTCTGCACAAATTGAATCATCTAACTGTGAGAAAATATCGTCTTTAAGAGTTATATAGTCTTCTTGAGATTTTGGGTAGAAAACCACGTACGATCTTGGTACATCTACTTGAAGTGAAGATTTGCCATAATTCTGGAGTTTCAAATCAGCAAGGACAGACTTTTCAATCTGTGGTGCAAAAGCATAGTGGAAGGTGCTGCTAACATATTGGTTTGAGTAGTTTTTCCTAACCATATTGAAATAACGTCCAAGATGTGGCAGTTCACTCGGATTATTAACAATCCAAGTGTAAGCATTACCTTTTATGTTCGCACCTTCAATTTCGATACTAGTATCTATCTGTTTTGGCGAAATTGATACCATGCAACTTGCAAAACGAAGTTTGCTAAAAATTGTTAGCCCTATATCAAGAGGACGCTTAGAAGTTATCACAAAGTGTTTCCCGTGTGGTATAACTTGAGCATCATCAGGAAGATCTTTACAATAACTGTTTATATCAATAGATTCAACGGAGGGCAATAAAGGCATGATTAATTTTGTTGTACGAACAACCTCTGCAATACCTTTATGATGAGTATCTACAATTTTCTGAAGGAATACAATATCCTTATCAGAGGTTAGAAGAAACTCTCCAGATTCGTCTTTCTTTAGTTCGACTCCAAACTCTGTCAATTCAGAATCAATAGAAGACGTAATGTCTGCCAACTCTTCAGAGTCAGATATGATTGCAATCTTTCCGCTTACCGTATTGGTAGGTTCAGAATCAGCTTGATAACAATAGTCCCTTCCTATTGTCTTAATACTTTCAATGGTATCTTCTGGAATGGATTGGTAACCATCAAATGATATAAGGCATTCACCATCATCGATGGAAACTTTTGCTTCCATTTCGCATTTTCCTTTTAATTCGTCGGTAATGGCATTGTTAAGATTCTGAGCATAGCTGTCCATATCAAAATCCAATTTCAGTAAACCACCTTTTTGTTTGCTTATGTTTTGAATTTTGATTAAATCACGTTTATTTTCCAAAAGGGCATTTAGACCATCAAGATAGGCTTGCCACATCTCTTTATCCTCTTCTATTTGAATTTCAATAGGAGGAATTGGCAAAGAGAAGCAATCCTTAATGAATTGTGTTATCTCATTAACATGGCCAACCCAATAAGGACCTGCACCACTAATCAATTTGAATGAATCTTCATACAAATCAACAAATCGCACCTCACATTTTCTGATAATAAATTGGTCCTTTTCTTCTGGTAAAACCATGTTTTTTATAGTAAAATGTGGCACTCGTAAAGTGTATTCATCTCTCGCAAGTTGTGCAGTCATACAATACGGGAGTTCATCGAACTTTATTGCAAGTTCTTCATACACTTTGTTTCTTCCTTTTTGTCTACGATGGATAAACGAACAAGTGTGTGTACCAGACAATTGTGCTATTGTATCCTCAAAAGATACTTGTGCATCATTGTCATGGAATTTGGCATCGTCACTGGTATATCTAACAAACAAAGGAAGAGCTTCACTATCTTCAACGTTGCCGTAGATATTGGACTCAAGTTGCCTAATGTCTAATTCTGCCATAACGAATTAAAAATAATAATTTAACTTTCGAATCTGTGATTCATTATATAATAATTGAGTGAAGGTTTTCTCTATTTCAAATAAACGATACTTACATGTCTGTCAAACATATTTAATTGCGCTCGAACAATACTATTGTCCTCAATCATAATAACTAAACCATAATTTGCAAATGATGCTGCTTCCATAGAAGCTCCGATTGATAAAGCATTTTCGTCATAGCCATAACCTCTGAATTCAATAATGTTCTCTTGCTTATTTACGATTTTCATTCGTTTTGGGGACATTTGAATATTGTTATGCCATAATGGATGAATACCATCCATATTGTATATTGTTACAGTGTATCCTTCGGCATCTTCAATATTCTTTTCAATTGTTATTCTACGATGACAATTGTAGTTATGACCGGAGACATTTTGCCCATTTTGGAAGCGGACATGGTCTGATGAATCGAAAACAATTTTCCCACAAGGAGGATTATTGTCTCCTTTTATTATGCTGGATAAAAAATCTAATTCCATTAGCTAATATTTTTATTTTTGTATTGTTAATCATTGATTATCTTTATAGCATCTTTGGGTATATAAGCGGTTGCAACCAAATAGCCCTCAAATAATTCCACGACAACTCTTTGCTGCCCAGCAATCCTTGCCACTCTACCATGAATATCTTTAAACTCTCCCTCTGTCACAATGACCATATCTCCTAATTTATATTGGATAATTTCTGTTGTAACAGGAATTATGTGCGAATTCTTGATAGATGTTAGTCTGATGAAGTTATTCATCGCTTCATCACAGATGGTAAGTGGAGGATTACGGTCAGGATTGTCTTGACGTTGGGAAGTGTGATCGAAGTAATAACTTAGTAAATTTCTGATTTCATTAGTACTTACTTTGATTTCATAGAGCAATGTTTCAACTTGTTCTGCTGTAGCATGAACAAAAAGAAATGAGGAGAGAAGAGGCTCTGTTATGATTCGCTTCTTTCCTTGCTTCCTTACTTCTTTATATCGCATAGGAACATAGCATTCTAAGCCTTTAGCTTCTACAAAATCTTTAGCTTTGAGAACGCGACCATATGAAACTCGCAGAACGAACCATTGCTTGTTTTCTGATGGTACATTCTCTACCGACACCCCACCTTTGTTATTTAAGATGGAGGGCGTACAAGAGGTAAGTCTTGCACTTGGACACGATGAGCCTGTGTCGGTAGGCTGCCCATTATACAATGAAGCGTCAGCCGTTAAAGGCTGTTTGGTGTTATCTTCCAATGTTATTGCTCAGAGGTTAGATTAAACCAATAGACTTTTTCTTGATAGAATTGTCAATTATTGACCACAAAAGTAGGAAATCTTATTCAGACGAAAGAATAAATCATTGGAAATCTTTACTTCTGGCCTCTCATTGTCATTATCTGGATAAACATTGTGACTTCTTTTTTGCTGGTGCTCCTAATCCCAACTTCTGTGTTCCGTCCCAATTAGTGAGTTGGTCAGCACAACCATTGGAGCCACCGAGTGAAACGTATGTATCTGCGCTGCACGACATGTAATCAATGAACGAAAGGAAGTTCTGAATGATGGGTTCGGTATAAACAACCTCATCGGTAGCAAAGAGTTTTGTCCAGTGTGCGACACATTCTCTCCGATAGTTGCCACAACCATTCCAATCCATGCTCGCGAGAAATCTTTCAACGGCAAATATTGCTCCTCGTGGAGAGTGAAGCGTAATGTTGAATTTTGTGGCAGTAGCCATAATACCATAATAGATTGCTTTGGCTTCTTTCTCATAGAAATCTATTCTGCTTGATTGCGAAAAGGCTTTGAGCTGTTCATGACCTTCGTTGATGAATCGGTCAAGTACACCTTGGTATCTGTCTTGTCTTGCCTGTTCCAAACGTTTTGCCTCCGCTTCTTGCTCCTTGCGTTCTTCCACACGTTTAACAGCTTCAATTATTTCTGGCTGCTTTGTCAAGTCGTTCCATTGAAGAACCAAGATTTTGTATTTCTCCCATAAAGTATTGTAATCAGTCTTGAGTCTTGTAATGTCCTCGTTTTTTGAGACTAATTGGGTATTGAGACTTTCAATAACTGCATCCTTTTGAGCGGTTACTCGTCTGACTGCGTTCTCGTCAAGTTGCGATATGCGTTGCTTCACCTCCGTATTTTCGGCCTTTAGTGTATCATTCTCATTCTGTAATGCCTTATTCTCAATAATCAGTCTGTTGAGTTGCTGCATATAGTAAGTGTAAGTTTTGTTGACAGATGCCCGTATACCATTATTTTGCTTGTCACGTTCAACATTGATGGCGATTACAAGAGCCTTGATAGCATCATTGATGTTTGTTGTCCGCTCCTCTCGCCAAGCCCTTTGCCCGATGAGTGCAGGAATTGGGATGGCAAGTTCTTTCTTAATGGCATCCATTGCCTCTTGAACAGGAGTTTTGATGTTGAGAAGAGGGAAGGTGAGCTCTTGCTTGTCAATAGTGGCAAGAACAGCGTATTTCTCCACCTTGTCAAGAGCAGCTTTCGCCTGTCGCTCGGCTTCAAGAACGACTTTGTTCTTATGCCTCCGTCCTCGCTTTTCCTCCTCGGACAATTCATTGTAAGGGATGCCTCGCTGCAAGCCATACTTGCAGCCAACTTCATTGTGATAGTCAGTATGTAGTTGCGAGAGGTTTTCCGACTTTGCTTTTCTCGTCTCTCCCCACACCTTGGCATAAGACACACGCTCAACAAAGTCCTTTGAGGCAGTCTGCTTGGTATAGTTGACTCGCTCCTCTTTGGGTAATGCTCTCCATTCCTTAGTTGAAAGCACTATGTCGGGATTGTTCTTGTTTACATACTTGCTGCCTATGCGTCCACGTTTCTTGACTTTCTCCACAGGAATAGTCTGTACATGGGCATGGATACTCGTTTCGTCACAATGGACGGCAAAACTAATGATGTTCTCCTCGCCCCATTTGCGACAGGCAAAGTTGTAGGTGTCCTTTGCCCATTGATAGATGCCTTGTTGCAATACGATGTGGCTATGATCTGCATCAGGATTGGCGGTGTCAATCTTTTGGTTGCCAAATGCGAGGTTGTACAGCACGTCGTGGTCGCCACTGAATATCATGCCGACAGTGCAGTTCGGACTGTTCTTTGATACTTGGTCGGGGTGCCTGGCATCCATGTATGGTTTGAAGCCCAGTTCATCAAGACGCATCTGAATGCGCTCATGGAGTGGAATAGGGTTAGATCCAAGCGGAACAAACTTTCCGCCTCTGACGATTTCAAAATTGAGATTCTTGCGAGAGAAATTATAATGGTTGTTCTTGTCCTTGTCGGCATTCTTCAACCGATAGACATTCTCGTCCCAACCTCTGCGTTCCGCCTCGTT
>CDZH01011267.1_pt1 | contig 10744 bp, 17 predicted proteins | sample 557721 | NCBI WGS metagenome assembly CDZH01 (sample SAMEA3182062, study PRJEB8094) | gut metagenome | biome: human; feature: gut; material: Stool; isolation source: human stools | place: Canada | collected 2013-01-14
CCCATGCAAATACCGATGCCCATGCACATTGACATGAACGTCAAAAACAATACTTTCGTTACCATATGAATCCATCATTAAAAACATTTTCCATAACATCTTTCATCGGAGTATCCCCCCAATTTCCATATTGTTCTCTAATGCTTCTCCTCTCACTATGATAAGCACCCAGATACTCATTCCAGGTCGAATTGATGAATATATGGATGGATGACTACTACAAGATACGAATTTATTTGCAACAAATATCGGGGCAGAAAATTTCTGCCCCGACACGAAAAATTCAATGTAACAGACTGATATACATCACATTATCATTCACTATACAGATGCCGAATATACCGGTCAATTTTCTTGCCGCCATGATGGCAAACACTGAGTGCGCTCAAAACTGTCATCCCATGAAGGAGCCTTATTTTCTTTATAATATTTCTCATCGGAAATCCGGACAAGCGTATCAATCGGGACACGCGGACGACGTCCATCAACCTGAATCAACGTATCTCTGTTCTTAATCCAATAAACCCACTCATAGGAATGTTCCTGACCGAAAGCACAAGAATCGGCAAGTCTATCCACCGGCACAATCTCCCTTAAAATAAGGTACTTCCTCTTAATCTGCCATCGGCCATAACGACTGCCGTGAAAAGAAGCGTCACGAGAACTCATATGAAACGTCGTATCCTGACGCAAATCAAGTTTACGAAAAAACACATATCGCTTTAACAAATCTTGCTGTTTCTCCATACAAACAGATTCATACTTGCCAATCATATCCAGCTGAGACGGTTTAAACGCCATCAACACTATCGGCACACACACCAACAAGACCAAACCAAACCGTTTCTTTATCATTCTTTCTAAGTTCTTGTACTTTTACCGGCTTGTTACAACCCATCACCCCACGGAGAAGCTTCATAATACCTCTCATCGGATATCCGGACAAGCGTATCAACCGGAACCAACTGACGTTGACCGATAAACCGAATGAGCATATTCCTGTCTTTAATCCAATAATACCATTGACGCAGGCGATTCCCACTACTGACACATAATGGAATATCTTCCGGAACCATCTCCGTTAAAATCAAAAACTCACCCTTAATCTGCCATTTACCATAATACGCCTCCTTAGCCGACTGCATCAGAAACGTTGTATCTTCTCGCAAATCCACTTTACGAAAATCGGCATAGTTCGTCAACGGGTCATGCCATTTCTGTATGCAGATGGACTCATACTTGCCGACCACATCCGGAGACGGCATGAAAGCCATTAAAAACACCGAGACGCATACCAATAAAATAAAAAACAATTGTCTCATAAGACATATCTATTGATTATTCATTAAAGCCTTACGAATTACATTCGGCATATAAGTAATTCCATTGTAACGCATGACAACATTGTACTGATTAGCCCAATCTTGTAAATTATAGACATCACCCGGATGAATGTACTGGTCCGCCCTAGGCAATGTATTGTGATTCATATCCTGGTATTTTTCAACCCAATTGTCAGGAGGAGCTTCACCAAACAACTTTTGTATATAATACGCTTCCATTTCATCGGTTATATCATATAGACAAGGCGCTGCTTTCTGGTTTTTATCTGCATGAAAGTCTAAACGTCCCTCCTCAAACTGAAAGCAATGGACAAGTTCATGCAAAAATAAAGGATAGTCCGACGCGTCCGACATAGAAATAACTACACTATTCGTTGCAACATCAAAAGAAGTCGTTGCTTTATTATATCCCCCCTCTGCCAACTCTGAATCTATTCTAATATCATATATCTGAGTACTATATACAATGACATGTATCATATACAAAACTCTGGCATATATTTGTGATACAGATAACAAAGGATTATAATTGGGGTTCTCAAAAATCATATTCATTTCCCTCAACAAATCACTGGCATAAGACCTACTGAGCATACTCCAGAACTGCATTAAATATTCGCCTAAAGCTTCAGTTGGTATACAACCATCTATATCTATCATACCAATGGGATGGTTTCGACAATACACATATGGAGAAATATTCAACTCGTCATCTGCCAGCGGGTCTATGGCGTTCCAGCGGCAGAGTACGGGATCGTAGAGGCGGGCGCCGTAATCCAGCAGGTCGGAACCCGGCTGCGGAAACTCCTCCTTTCCGTTATAACGGAACCTGTTGTACTGCGGGGCGAGCCGCTGCCCCTGGAAAACATCCGTACTGTATGCCGTCTCAGACTCCCCGAACGGAGCATACTCGTTATAGGCCGCCGGACGACCGTCCGCCAGCACCACACGCACGCTGCCAAGATGGTCTTGCACATACAGCAGAACGCTATCGCCCGACGGGCCGCTAACCAGACGACCGCCGGAAAACTCTGTCGAAAGCTCCAACTGAGACTGATTGTAGTCGTATATCAAAGAACCGAGGTAGTCCCTGCCCTTGCCGCCTTCCGAACCGAAACCCGCAGCGGATGCTCGCGAGCCGTCCGAAAGCCACGAGTAACGGCAGCCCCCTTCGGGCCACACGATGCTGTCCGTCAAATTTAAATAATTATAACGGAACTGCATCGGCCTTTCCGGATTAAATGTCAGGTTACCGTTCAGGTCGTAGCCGAAAACGTAGTTATCCGATGTTCCCGAAGTCCCCGAGACGCTGCGCGTCATCGACGCGAGCCGGTTGCCGGAATAGGTGTAACGGCGGATTTCGGCACTGTTCGGGGAAGCCGTACGCTGGTGGGCCAGGATGTTTCCGTTGCCGTCGTAATTCATCGTATAGGTGACGCGGTCGTTCTGCTGCACCCTCGTCGCCTGACACAGACGGTTATGACCGTCGTAACCGTAGGTATGTACCACCCCTTCCCGACCGAAAACCTGCGACCCCGTCACAATCCGCCCGATATTACCGCCGGACGAATAGGTCATCTCCTGCGAATAGAGTCCCGGCGCTTCAAGCCCGGTCAGGCGTCCGCGGATATCATACGCATAATGCGTCGTCACATGCGTACCGCCGCTCCCGACCGTCTTGGACACCAGCCGCCCCAAATCGTCGTAACCGTACGACACGCTCCCTTCGAGGCCGTTCAGCACGACCGTTTCAGCCAACAGGCGTCCATGGGCGTCATACGTATAGGCCGTACGCTTCGTATCGGACTTCTCCCAACGGTCCGACCAACTGTGGCACTCCTCGCTGAGCACCAGCCGCCCCATGAAATCGTACTTCATGCTGTAACGGCTGAGGCTGCCGTGCACGTTGCGTTCGACCACCTGAATCACCCGCCCCAGACGGTCGTAGTAGAACCATCGGCCGACGAAAGCACCGCTCGTCTTCATCCCTTCGGACACGACGGCAAGCGTCTCGTGCGTCTTCAGGCCGCGCGTCCGATAATCACAATCGGATGCGGTACAAATTCCCTCGACGGGTTCATAAGCGAACGTACCCCGCACCAGAACAGGGATAATTGCCGATATTGCGCCTAAAAATACCTTAAACGGTATTTATGCGTATATTTGCAGCGTATTTTTTCAATAATAATAAATAAAACGCTCCCTTATACGCTCCCTTTGTTATGGCAGTTACATTCACATTGAAAGACGCCCGGCGCGACCGTTCCTATATCCAAATATTGGTACGCTTCCGCGGACAATTTTACAGAAAATCCACGGGAGAAACAATCCCCGTGCAGTATTGGAATCCCAGGAAACATCGATGCAGCGTATCGCGTGAATTTGCGGCGGGCAATACCGTAAATGCAGTGCTCGACCGGTGGGAGTCCGCCGCCAATGAAGCGATGTTGCATTTTAAAACTCTTTCCGGTACTCCGACATCGCCTGATTTTTGGAAAGCGGTCGAACGCATCATGTACAAAGGAACGAACGAAAAAACGGCATTTATTGATTATTTAGAGGAATATATAGCGCAACAGGTCGAGAGCGTTAAACGACCGAATACGGCACAGAACTATCGTACTGCACTGCATAAGTTACAGCAATACGAGAAGGAGAGCCGGCGGCGTCTTTTTTTCGAGGATATTAACATGGATTTCTACAACCGGCTGCACCAATGGATGGCCGCCGCCGGATACTCGGACAATTATTTCGGAACCATAATAAAGATTATAAAGCACATACTGCGCGAAGCGCATTATGCGGGACTTTGCGACGAACTGCGGGGCATCGAGCACCGCGATTTTGTGACGATAAACAAGCCAAGCGATAATATCTATCTGACACTCGACGAACTGAAACGCATATACGAAGTCGAGCTGACACTGCAGGCCGTGCAAGCATTGCATCCGGCTATAAGCGAATTACAGGTACAGAAAAGAGTCCGGACGCTTGAATTGGTGCGGGAGCGCTTCATTATCGGAGCATTCACCGGGTTGCGCGTATCGGATTTCGGACGGCTTAATGACGCCTATATAGGTACGGACGTTATCCGCATCAAGACGCGCAAAACGGGGGCCGACGTTGTCATTCCCATGCACCCATACATCCGCGCAATTATCGACCGGGGATTTGACGCATCTATCCATGTGCCCGATGCACGGATGAATGCCCTAATCAAGGAGGTAGCGCGAATAGCCGGTATTGATGACGAGGTGGTAGTTACCCGCAATGCCGGAGGCCGGGACGTGCCGCATACATTCCGCAAATATGAATTGGTTTGCACGCATACGGCACGCCGCTCGTTTGCTACTAATGCCTACAAAGCGGGTGTGCCCACTATCGCCATTATGAAGATTACCGGCCACACACAAGAATCTACTTTCTTGCGCTACATCAAGGTGTCCGCCGAAGAAAACGCCGAAATGTTGGCAAAGCACCCTTTCTTCACTCTGTAATCATATTTTGCAGCTCCAACACCTTTTCTGGGTCGGTTATGACAAAACCGCCGCCGCTGATGGCGGGCCGGATGCCGCCGTTTGTGTACAAGTTTCGGCGAAATTCTTTACATTTGTCGGGTGATGTGATAAGGTTTCGGCCGTTTTCTTTACATTCGCGCTGAAAATGGCGGACGGAATTATAATTCGAGGCTTTAAACGGGGGCATTTTCCTTGAAATTCTTACACTGAAATTATAGCAAATTATCATTCCCGCTCCTCCCCATTTTTACCTTAACTTTCTATATCTTATACTCTTACGCTGTTTCCCCTATTATGTAGTTTTCGTATGGCCCCTTATAATAGAACATGATTTTTTTCATAAGTTTAATAAATTGTATTAACCTCATCATTCTCCAGTTTGCTAAAGCACATCCATATCGTCTTGCCATTTTTGCCGGATGTATGCCCGAATAGCGGCTTTTGCCCGATGATTTCAATAATCCGCGCAGTGGGTATCTGCTGTTCGTTCCATTTAAAAATGAGCGTTCCGTTCGGTTTAAGGACGCGCATACATTCCTCGAACCCTTGCCGAATATCATCTTCCCATGAGGGAAGGAGACGACCGTATTTCTTCGCCAGCCACGAAGATTCGCCGAGGTTATTCAGATGCGGCGGGTCAAATAGGACGAGATAGAACGAATTGTCGGGAAACGGTATGTCGCGGAAGTCCCCGACGACGTCGGGCTTAACCTCCAATTTGCGACCGTCGCAAAGGATGTGTTCCTCACTGCGAATATCCATGAATACGGCGTCCGAACACTCTTTGTCAAACCACGCCATGCGTGATCCGCAGCACGCGTCGAGGATTTTCTTATCTGTTTTCATATGCTCCTTATTCTCCCTTTTGCTGTTTGATTTCTTCCATCAAAACCTGTCGTGCCTCCACCATGCGTCTGTGCGCCTCTTCGAGGGCGGCTATTTCCTCCTCGCTTTTGCGGGGACAGCCCCGCAGCCAGCTGCGGTAATTCGGAGTGGTGATTTCGTCGGAAATTATGTGCAGCCGTTCATTGTTTGTCAGCTTCATACTCATTGTTGTTATTATTGTTGTCATTATTGTAGTACGAGTTAGCATCGAATCCGCACCACGTGCATATTCCGGACAAAACGTTCATGCAATAATTCTCGCGGCCGCATTTCGGACATCTACAAAGTGCTATACGTCCCGTTGTCTCGCGCCACCACAACCCGCGCGGAAGATTGTATTTATCCTTAGATTCATTTTTCATAGTTCGCTCTTCTCTATCGGTAGCCGAAGCCCCGTATCCGTGGCCGTTTCATGAATCGTCACTAGCCCTTCCTCCGCCATCTCCCGTACGACCGCCCGAAATTCATCCAATGTGCATGCCTTGAATACGGACAGGTAAATATTGTCCCTGATTATCAAGGCATCCGTAGGTTCTATACAGTCCAGTACTTTGCGTTCCCATACTTCCCGGACGCGGGAAAGAATGGCGGACTTGAGGGCTTCACGGTCGCGCTTCATACCCTATGTTGAACAACCATTTGATTTCCTCCCATTCTTCCCGGCTCATCAGTTCTCCGGCGGCCTCCTGTCGGCGGCGCTGCTCCCGGCGCTGTGCTTCCCGTTCCTGTGCCCGGCGCCGCTCTATGGCCGACAGTTGTTCTGTGCGGTATTCCAGAAAATCGTGTAACGCCTCCGTAATGACCATAGGGTCGAACTGACCGTAGAACCTGCCGTATTTGCCGCACTTGAAGTGCTGGAAAAACAACATAAGCTCTGACACTTTAAGAAATCCGTAATTGCCCGAGATGACCTGTGCCAGAGGCCCGATGACCGTAGCGGCGTGTTCTTTGCGCACACCGGAGAACTGCACAAGGTCGGTCAGCTGAATATCCAGCCAGCTCGCCGCCGCATCTTCGCCGTAGGCCCGGAGCACGTCATGCAGTGTCGGGGTATCGGCAATGAAGCATCGCTCCGGGTTGCGGGCGCAATAGTCCTGTACGTCCGGGTTGAATTTAGAAAGGAAGCTCATCGCATCCCGGCCCCAGACCGCCATTTGCGCGGCGTAGGCGTTCCGCGACACGCTCGCGGCATTCGCGGCCAAGACGCTCGTTAATGCTCTCTCCACTAAGGGCCGCAGTTCTTCGGCTGTTTTCGTCATGATGTTGTAATATTTTCCGTAACCAATTGTTAAAATGCCTCTTGACGTCGTGGGCAGGTTTGTAGGCCACGCCCTGCATCTTCAGCTCCTCGATGAACGCATCGAGATACTCGCGCAGTTTGGGCATCGACAGTCCGCGGTTCATGCAGATAGCCTCCAGCCATACGGTCTCTCCGGCCAGCCATGCCCCCATGTCCGATACGGCCACGCATTCGCTGTCGCTGCGCGGAGCGTAAACCGGCATTTCTTCTTTTTTGGCGCAACTTTTTTCTTCTTTCGCTTTCTTCGGTAAGTCGGAGGTCGAAAAATCCGGAATATCCTCGCGCGCACGCGCAGAAGGTGGTGATGAAGAATTTTCTTCTTTTACTTCTTTTTCTTTGGTTCTTTCTTTTTCTTCGTTTTCTTCTTTTTGTTTCGGGCACCCGTCGGGTACACGTTGGGCGCCCGTTGTGTACACGTCGTGTACCCGCTGTGTACACGTCGGGGCCCCGTCGGGTGCCATGAGTTGCGCCAATTCATCGCTCGGTATCAACTCGTTAACAACACGACGGTCTGTCCGCTGGTGCTTGCGGAAAGTACGGATAACGTAATAGCGTTCGCCTTGCCACAGTATCGGAATCAACATCCGGCATTCGACAAGGGCATCGAGCCACCGATTCAGTTCGCCGCTTCGCAGATTGTCATCGTAAGGGAAGATTTGCGCTCTTAGATACGCCGGATTGCCGCGCACCACACCGTTGTCATCGGCATGCGTCCATGTCCCGATGAACAGCAGGCGTGCCTGCATGGACAGTTTTCCCACTTTCTCGTCTGTCCAGAAATCCGGTTTTATCGTCCGCGTCCTTGCCATGATTCATGTTTTTTGCAGGCATCGTGAAGCCGTGTCGTAACAGCTATGGGTAGTGCCGGCATGCAACAGCCCGTTCCTCCATGAACGAGGGGATGCTCCGGGGCTCCCGCTAAGGTGTCGTCTACTGCATCATCGCCTGCCCGCTTAACATTTATTTCAATCCGTACACCAGCATCGCCGCATCGCGGCCATGCGAAGAAGTAATACCAGCGTACCCCGTGACCGTCCGGAATTGTTCGGGCGACAGTTTCGTGCGGTTCCGTTCGGGCGCCACAAATTCGGCCGTGACGCCGTTCTCCTGGCACCAGTCCGCCCACACCGTCGCATCCCGGCACACGCTTCCCGCTCCTTTCAGCCGCTCGCGGCCCGTGGCACCGAACCACCGCCGCTGCCGGGCGTCCTCTATCCGCAGCTGTACCGGCCCCTGCCGCATGTACCCGCGAACCAACTCCATGGCCTGCGTAATCGTTACCGTGCGCACGGCAACCAACCGCCGACCGTCCCATGCGGCAAATCCCGTATGCCGTCCTGTATCAATTCCTATCCAAATCATCGCCTATGCCGTTACATGTAAATAGCCTGTCGCGCCGTCTCTTTCTCGATGACGCGCAGAAAATCCGCCTCATCCGGTGCGGGAAGGTAGATGCCGCACTCCTTGGAAGACCACGCCCGGAACCGCTCTATGGCCGTTGTCAATTCCGCCGTCGTCACGTCCCGCGTACTGCGAAGCCGCTCCACCTCGCCCAGAAAGCGGTCGGGGCGGCGGACGCAGAACAAATCCGCGTTGCACAACCGCTTGAAGTACGCCTCCTTGACGAATTCCAATGTGTCTCCGTACTCCAGCGCGAACCACCCTAAAAGCAGGTGGAGATACTTATTCTGGCTCAGCGTGCGGGGGCGACGTTCGGAAAGTTCCACCCGCGCCCCAGTTCGCTCCAGTGCCGCGCACCGCGTCCTAAAACGCCGCATGTCCGTATCATCGCTCAGGTCGTACAACATCGCAGACCGTTAAAATGGAAGGTCGTCGTAAGTGCCGCTCCCGCCCTTGCCGTTGTTCTGCCGCGGGTCCCTGTCGCCGTTGTTCTGGCCGGAGTATTTGCCGCCATTCTGAGTGTCGTCCTGTTCGTCGAACACCTGTACCGTGCCGTCCCATGCCCCGGTGGGGATGGCGTCGATTCTTAGAAATTCCGCCCCCGAATCCAGATAGAACGCCTTGCCTATCGTCTGCCACCGCGTCCGCTTCTGTCCGTCGCTCGTCGTATATTCATGCGGCACGACCAAATTCCGTCTATTGACTACTCTTGCCATAACTGTCTATTTTATTTGCAAATTCTCCCTCGTTTCGAGCCGAGCGCCGGGAACATCTTCCCCGCCCTTAATCGTCTGCGCTATCAGCTTCCGGTCTGGCGTGCGGGTGGTTTTCGTCACCACGAACTGCTCCGGCAATGCCGCCTCGTCGTCGATGTGCACCGCGGTGGACGGACGCACCGAAAGAGCGTATTTGCCCGCGGCCAGACGCCTCACGTCCAGCGCCACGAATGCCTCCGCCAGCCGGCGGCGCAGTACATCGGCGCGACGCATGTAACTCTTGCGCAGCTTACCCAACCGCTCTTCCTCCGTGCGTATGGCCGCCACGTTTGCCTCCGCATCCAGTATCGAGGCCGCGTAATCCTCCGCACGCGTTTCCAGCTCCGACGCATTGATGCACAGCGCCTCTTCCAGTTCCGGGGACAGCTCCCCTTCAGCCGCCTCTATAGCATCGTTCAGACGCATCTGGGCGGCGGTGATGTTATACAATGATTTCATGATATTTTCTCCTGTATTTTTTTATATATATCGTAAATCCCTGCTACGTGCTGGAGTTCCTCCTTCGTTATCGTGTACGTATTTTCCAGCAGCCCGTATAAGCTGAACAGACGTCCAGATGCTGACGCTTCGCTCTCTTTCTTGGCTATCCACCGGCACAGCATGTCGCGGGATATTTCGTCGTCCAGCTTGGAGGCGATGAACACCGGACGAGGGGAAGGAGTCGGGTGCACTGCCTGTGAGGGCTCAGTCTTGTCGCCCTCCTGCGCATCGCCCGGTCGGGCATCCACGTCGTCCTCGTCAGTCGGAATGTGGAAAAACTTCATCAGGAAGTATCGCTCCCCGTAGGTCATCGCACTGCCGGCCCCCTTGTCCCAGTCGTTCTGACCGTTGGCAGCCCATTCGCATACCTCACGCTCCCCGCTCTCGGTATCTATCCACGTGAAGCGCATCCGCAGACACGTGTGCATCTCAGCTTTCGGCCGCGCGTCCCTGCCTACCGTATAGTCCGTGCGCGTGTTCGTCACTTCGAGGATTTCAGACTTGAGCAACAGTCCCAGCTCGTCCATTTTCGGGCGAACGACGCCCAGCAGCTTTGCCCCGGAAACATAGCGGTAGTTCCCCGTACCGCCCGTGCTGTCCGGAAGCAGGCCACGTACCGATTGCTGTAGCTCAAGCAACTTCCCCAATAGCTTTACGTTTTCCATAACTACTATTTTTTTGGTTAAAATCCTTTATTTTACGCCAGCCCGAACTTCACGCGGATAACATGCGCTATGGCCAGATATTCGCGGGCATACTGACTATCGCCGTGCGTATGCCGTACTTTCGCCTCGAAAGCCTCTATATCGCCGTGGAAACAGCCGCATGTTATTTCGACACCGCCGTCCGACGTGCGGTAAGCGTGCGTATGCCTGCCTATGCAGCCGAATACGTCGAATCCGCAGTGGTCGTCATTGCCCGCTACCCGCGCTTTGCCCGCCAATCGTGCATTGCCGGACACCCGCGCTTTGCCCGCCAACCGCGCATCGCCGTACACCTGCGCATTGTCGTACACCCACGCATTGTCGGACACCCACGCAT
>CDZH01075272.1_pt1 | contig 10744 bp, 9 predicted proteins | sample 557721 | NCBI WGS metagenome assembly CDZH01 (sample SAMEA3182062, study PRJEB8094) | gut metagenome | biome: human; feature: gut; material: Stool; isolation source: human stools | place: Canada | collected 2013-01-14
GCACCGGGTTGAGAGAGGTCATGGGATCCTGGAAGATCATCGCGATATCCTTGCCACGGATGGTACGCATGTCCTTCGCGCTTTTTTGCAGCAGATTTTCTCCGTTGAGCAGAATCTCGCCGGAGGTCACCTTTCCGGGTGGATCGGGAACCAGACCCATGATGGCGAGCGCAGTTGTTGTCTTGCCTGCGCCGGTTTCTCCGACGAGTCCCAGCGTATCGCCCTTTTTCACCGTAATGGTAATGCCGTTGACCGCTTCCACCGCGCGGCCGTCCGCAGTGTATTGAACGTATAAGTCCTTGATCTCCAATAAATTATGATCCATGGCTGCCTCCTTACTGCTTCAGGCGCGGATCCAGCGCATCGCGCAGGCCGTCGCCGAGCATATTCAGTGCAAACGCGGAAACGACGATCGCAAGGCCGGGAATAATCGCGATATGCCAGTAGTCTCTGAGATAGTCTCTGCCGGCCGAGATCATAAGGCCCCATTCCGGCGTCGGCGGCTGAACGCCCATGCCGACAAAGCTCAGCGACGCGCTCATCAGAATAACATTGACCGCGCCAAGCGTATACTGCACAATGATCGGCGCGAGCACGTTCGGCACGATATGTGAGAAAATAATGCGCGCGTTGCTGCATCCGATGGAGCGCGCAGCTTCAATGTACTCCTTGTCCTTTACCGTCAAAACCTGCGCACGCATGATGCGGGCAAATTCCGGCGACTGCGTCACAATCAGTGCGATCATCATATTGCGCATGCTGCTGCCTAGCGCAGCAACGATGCTGACGCAGAGCATCATGGTCGGAATGCCCATAAAAATATCGATGATGCGCATGATGATATTGTCAACCTTGGGATAATACGCGGCGATCAGACCGAGCAGCGAGCCGATGATGGCTGAGGAGGTCACGCAGACGAGCGCAATGAAGAGTGTATAGCGTCCGCCGACCATAATGCGCGTGAGAATATCGCGTCCGAAGTTATCCGTGCCGAACAGATGCGAAAGACTCGGAAACTGCGAGCGCACCGCATAGTCCTGCACATCGTACTGATAGATGGAAATCAGTGGACCAAACAAGGAGGCTACGAGAATAAACAGGAGAATATAAAGCCCGGCCATGGCCATCTTATTTTTCTTCAGTCGATGCCAGATCTCCGCAAACTGTGAGGTTTTTTTGACTTTCTTTTTACGGGACTCATCCATTGTTTCCACCTGCCTCTCCCTTTGCCGCCGCAACAGGCGCTTTTTTCCGCTTCCCGGCGTACATCGCGCGGATGCGCGGATCGACAAAACAGTATACGATATCGGTCAGAAGGTTAATAACGATGCAGTTCAGACCGATCCAGAGCACACCGCCCTGCACGACAGGATAATCCTTGAAATTTACGCTGTCGACAATGTACTTGCCAAGACCCGGGATCGCGAACACCGTTTCCACCAGAACCGCGCCAGCCAGAAAGCCGCAGATCCGGATGCCGATGACCGTGATGATCGGAACCAGCGCATTGCGGAAGCCGTGCTGCATGATGGTTTTGACTTCGCTCTGGCCTTTTGCGCGGCTCGTGCGGATGTAGTCCTGCCGCACGACCTCCAGCATGCTCGAGCGGGTCATGCGCATAATGGACGCGCTTGCCTGAAAGCCGAGCGTCGCCACCGGAAGAATCCAGTACTTAAAGCCGTAGGTTCCCGTCGGCGGGAGCCATTTCAGCTTGACCGCGAAGAACAGGACCAGAACCATAGCAATCCAGAATGACGGAGCCGATGCACCGAAAAGCGAAACGACCGTGCCGATTTTGTCAAAGACGGAGTACTGCTTGACGGCCGAAACAATACCGCATGTTACGCCGATAATCACGCCAAGCAACGTGCTGAGCAGCGCAAGCTTCAGCGTATTCGGATACCGGGTCATAATCTCGCGGAAGACCGGCTGTCCGGTTTTGTAAGACGTTCCAAAGTCTCCGTGCAGAATTCCGGCAAAGTACCGTCCCAGGCGCACAAAGTACGGGTCGTCCAGACCGTATTCCTCGTGAATCTCAGCGACCTGCTCCGGCGTTGCGTTTTCTCCGAGAATCGCATAGGCCGGATCGCCGGGCGTTACATACATCAGGGTAAATACGATAACCGTAATTCCAAACAGGATCGGAAGCATCATCAGTATCCGCTTTCCGATGTATTTCAGCATGATTTCCACCTCCGTTAAGTGTCCGTATTTATTAAAAATTCAACAAACGGAGGAATCGTTCCATTTGTTGAGCGGCTCTATTTGGTTTTTCCCGGCATTGTATGGCAATGCCGTACAATGCCGGGAGGAAGTATGAATTACTCGAAGTAGACAAATTGCAGATAGTGCTGCTCGTAGGATGGCGTGATCCGGAAGCCACGCACGTCAAGCTGGCAGGCTGCGTTCAGCTCCTTGTGCCAGACAGGAAGAACCACATGGTTTTCCATCAGCATCTCCTGGCAGCGGTAATACAGCTCGTTGCGCTCCTGCGTGTCGGTCGTTGCAAGCGCCTTGTTGATCAGGTCGTAATATTCCTGATTATCCCAGGAAGAAATCGGCCATTCCGAAGTATCCGGGAGCCAGCGGAACAGAACGCGTCCGGCCTCGCCGGTGGAAGCGGTCAGTCCGTAGATCGTCATGTAGCCTTCGCCGGCGGCCAGCGAGGACGCCCACTGCGTGCTGTCCATAACGTCAATCTTCAGCGTAATGCCAACCTCGGCGAGCTGCGCCTGCACAACCTCGCAGAAATCCTTTCTCTGCTGGTCGGAGCTGTTGCAGCTGATGGAGGTCTCAAAGCCGTCGGGATAACCGGCCTCGGCCAGAAGCTCTTTCGCCTTTTCCACATCTCTGGTCGGGAAATATGCGCTCATGTCGGGATGACGTCCGTCAATGCCCGGGGAGATCACGCCTGTTGCGCGGGCGCCAAAGGAACCGTATGCAACCTCGACAGCCTGATCGATATCAACCGCATACCAGACCGCTTCGCGAACCAGCTCGTTTTCAAACGGAGTTTTGGCCTGGTTCATGTAAAGGTAGCTGGTGTTCGCGCCCATTGCCGAAACGAGGTTGATGTTTTCGTCGGCGCGCACGCGGTCAACGTTCGTCGCGGTGATTTCATACACGATATCCGCGTTGCCGGATTCCGCTTCAATCACGCGGGAAGAAGCGTCCGAGATGTAGCGCAGGGTCACATTTTTCACATAGGGCTGGCCTTCGATCCAGTAATCATCGAAGCCTTCGAGAATGAGGCTGTCGCCGGAGTTATACTGGACGACCTTATACGGGCCGGTGCCGACAGGCGCTTTGAAAAAATCGCCGTTCGATTCGGTATAGGCGCGCTCGGAGATAATGCCGCACAGCGGGTTTTCCAGCATCGCAACCTGAATGGCGTACGGCTCAAAGGTCACGAGCGTGAACGTATAGTCGCCTGTTGCAACGGTTTTGCTGAAGTCGACCTTGTTGACCTGCATCGCGGCAACCGTGTTGTCCTTGACCAGACGGTTGAGCGTAAAGATCACGTCGCTTGCCTTCAGCTCGTCGCCATTGTGGAACTTCACGCCCTCGCGAAGCTTGAAGTTGATGGTGCAGTCATCGGCATACTCCCAGCTTTCCGCCAACCACGGAATCAGGTTGCCGTCGTCATCGTAAACAACAAGGGTTTCATAAATCTGCCGCGTGGACTGATGCTTGTTCTGCGTCACGGAGTCATGCGGATCCAGAGAACCGGGATCTGCAGGAACAACAACGATCATCGAGTCCTTGGAGGAAACGATTCCGGTCGGTTCCGTAGAAACGATCTGCCCCTGCGAATAGCCCGTATTGCTCTGTGCTTCAGAGGCGTCTGCGGAGGAAGGTTCTGTGCTGGCCGTCGAAGAGGCAGATGCATCTGTCGACTCAGCCGACTTGCTTGTGGTTTCGCCGCTGCACGCGACCATGGAAAACAGCATCACTGCGCACAGGAACAACAGCAAGAAACGTTTGACTTTCATAGTATCTTCCTTTCTTTTCTATGGAGTTCTATAACCATGCGTGAAACGCAGATTACGACAGCGTTATCTGACCAGATGCGAGAAAATAGGGAGCTTTGTAACATCCGTCATCGGGACGTTCAGCTCATAATTTGCGTGCATCAGGAAGTTGAAACCGTGCACGCGCGTGCCCTCTCTTGGCGCGCCGGTTTTGACCGCCCAGACGCCGAGCGCAAGTCCGAATTCCTTTTCCGGAGAGTCGATGGTGCCGCCCGCTCTGCTGGACGGAACCACGAGAAGACCCCGATCGATCATATACTTTGCGGTTTCCAGCGCTTCTGTCACGGTGCCGGCCTGGTTTGGCTTGAAGATCATGCCGCGCGCCGCGCCCATTTCGACCGCCTTCTTTGCACGGTCGAGACTTGTACAGAGGAAATCGTCACCGATGACGACCGTATTGAGTCGTTCGCTTGCCATCTTGAAGCCTTCAAAGTCTTCTTCATACAGTGCGTCTTCCACAAACGCGATCGGATATGTCTTCGTCAGATCCTCCAGTTCCTGAATCAGGAAGTTCCGGTCGACATAGTCGCCGCGCCAGAGATACATGCCGCGCTTTTCATCGTAATATTCGCTGCTTGCGCAGTCAAACGCATAGACAACCTTGTCCGTATAACCAAGATCTGCCACGACCTGCGAGAGAACCTTCATGACCTCTTTGGGATCGTCCGAGAACGCCGCCCAGCCGCTGTAATTGCCGACCATCGGGCGGCCGCCGTTCATTTCCTTCAGCACCTGACCTAACCGGTAGAAAATCTCAACGATGATCCGGATAGACTCGTTCACGTCCGTCATGCCGTGCGGAAGCACCATGAATTCCTGCCATGGCATGGTCTTTCCGTTATATGTACCGCCGTTGATGACGTTGGCCGACGGGCTCATGATGTAGGAGATCGGCTTAGTTGCCACGTTCTGATAGATATGTTTGTGATTTTCAGCCGCGGCGGCATAGGCGGCTGCAACAGAGACGGAGAAAATCGCGTTGCCGCCAAGGTTGGTTTTGTAGCGCGTGCCGTCGAGCTCGATCATAGTGCGGTCGATCATTTCCTGATCCTGCACCTCCAGCCCGACCAGCGCCGGGGCGATGCGGGCATTGACATTCTCGACCGCCTTCATCACGCTCATGCCGCCCCAGAAATTTGGGTCGCCGTCGCGCAGAACATACGACTCGTTTGCGCCGACGGAGGTGCCAGTGGATGCACCTGCTCGGCCAAGGAATCCTGCTTCGGTAAGGATATCTGTTTCTACCACGGGTCGACCGTTGCTGTCAAGAACCTGCCGCGCAATTACCTGTTTAATTTTCGACATTGCTTCTACATCCTTTCTGAATTATCGGTGTAAATGCTTAAAAATTTCCAGCTGCATCACGTCGGTCTGCGGAACGCCGAGCTCCTCCGACGTACGAAGCAGGAAATTAAAGCCGTTGGTGCGAGAACCACTGCGCGGCGCACCGGTTTTGGTGACCCAAGCTCCCAGCGCAACAGCAATTTCCTTCTCGGGAGAATCCAGCGTGCCGCCCGCGCGTCCGGACGGAATGACCAGCAGCCCGCGATCCATCATAAACTTTGCGGTGCGCAGCGCCTCGGTCAGCGTGCCTGCCTGATTCGGCTTGAAGATCATGCCACGTGCCGCGCCCATGGAAACCGCCTTTTCTGCGCGGTCAAGGCTCGTGCAGATAAAATCGTCGCCGACGATCACCGTATTGATGCGTTCGCTCGCCAGCTTGAAGCCTTCGAAGTCCTCTTCCTGCAAAGCGTCCTCCACAAAGGCCAGCGGGTATTTGCGCGAAATCGCCGCGAGTTGGTCGATAATGAAATCGCGATCCACATAGTCGCCGCGCCAGCGGTAAAGGCCCTTTTCCGCGTCGTAATATTCGCTGCTCGCACAGTCCAGCGCATAGACCATATGGTCGGTAAAGCCCAGATCGTTGACAGCCTCCGCGATGATATCCAGTACCTGCATCGGGTCATCGGACGGCGCGCCCCAGCCGCTGTAGTTTCCCATTGCGGGCTTGCCGCCGTTATATTTCCGGATGACCTCGTCGAGATGGTAGAACACCTCAACGATCATCCGAACCGACTCCTCGATGGTCCTCACGCCGTGCGGCAGGATCATGAATTCCTGGAACGCCTGCGTTTTTCCGTTGTAGGTGCCGCCGTTGATGACGTTGGCCGACGGGCTCATAATATAGGAAATCGGCTTCCGGGCCATGTTCTGATAAATCTGTTTCCCGTTTTCTGCGGCCGCCGCCTTGGCCGCTGCAACGGAAACAGCATAAATTGCGTTGCCGCCCAGCTTTGTCTTGTATCTTGTACCGTCCAGCGCAATCATTGTCTCGTCGATCGCCGTCTGGTCCTGCACATCCATCCCGATGATGGCTGGCGCGATCACGTTTCTGATGTTGTCAATCGCGTGATAGACGCTCAGGCCGCCATAGACGCACGGGTCGCCGTCGCGCAGAACAAACGATTCGTTTGCGCCGACAGACGAGCCTGTCGATGCGCCCGCTCTTCCGAGAACGCCTTTTTCCGTGATAATGTCGACCTCAGCGACAGGCCGGCCCTTGCAGTCCAGAACCTGTCGTGCTTTGACTTCCTTGATTTTTGACATGTTTGACCTCCTTATAAACGGCAGCTGCTCAACCGACATACAGTACGTTGAAATCGCACAGGTTCGTTCCGGTATTTCCGGTGAAAATACTGTCCTGTACACGCTCAAGCACATTTCCGGAATAGTGGTATCGAAGCGCCTCGTATACATTCTCGCCGGACTGTTCCACGGCGTCGAATGTTGTACCGTCCACAATGCCGCCGGCATAGATGGTCGGCCCGTCCGTGCCCTCCGTATCGATCGAAGCGATTGCCACGCCGTCCAGTCCACGCAGGCCGATGGAAGCGCCCAATGTCAGCTCCTGCGACGGTCCGCCGACGCCGCGCGCCTTATCTACGCTGCATGTCGTTTCGCCCGCGCAGACCACAAAGCACGGCGCTTCAATCGGCCTTTCGTTATACTTGATTTCCCGTGCCAGCGAGGTAAGGAATAGTCCTGCCTCGCTGCTTTCGCCCTCCAGGAAGGTGGTCAGCACCATACAAGGCACGCCCATTTCCTGCGCTGCGTGCTTTGCCGCCGTACAGGAATCTGCGAGATTTCCCATCAGGAACGTCGTCATTTTATCCGGCGCGATATCTCCCGGCGTTTCCTGCGCGCGGCTGTCGTCAAACAGATACGAGACCACGCTCTGCGGCAGCGTTTCGCGCAGATCATAATTGACGATCATCTCGCGGGCGTTTTGAATGGTCGTCTGGTCGCCGCCGAAGGGTGTTCCATGGAACTCAGCCGGCAGCGCGCGGTCCTTCGACTCTTTTTTGCCAACAGCGTCGCTGATCTGGAAGCTGATGAGCTCTGCGCCGATTTTGTGGCAGATCAGTTCTGCCAGCCGTCCGCCGTTTGTGCGGGAAATATGGCGGCGAACCGCGTTGATTTCCAGAATCTTTGCACCGCTGCGCAGAAGCAGATCCTGCGTTTTGATTTCATCTTCCAGTGTGATCCCCTCGATGGGATAGGTCAGAAGTGCAGAGCTTCCGCCGCTGCAGACGGAGATAAACAGATCATCCGGCTGTGCCTGCAGAATGAGGTCGATCATTTTCTGCGCAGCCAGCATGCCTTCCTCATTCGGCAGCGGGTGCCCGCCGACATAAACGTCGGTGTTGCAGTAGTGATCCTGCTCCTCTTTAATCTTGACGCAAATGATTCCCTTTGTGATCCGTTCGCCCAGAACGTCGCAGACAGCCTGCGCCATGGCATTGCACGCCTTTCCTGCGCCAAGCAGGTAAATGTTCCGCTTGCTTTCAAGGTTCCAGCTCTTTACGCCAACATGCAGCACGTTGCCTTCCACATGCATGACGTCCCGGATCCTCTGATAGGAGTCCACCTCCTGTAACACACGATCCATCAGATCCAGCACCATTTTTCGCGCCGGTACGTCGCCGTGCGCAGTGATCGCGCTATAGTTGCGGATTTTTTTCACGATAGAATCCTCCCCACGCTTCCTTTGCGTCCCTCATTGTAAATATTCAGAAATATGATATTTTGGAAAAGCGCGCAGCTTTCGTGTCTTTCACAGAAAAACAGAATCATATGTCTTCCTATTATTAAAATATTTTTACATGTTCTTGAATTTCCCTTAGTATACGCGCTCATTTTCTTCTTGTAAAATGACAAAAATCGCATATAATATAATAAATACGCATATTTTGCATCGTTTGTCAATTTTTCCAGGCCTATTTCGTACGTTCTGCAAATACAGCCTATAAAATCTGTCAATCCAGGAGGAACACTACTGTGAATAATGCCGAGATCAACGCCTTGCTTGCCGCCGTTCGTTATGGAAATCTGACAACAGCCGCCGAAAAGCTCTATATCAGCCAGCCCGCCCTGAGCCGATCTATTCAGTCGCTGGAAAAGGAACTCGGCTTTCAGCTTCTGCGGCGCGGAAAAGGCCTGCGCGCGGTTACCCTTACCACGCAGGGCGAACGCTTTGTAGAGCTCGCCGAGCAGTGGAGCAAGCTGTGGGAGGAAATGCAGGCCATCAGCGATAACAGCAGTGGCCATATTCTGCACTTTTCGGCCATCAACTCCCTGGTCAACTATGTGATTTATCCGAGCATCAACTCTTTCATGCAGACGCATCCGGCAGTGCATCTTTCTGTCGAGAGCCAGCATTCCTACACGGCAATCGGCCGTGTCCTGAGCGGCATTCTGGACGGCGCTTTTATCTGCAATATTACCGTTACGCGCGGTCTGCACGTTCAGCCGTTATGGGAAGAGGAGATGTGTCTTGTCGCCGGGCATGAGGTTGCAACCTCCGAGCATATGACACCCGATCAACTGGATGTGCGAAACGAAATCCGGATTCCGTGGAACAACGAATTTGACGAGTGGCACAATTACTGGTATGGAACAAAATCCGTGCCGCTGATCACCATCGACCACATGACCGCACTGGAGCGGCTCATGGTGAATAAACGCCTTTGGATGGTCGCGCCATACTCCGCTGCCTTTCAGATTGCCGCCTCTACCGGCGCAAAGCTGCTGCCCATTACGCCGCACCCGCAGCGCTGCGTCTATTTCATCACGCCGCCGTCCCCCATCTCAAAACCCATGCAGGAATTTGTAGACCATACGCTGCAATATGCGTCGCAATTCGAAGGCGTACGCCTCCAGACCCCCAGTTCGATTTGAAAACGGCATCGCGATCCTAACGCCGTGGAGTTGGCTGCGAGGAGCCGGCGCTTTCGGTATGCGCCGGGACGAAAGAAATTGCGTAAAGCCGTCTGGGACAGAGTGTTTAACATTTTGTCGTCATCTGCCCATTGGGTTATGAACCATCCGGAAATACCATATTTGCGTCCCTCCCGTAAAATTTGAGTGCCCATATTTCAAGAGCCAAGATGAAGATTATTGGCTCCGTCTAAGACGAAAATCACAGGTTTGGATGCCTTGAATGGGCAAATCTGTTCGTTCCATACTTGCGCCAAGATCATTTCTGTGTGCCGCAAGCGCTGCTCTGATCCCATCCAGTATGGAAACTGGATAACATGAATCATGTCGGGCTGGCGAATCGTTTTTTGCTTGGCAATCCCGATTTTACAAAAGAGCATGACGGAAGATACATTGCCGGCCACTATGCCTTTGATCTTCTGCTCTGGCAACTTGCGAGCATTGCCTACATGAGCGAGACGAAGCGGAAGGGCTGCTTCAAGCGGCAGATTCCGGTCAAAAGGAGTCCGCCGCTTCCATATAGATATCAGATGGAAATTTGTGCTTTAGCGCGCAGGAAGAGGCAGGGAGAATTGGTACAGCTGCTGCGCCTTGACACATGGAGAAAATGCGATTATGATGTGGTCGTAAAATCAGAAAACTCCATCCTATGAAATATGTCAGGAGGCTATTTTATGAAACTGGAAGCTGTGTATGCGGCGCTCGATTCGCTGCTGGATTACGCGAAAAATTGCGGCCTGCTGGACGCGCTCGACGAGACGTTCGCGAGAAACGCGCTCCTTGCGGAGCTGAAGCTCGAGAGCTATGAAAAGCAGACGGCGCACTACGACTTTCCGGCATGCCTGAATCTGCTGTGCGATTACGCCGCCGAACAGGGACTGATCGCGGATACCATCGCGGAGCGCGACCTGTTCGACACGAAGCTCATGGGCTGCGTCACGCCGAAGCCCTCGGAAGTCATCCATACGTTCCGCTCACTCTATGAAAAATCCCCCAAGGCGGCGACGGATTATTTCTACAAGCTCAGTCAGGACTGCAACTATATCCGCCGCGACCGCATCGCAAAGGACGAGCGCTGGACGGCGCAGACGAAGTACGGCGAACTCGAAATCTCGATCAATCTCTCGAAGCCGGAAAAAGACCCGCGCGATATTGCGGCGGCGAAGCTCAAAAAAGCGTCGGGGTATCCGAAGTGTCTTCTTTGCGTGGAGAACGTCGGCTATGCGGGGACGATCTCGCACCCGGCAAGGCAGAATCTGCGCGTCATGCCGGTCACGGTGAACGGCCAGCCGTGGGGCTTTCAGTATTCACCGTATGTCTATTACAACGAGCATGCCATTGTGATGAACACCCAGCACACACCGATGGTCATTGACCGGGCTGCCTTTGACAAGCTCTTTAGCTTTGTCGAGCAGTTCCCGCACTATTTCCTCGGC
>CDZH01020719.1_pt1 | contig 10711 bp, 10 predicted proteins | sample 557721 | NCBI WGS metagenome assembly CDZH01 (sample SAMEA3182062, study PRJEB8094) | gut metagenome | biome: human; feature: gut; material: Stool; isolation source: human stools | place: Canada | collected 2013-01-14
GACGAGCTGATGCGCGAAATGCGCTCGTCCATCATTTTTCTGGGCGCGATCCTCGCGCGGCAGGGAGAAGCGGTTTTATCTTACCCCGGCGGTTGCGATTTATTGTGGGATTTTGTATGGTACTACACACCAAGTACGACGAAACCCACGATATGTATGCGTTATATGATAACATGAAATGAACGCGCTATCGTGTGATACGATGGGCGCGTTTTTGCGTATCATGGCATACCTATCGGTAAAAAACGAGGAGAATTACCGATGAGAGAACATACAGTTATCGCAATTACCAATTTTAAGGGTGGCGTTGGCAAGACCACGACCGCATTGAACCTTGGGGCTGCACTTGCCGCAGAAGGCAGAAAGGTCTTGCTGATCGACAACGATCCGCAGGGGAACCTTACCTCGGCTTTGGGCTACACGCCCGGCGAACAGAAGAACACGTTGGCAAAGCTTCTGCTCGTTCAAATCGACTCGCCGGAGGATCTGGAGCTCTATCTTCCCCGTACCGTGGTACATACTGGAACCGGCATTGATCTGATCCCCGCCAATAAGCGCTTGGCAGATGCCGCAGCCCGTTTGCAGGTCATGCAGCTTTCGCAGTACAACATGGCGGAAGCGGCAGAGACACCCTGCGAAACGATGATGGACGGGCTGTTGGATGCTTTCCGTGCACAGTATGATTATATCATCATTGATTGCGGCTTGAAGCATGAGCTGCTGACCGTCAACGCACTTGCCGCGGCGGATTACTGCATCATTCCCGTGCAGGCCCACTTCCTTGCCAGCGAGGGTATCCCTGATGTGCTGGAGCTGATTAGAAATGTGCAGAGCCGCTTCAATTCGAGGTTAGAGGTTGCGGGCATTCTTCTTACCATGTATCAGTCCCGACCGCAGCTCTGTCAGAGCGTCCGCGCCGCGGTCGCAGAGCTGTATGGTGACAGCCTTCGGGTGTTTGAGCGGCCCATCGAGCAGACCATCAAGGTCGCGGAGTGTCCCGCGGCAGGCATGAGCATTCTTGATTATGCACCGCGAAATCCGGCGGCGGAATCCTACCGCAGTCTCGCGCAGGAGGTGCTTCAGCTTGGCTAAACGCGATATAAACGACCTGCTGAAACGGCGTATGAGCGCGACGCAGCAGGCGGCGGAGGTCACAGTAGGTGATGAAGCCTATGAGGTGCTGTTCCAAGGCAAGCTGGCATCGTCCGCCTCAAAATTTTGTGATCTGCCGCTGGACAGGCTCTGCCCTTTCTTCACCGCGGATATTGGTTTTCACCCATATCCGCAGGAGAAGCTCAAGGCGTTTTCACAGCAGCTTGCAGAGCAGGGCATCTATGAGAGGATCATTGTGCGCCCCATTCCCGAAAGCGAGGACTATGAGATCCTTGCAGGGCATAACCGTACGGAAGCGTGGCGGCTGACCGGACACGCAACGATTCCTGCGGAGGTCGTGGATGCCGATGACGCAAGGGCAGTCTCCATTGCTGTTGCCACGAACCTTCTGCGGCGGCAGGACCTTACCATTATAGAGCGCGGCAAGGCGTACAAAGCTGTGCTTGATGCAGAGAAACGACAGGGGTCAAGAACAGACATTGGAACTTCTGGCGAGAATCGCCAGAAGTTCCTCACCCGTGAAATTGTTGCTGATTTCTTCGGCGTGACCGAGTATGAGATCCGTAAAGCCATCAAGCTGGCGGGCTTGATCCCGCCTCTCGCCGACATCTTAGAAAACAGCCCGCGCAAGCTGCCGATTGCCTGTGCCGAGCTGATCGCTGACTATGACGCAGCCACGCAGCAGGCATTTGTGGAGATGTGTTCTATCGAGGACTACACGCTCAATAAGGCTGCTATGCAAAGCATCGTCCATACCTGTCCGCCTCCTTCTGCAAAGCATCAAGACCTTTTCGCCGCATGGCGGCAGGCACGCGCAAGGGAGACGCAGAGGCGTGCTGCACCGCCGAAGAAAATCAGCTTTGACCGCAGAAAATTTGCCCCCTACCTTGAGAGGTTGGGCAGTGATAAGGAAATTGAAGAGCTGTTTTTGGCGTTCTTGCGGCAACGGGTCAACTGATGTATAATCACAGAAAAGAAAGAGAGGATATAACGCTATGAGCGAACAGGATAAGATACAGCTTTTTGAGAATCAACCGATTCGCACGGCTTGGAATGAAGAACAGGAGGAGTGGTATTTCTCTATTGTCGATGTGATCGACGTGCTGACGGGGAGTGAAAACCCGCGGCGATATTGGAGCGATTTGAAGCGTAAGCTGAAAGCTGAGGGTGCAACTCAGTTGTACGAAAAAATCGTACAACTGAAAATAGTGTCATCAGATGGAAAGAGCTATAAGACTGACGCTGCCACAACTGAGCAGGCTGTCTTGATATAGAAAAAAACATTGAAGGGGTATGTGCGATGAGTACATTATCTGCAAGAGAATATAAGTGCTTTGAAGATATTAAACGGACTCGACCGGACGGAACGGAATACTGGACAGCGAGAGAGCTTGCACCGGTGCTGGACTACGCAAAATGGGAAAACTTCTATAAGGTTATCAAGCGTGCCATGATTGCCTGCAAGAACAGCGGTCGCAGCGTCTCAGACGATTTTCCTGAGGTCAGGAAAATCGTAGAGGCAGGTGCAACGAGAAAAACAATCTCTGACTACGAACTGTCTCGTTATGCTTGTTATCTGATTGTCCAGAATGGTGATCCGCGCAAAGAGGTGATCGCTCTTGGTCAGACCTACTTTGCGATCCAAACCTACCGGCAGGAGGTTGCAGACCGATTTAATCAGCTGGATGAGGATAGCCGCAGACTTGTGGTGCGCGGAGACATTAAGCAATGGAATCAACTACTGGCCGAGACCGCACGAAGCGCTGGTGTTATCACGGCAGAAGAGTTCGCGATTTTTCAGAATGCCGGATATATGGGCTTGTACAGCGATAATTTCGTGCTCACGCTGCTCTATGAGATATTGAGCAAGAAAACCAGTCAGCGTGTCCGTCTGCCGGATGGCGTGTTCGATATGACGACGGCGGTACATGGCATCTATAAAAGTGAGTGAACTGCCATTTGTCGCTCACTTTTATAGATGTTCAGGGAGACATTTATGCCTTGAACGCTGAGATGGTGATTCCGTATCTTCAAGATGCACCGCAAACGGTGCGGCGGCATAGTTTTTTCCAGATATTCAATGACAATTTCATAAATCAGCTTATGGCTCTGCATAGGAAACACTTTCATTTCATAAAATAACGTACACTGTTGACATAGTGTACGTTTTTAAGTAAAATGGAGGTGACAAAGGAGATGAATGCTATGTTGACCATGTCTGCAACCGAGGTTCGGAAGGATTGGAGTCGGGTTCTCGACTCTGTGACGCGCCGCCGCCCAGCCTTTATCAAACGCACACACGATAACGTGGTGCTTGCCTCAACGGAGTCTCTCTCGGCGATGCTCAGCTATGTTCGCTATGAAACGACTATCTTCCAGGAAGATGATGGCAGTATCACCCTTTCGCTCGACGCCCTTGACCTCGTGGTGAATGAGAAATCTCTTGAATCCGCAAAAAAATCTCTGGCAAATGATATTGAAGAATATGCGGAAGAATACTATGCCAACTACGAGAGATATTCGGTTTCACCCAATAGAAGGGCGCATCTTCCCTATGTAATGAAAGCATTGATTGCTGATAGCCCCAAAGAATTGGAGGATGCAATCGAATGCCACGCTGGAAAGAACTGAAACGCTACTGTGACAGGGATGGGTGGGAGTTGTACAAAGAGACAGACCACTACTTCTATCGTAAGATTTTGCCGGATGGGACGATCTTGAGAACAAAGGTTTCCAAGGGGAGCGGTGAGATCCACTCTCATATGTGGCAAGAAATCCTGAAAAAGCAGTTGCAAACAACACAGGAGCATTTCAACGAAATGATTTGAGCCATTTGCATTGCCGCCTTTTCGGATGCCGTATATTTGCGATACAAAGAACCGTCAAGCGGGTGTAGAATATGCGGACACAAAAACAGCCGCTGGCAAACATTGCTTTGCGTCAATGATTTGCCCATAATAATTGGCGAAGGAGTGATCGCTATGATAATCCGCTCAGCAATGGTCCTTCAGAATGATTATGATGGAATGGTAAAGCTCTCTACGGAGAAACAGGAACCTATCTATCTGACGAGAAACGGAGAAGGGGAAATGGTTTTCCTCCCCATTGAATTGTGGGAGAAGCGGCAGACCGAACTGGAATTGTTTGCTGAGATGCTTCGTAGGGAGCAGCGTAGAATGACCGGCGCAAAGACCTATACTGCGGAGGAAATGCGTTCGGATGCAAAGATAATGCTCCACAAGAGATGAAAAACAAAATATGCCTGCAAATGCGTCTTTCCGAAAGGAAGGGCGCATTTTGCTTCCAATCTGATAACTGTAACAGGATGTGATACGACAATGAAAAAGCAACTGCCCAATAAAAAAAGGACGGCGTTAAAGAAGACGCCTCCTGAACAACCACGGAAGAAAAAGACGAGTGAAGTTGAACGGCCTGACCAGCCGCTTTTGAAGCGCATGATCTTCGGCGAGGAAAAGCCGGATATTACGGAGCTGGAGGCAGGCTCCACAACCATTCTCGACATTCTTGCACCTGCTGCCGTGGACACCAAGAGCAAGGACTACATCATCGTCGATGGCGTGTACCATGCCTATCTTTACATCACGGGATATGGCTACACCACTACAGTCGGTTCCTGCTGGCTGGCCCCGTTGGTAGAGGCCGGCGAGGGTGTCAATCTGAATTTTCTTGTCGAACGGCAGCCGAAGGAGAAGATACTCTCCAAGATCGCGCAGACGACCATGGTAAACCGATCCCGTATGCGGGAGGTAGGCGATACCCGCCAGGACTATGAAGAGCTTGACAGCGCCATCAGCTCCGGCCTTTACCTCAAGGATGTGATGAACCGGCAGGGCGAGGACTTCTACTATATGCACACCCTCATCGAAGTCACAGCCTCCGATCCGGAGACACTGGAGCAGCGGATGACCGAGGTGGAAAAGCTTTGTGTATCTGTAGATATGATTGCACGCCGCTGCGACTATAAGAATGAACAGGCATTTTTATCCTCGCTTCCTATTCTGACACTTGATCCGGATATTGAACGTAAGGCACGCCGCAACGCACTGACCTCCGGTGTGGCTGCGGCGTTTCCCTTTGCCTCCTATGAGCTGAGCGACCACAACGGCATCTTTTTGGGGCTGAATCTCTACAACCGATCTCCGGTATTTCTCGATCCGTATGACGATTACAAGTATACCAACGGGAACTGGTGGATCGGTGGTTCCACCGGCGCGGGCAAGACGGTCACGCTCCAATGCCTCGGCGGTCGTCTCCGACAGCAGGGCAAGCGCGTTATCATCATCGCGCCGAAAAAGGGACATGAGTTCCGTCCGCTCTGCGAAAAGCAGGGTGGGCTGTACCTGCGGATGTCGCCCTCCTCCAAGGACTGTCCGAACCTGATGGCCATTCGCCGGAGATCTCTGGATTCCTACGCAAAGCTCAAGAATATCGCGGCCCGCGACGACTCGGTGTTGGCGGATAAGATCTCACAGCTTATTATCTGGTTCTCACTGAAGAAAAAGGATCTGAGTGAGGAAGATAAAAGCCGGCTTGACTCATCTCTGGTGGAGGTGTATGGGCGATACGGCATCACCTTTGAAAACAGCACCATCGTGGACGAGAAAGGCAGCTTTCGCACCATGCCGGTCATCGCGGACTGGTATGAGGTGCTTTCTCAAAATCCGGATACCCGTCATTTAGCGGTCGTCCTCTCCCGCTACGTTACCGGCTCTGCTGCGGCAATGGCGAGCCGAAACGATATTGATCTTGATAATAAGTACATTGTTCTCGACCTTTCTGGTATGCCGGATGATATGATCGCAGACGGCACCTTCTGGGCAACGAGTATTGCCTACGACCTCATTATGAACTGTGAAAGTGACCTGTCTGCTCTGCTGGCGGACGAGCTGTGGAGCCTTGTAGGGGCTACAGCTAATCCGCAGGCGGCAGGCTTTATTTTGGAGATGGTAAAGACGATCCGCGGCCTTGGCGGTATCGCGGTCACGAGCACGCAGGGAATGCAGGACCTCTTCGGGCTGGAGGGCGGCAGTTACGGCAAGGGTATTCTGGACGCCAGCCGCATCAAGCTCATCATGCAGATGGAAGAGCAGGAGGCGCGGCTTATACAGGACAAATTGAACCTTTCCGAAGATGAAGTGCGGCAGATCACCCGCTTTCGCCGCGGCGAGGGGCTGCTCTGCATCGGCTACAACCATGTGCCGGTGGCATTTCACACCACGGCCAAGGAGTATGAGGCGATCACCACATCGCCTACCGACCTGCGGGGAAAAAGAGCGGAGAGTTATGGCAATGAATGACATGAAGCGGGATCTTGCCCACATTCAAGAGTTGGTGGGGACCGCCTTCAACGTGACCGGCTCGCTGGTCGCATTGACCGATGGCGGACAGATGAATCCCAACAAACTGCAAAAAACACTGGAGCAGACCATGGACCAATTTGAGCGTTCCACGCTGGAGCTGCGGCGGCTCTGTGAACGGTATTCGCCGGGAGTTGGTGGTTTCGCCCACAAGCCGATGTTGCCCGCTGCGGATGTTGCTGGCAGCGTGGAGGAATTTGGCTATGGCTGGCTTCACCTTACGCTCTATACGCTCCTGCCGCACTGCCGGTATCAGACGCCAAGTTGGATGAACGACACCATTCGCCGCCTGCTGGATGGGTACGAAGCATGTGGAAAGAGCTTGCCGTTTTATTCCCACGCGCTGCTTGTGATCGACGAGCATACCAGTATCCAAGGCCGGCACATCTACGATCAGGACAATAAAGGGTGGAAGGCTGTGAGCAACGCCATCAAGGGGCGGATTATTCCGGACGATGACCAGCACACCCTTGCCGTAACGCTTTTGTCCACGAGGGCGAAGGGTGAAGAGTGCTGCCACATTACGCTGCTCCCCTTGGAGGATGCCCATGATTTTTTCTCCGCGCATTCCGGCGATTATGCCTCTGTAGATTTCTACTCAGGTCAATGGTGCTGAGCGTAAAGTGGGTGAAAAGTTGCAAAACCCGCGGCAGATGACAACCTCGTTTTAACCTCTTGGAGAGAGCGCTTCACCGCCGGTTGACCTGCCGAGGGCCTGCGACTCTAAAAGGGCTGATATGACTGACTTTTTAGAGGGTGAGGGATGCCTGAATTTTCACATTGACCTGTCTACTATGCGGGGGCGGCAGATTGCCCCCGCACGGCGGCTGAGAAAAACGCCGAAAAAGTTCTTGCGCCGGAAGCGGTGCAAGAGCTTTTTCGGCGTTCGCAGGAAACGGAGGGGAGGGCTTGGTTTGATTTTCAGCGTGCGGGATATTGATGTTCTGCGCTTGCTTTGTTGGTGTCAAAATATTAAGCCCTACGACTTGAATGACGTTTCCGCGGAGGAAGAACGAGAGAATTTGATGGCGCTGGGATTTATCAAAATACATGAACGGAGCAATACCTTACTCCTTACCAATAGGGGGCGAGCCTTTATTGAGGTGGCGCTCAACGGAATGATCCCGGGGCTGAGCATCTCTTACCACGATGCAGCCATTGAGCGGCGCCTTCGACTATCCGAACTGGTGCTGACTGCCTACTATGCAGGCGTCGATGTGTTTACGACATCGGTAGGTGGGGATGCTGGAAAGCCATCTCTTTTCATTACCTCGATCACGCGAAATCATGGGCAAAATCCATGGGGAAGCGCGAGGGCCTGTGCCATCGTCCATTTGGGAGAGATCTATTATGCCGCGCACTATGTCTGCCCGGGTATCGGGCGCATGGCGGTCAACGACGAGTTGGCTGCGCTTCATAACCACACAAACTTCGGAAAAGATACGCAGCGCGCCTTTCTCTTTGCCGGTGCAAGCTACGAGAGCATCCTTGAGGAACTGAAGGTGCGCGACGAAAAGAAAGACGGAAAACTGATCAGGTACAGTGAAGCCTACCGTGAGCTGCACTATCCGATCCACCTTCTCTCCTGCGACGAAACAGGCGCGCGGCAGCTTCAGATCATGGCGGTGCAGGGGTATAGGGAAAAACTCACACGGCTCATGCTGCGCTCGGCGTATCAGCCGCCGCCGGAGGATGCGCCCGCATGGGACGGGCTCTACAACGGCCGTCCCTTTGTGATCGGCGCGGATATGGACCTGCGGAGGATCGACGCTGCGATCAGAACGGCGAGACAGCGGAACTGCCTGCCGATCGCCCTCGCCGCATTGGACGGACAGGGCAGCGCGGTGCTGCTGCGGCGCTACGCCGATCCCGGCTATGCCACCGTTTATAAGGCTACGGACAGCGTGCTGACCGAGCTACTCGGCAGAACGCCATCGCTCTATGTTCCTCCGCACACACAATTCCTCACGAAGAAGGGAGATGTTATCAATGCCCCGCTTATCAAAGCTCTTGGAAAAGCTGGAGGACCGCGCGGCAAATAGATGGGGCCGCTGGTACGAACGGAACAAAGCACGCGTGCCGCTATACGCTGTGCTCGGTGGCCTTGGATGGTACTTTTATGGGATGCTGCTCAATTCACTGAAGCTGGGAAAGGAATCGGTATTCCACCTGACGGGCGAGGAGGTGGAGAGCATCTGGGTGCTGAACCCCTTCAAAAACCTCTTTGTTGTGCTTACGCCGTTTGGCCTTGGCGTTACTGCTGTGATTGTTCTCCTGATATGTCTTATTACAAAGAAGGGCTACAGCTGGTTTTCCGGCTATCATTTCACCCGAGATCCCCGAGGCTTTGATATCCTTCCCGACGGCACACACGGCACCTCCGGCTTTGCGACAAAGAAAGAGCTTGCGGCATATCTGGAGCTGGGAAGTGTCAAGGAGGTAACGGGGATGCTTCTCGGACGCATCAAAGAGCGCCCCGACGATCCCGATAAGTATTCTACCTATGTTGCCCACCGCATGAAGGCGGGAGCAAATAACAACATCCTCTGCATCGGCGCTCCCGGCTCCTATAAATCAAGAGGCTTTATTATCCCCTTCCTCATGGGGTGTGCGCAGAGAAGCGGCAGCGGCCATCCGGAGTCCGTGATCGTGACGGACCCGAAGGCCGAGCTTTTTGAAATGATGGCGCCGTACTTTCGGGAAAAGGGCTTTTATGTCAAAGCAGTCAATTTCCTCGATATGGCGCACTCGGACGGCTGGAACTGCCTTGCGGGACTGGATACCAACCCCGACCTTGTGACCACCGTAGCCAACACCATTATTCAGAATACCTCCGGCCCCAAGGAAGCCGACGATTTCTGGAGCCGTGCAGAGCTGAACCTTCTCATGGCGCTGATCCACTATGTCTGTAATAAAAAGGACGAGCGTGGAAACCTGCTTCCTTTGGAGCAGCGCAGCCTTGGCGATGTTTATAAGATTCTCGCCTATAAGAGCGTCAACGAGATCAACCGCACGCTGGCGGAGCTCCCACCGGAGCATCCGGCCAAGGGTCCCCACGGCCTCTTCCTAAAGGCGAGAGAAAACCTTTGGGGCAATATCATCATCGGACTTGGCAACCGCCTTGCAGTGTTCCAGAATCCGCTGGTCGATAAGATCACCCGCAACCATGATGTGGATCTCCTGCTGCCGGGGCAGCGGCCATGCGCCTACTTCGTGATCATCTCCGCACAGGACAGCGCCTACCGCTTTCTAAGCTCGCTCTTTTTTTCCCTGACCTTTCCGCAGCTATCCAACTACGCGCGACTTCACGGCGGGCGGCTTCCCGTACTGACGAACTTCTGCCTGGAGGAATACCTCAACATCGGCTATATGGAGGGCATCTCCGACGTTTTCAATTCCATCCGCGGCTTCAATATGTCCGTGCAGGTGGCGGTGCAGAGCCTGTCCCAATGGAAGGAAAAGTATCCGGGTATGGAGTGGGAGAACCAGCTCGGCTCCTTTGATATGACTCTCTACATGGGCTGCAACGACATGACCAGCGCCGAATACTTCGCCAAGAAGTGCGGCAAGGTCACGATCTCCGTCACCAACAATCAGTTTCCTCTGGCCCCACTCTTTTCTCCTGTGTATAGCACCACCCGTCCCTACTCGCAGACGCGGAGCAATACCCAGCGCGACCTCATCCAGCCGGACGAATTCCTGCGGTTGGAGGAGAGTAGGTGCATCGTGATGTTCAATCACCACAGACCCGCGCAGCTCTACAAGATCAGGCTGGAGGAGCTGCCGACATATCAGGAGCTGACCCGATGCAGCGTTTTTGACTATGTTCCGGCGTGGAAGCAGCAGGAGAACGAACGGCAGGCGTCCGAAAAGAATACGCATACACGGCAGGAAGATGCCGTGCCGCCTACAGCGCGGACCGCGACACAGTCCTCGGCGCAGGACATCATGCCGGATGAGGGACAGCCGTCGCCCTGTAAGCCGCCTTCCTATGGAGAGCAGACACCGTATGGTGAGCGGCCGGCTGCACGCCCGCATAAGGCGGCGTCCATGCCGCGGCAGACGTCTGGAGCGTCATGCATCTATGACTTTTCGGACATGAAAGGAGAAACCGCGCCGGATGACATCGGGCTTGTAGAGATGTCTCGGTCTGAGATCGCCGGGGGCGATGCTCCGGAGCTTGAGGAGCTGGACGACGATCCCAGCCGGATACCGCCCGG
>CDZH01015283.1_pt1 | contig 10587 bp, 7 predicted proteins | sample 557721 | NCBI WGS metagenome assembly CDZH01 (sample SAMEA3182062, study PRJEB8094) | gut metagenome | biome: human; feature: gut; material: Stool; isolation source: human stools | place: Canada | collected 2013-01-14
TCCTTAACAGGAACTTTTAAAGCCCCGCCGGCGGTTGCAAACTCGGCTTTATATTCGCCATCATCGCAGTATACAACGGTGACTTGATTTTCTGCGGCCGCGTCAACTGTATGTAATAAAATTGAGGTAATTTCAAATTGCGCAACGCCGGAAAAGCCTATTCTGAGCGGCTTACCGTTTCCCGCTATTTCGGCATTGAGATAATAGCTGTTTCCCTTATCGGCTTTTGCGTGATTTTTAACGGCGGCAACATAAAATGCGCCTGTTGAGGTTGGTGATCCGTTACCGTCATAACCGATGGCAACCTGCAGCAGATGATTTGTAGCACTGGCGTTTCCGTTATTATTGACGATCTTATAATTCAATGTCACCGCATATCTTTTGCCGCTTTCGAGCCTTACCAAAGCGCCGTCGGTATACTTTAAGCCTATCTCTTTGCACCATGTTGACGTACTGCCGACTGCCCGTATCGGCTTATTACTCCCATACCACTGTTGTACGGAAAGCTTTAATATTCCGCTTTCTGTATCATATGTCATAGCGGTATCGCTTTTAACCAATAAATCCGATTTTGACAAATCGATCTTTGGACCTCCTACGGTCCATTTTGCATAAAGTACGGCGCCTGCAGTTGCGGTTGTAACCTTTTCTCCGCTGAAATCGGGAGCGGAATACCAACCGGCGAATTCCATACCTTCCTTAACAGGAACTTTTAAAGCCCCGCCGGCGGTTGCAAACTCGGCTTTATATTCGCCGTCGTCACAGTATACAACGGTAACCTGATTTTCTGCGGCCGCGTCAACTGTATGTAATAAAATTGAGGTAATTTCAAATTGCGCAACGCCGGAAAAGCCTATTCTGAGCGGCTTACCGTTTCCCGCTATTTCGGCATTGAGATAATAGCTGTTTCCCTTATCGGCTTTTGCGTGATTTTTAACGGCGGCAACATAAAATGCGCCTGTTGAGGTTGGTGATCCGTTACCGTCATAACCGATGGCAACCTGCAGCAGATGATTTGTAGCACTGGCGTTTCCGTTATTATTGACGATCTTATAATTCAATGTCACCGCATATCTTTTGCCGCTTTCGAGCCTTACCAAAGCGCCGTCGGCATACTTTAAGCCTATCTCTTTGCACCATGTTGACGTACTGCCGACTGCCCGTATCGGCTTATTGCTCCCATACCACTGTTGTACGGAAAGCTTTAATATTCCGCCTACGGTATCGTATGTCATAGCAGTATCACTTTTAATCAACAAATCCGATTTTGACAAATCGATCACTCTGTCGGTTGCGGTCGGATTATTATTTACAGCCGCAGCAAACGGGGCTGAAATAACCGCTGTTAAAAGTAACATACCTGCCAATAATGCTGATAGTAGTCTTTTCAAACCACTTTCCTCCTTTGAATAACAGAGAGTTTTGTTATAATGACTATAGAATGTAGAAATAACGCATATATGTGTTATTTCTGCGCCAAATCTTTGATTTGGCATCAAATTTTCAAGGAAAATTTGTCTGTATTCATTACAATGAACTCAACACAAAATTGCAAAACAATTTTGTTAAGCCGATAAAATCGGCTTGTTGAAAGCTTTTTAAAGCTTTCAACATTCGACTTTCATTATAATTATCAATTCTTCAAATAAACACAAAACAGTCATCCTTCGAATATCTTCCAAGGGAAGAAAACCGTAGGCCGAGCAGAACAAAGCTGTTAAGAAACGCAGCTTCTAAGGCTTTGCCCCAAATCAGATTGAACAATAATTTATTTTAAACCGTCAAGCACCTTATTCGACTCTGTAACCGCGCCGTCAAATACGTTGTCAACCTTTGAAAGTGCAACCGCCATTTGCTCAGAGGAAGAGCTGTACAGCTCCTTAAAGCTGTCGGTGTGCGGCCATTCATGATTTACGAGTAAAAGCGGACCCTTTAAAATACTCATATTATAATTTTGATTTTTGTAATTCGCTAAAACTTCCTGTGTATAGAACTTCTGCATTTCTTTGTTTCCGAAGATATTTGTTGCATTGTTGCAGTTATCAACATCAAGGAAGTAACGCAGGAAGTAATATGCTCCCTCAACATTCTTTGCCTTCTGTGCAATACCGTATGCACGGCAAGAGGAGCCTGAATAGTTGCAGGGTACACCGCCGTATGAGGTAGGCATTTTTACTGCGCCGTAATCGCTTGCTTTCATATCCTTTAAGTAACCGTTTCGTTTAAGCGCATAGTGGTCGGTTGTAAGCATTGCAATATTGCCTGCCGGCCACTGTGCTATATAGTAGTTGCCTACAAGACCCTCTGCTTTGCATTCTGCAAAGAATTTCATGGATTTAAGGATAGCGTCGTTGTTTTTCACTCTTTCAACACGGCTCGTTGCGGAATTATAGGTCATAAATACAGGTCCCATAGTAAGCGCCATATCTCTCGGATCCAAAACGCCGCCGTAGAAGCCAAGCTTTTTAGCGTCAAGCATACATTGCTTAAAGGTTTCCCATGTCCAGTTATTCTGATTTATATAATCAACAGGTGACGTAAGTCCGTTATCGTTGAATATCTTTTTGTTGTAAACTACAATCGGAGTTGTAGGCGCATAAGGCGAATAATAGGAATTTACGAAATAAGCCTTGCCGTTAAAGGAGGTCGCCTTGGTTACTCTGGGATCCCAGAAGCCGTCATTTATATCAAATATTGAGGTAAGAGGCTGAGCAACCTTAAATATTTGAGGAATCGAATCGCAGAGCACTATAATGTCAGGTCCCTTATTGGAAGCAATCTTAATTGCAATGTCTGCGGCGTATTTACGTTCGTTGTAAAGCTCCCACTTAACGTTAATGCCGGTAAGCTTTGTGAATTCCTTTGCAACCTTAACATATTCCTCGCCGCCTTCATCGCCCCAATGCGCGAAGGTGACGCTTGTTCCCCTCAGCTTTTTAGGTATGTTACCAAATACCGAAAGTCTGTCCTTTGCGTCAATTTCTTTCACCGGATTTTTGCTGCCGCCGGAGCCGCCTGATGTTCCGTCGTCGGAAACCGTACCGTCAAGGGAAATGTCAATATCGTCGAGATCTGCCATATCAAGCTCCCCGCCGTTGTCGGAGGCTGTATTGTCAACTTCTTTGCCTTTGTCGCAGCCGACTGCGGATAAGCACAGGAATACCGCAAGTATAAGCGACAATAATCTGATAATTTTCTTATTCATAATCATACTCCTAACTTTTATAAGCCTTAAAGATTGGATTGTTATAGAAACTACTTAATAATTATAACACATTATTTGAAAATAAAAGTGCATATATTTTAGTAATATTGCACCGAATAAATGCACCTTTTTTGAAGACTGATACATTATAACGGCTCTGATTGACGCTTTTTATCAGCTATACTTTGTGATTTTCAAACAAAACGGTTACAAACGGTATTTTAAGCTTTTGACATCACAAATGTTATAAAAACAGATACTCTTTTTTAAACTCTATAACAAGCCCCCTTAATATTTTTTGAAAACAAAAGCGGATCTTCGGAGTTGGACAGAAACATATCGTAATGATTGGGTATGTTATAATTTCGGTATTGCCGCTTTTTAAAACATATCCGCTTTGCCCCAAAAACCGTTTTCATTGCACGCTTTTTCCCCCGTCAACATAAATGCTCTGCCCCGTTATATACCGTCCCTCGTCCGAGCATAAAAGGCTTACCGTGCCCGCGCAGTCATCGGGCTCGCCGTAAAAGCCTACGGGAATACTGTCGGTCACCTTTTTGGCGTATTCGGGATCCGATAGCGCCTCAACATTGCGGTCGGTATAAATAACGCCGGGCGCCATATTGTTGACCGTTATACCGAACGGTGCTAACTGGAGCGACAGCGATTTTACCATATTGGTCTGCGCCGCCTTGCTGGCGGAGTATATAAGCATATCGGGGTGGGGCTTTGCCTCCTGTACCGAACCGACGGTTACAATTCTGCCCCAGCCCTTTTTCTTCATATTAGGCACTGCCGCCTGTATAAGCATTAAGGATGACACAAAATTGCAGTTTAACTGCTCATAAACCTCACTGAGCGGTATTTCGTCCCAGTGATTTCTGTACTGGAGTGAGGCGTTAAGCACAAGCACGTCAATATCGCCCATTTTTTCGGCTAAAAGCGCGGTTTCTGCCGTGTCGCAAAGGTTAGCCTTAATAACCTCGGCTTTGCCGCCGTTTTCTTCGATTATCCGCTTTGTTTCCTCTGCCTTTTCGGTGTTTCCCGCGCAGTGGACTATCACCTCATAGCCGTCCTTCGCAAGCCTTATTGCTATTGCTCTGCCAATGCCTCTTGACGAGCCTGTTACAAGCACGCGTTTTCTGTTTGACATAATTTTCACCTCAATTACAACGCTGTCTGGGTATCGTTCGGGTCGCCGTTGCGGGCTAAATCATACTCCTTTGACCAGTCAAGGTCACGGTATTCCTCGCCGCGCGGGTCGGTCTTTATCCAGTCGAGCAGCATATCAAGCATTTCTTCCGTCCAGGTGTTTTTATCTATCTGGGCGGTTGTGAATTTGCCCTGACAAATCATTTCAAAGCCGAAATCATCCTTAACGTGGGTCTTAGCCGCTCCCTCAACAACGTCCGCCACAAGGTGCGCGGGTATAAAAAGCACGCCGCCGCCCGCACCGAACACAATATCACCCGGCAGGCATACCGCCCCGCCGAAATTGGTTATATCGTTCCAGTCCTTCATAACAAATTCGCGTATGGGCGTGGGATCAATTCCCCTGTAATAAACCTGAACGTCGGGCACCTTTTTCATCTGCTCAACATCCCTTATGCCGCCCCATATTACCGCGCCGCCTGTTTTGGTGCGGTTGTGCAGCGCCGTTGTAAGGTTGCCGCCCAAAAACGTGCCCTTGTATATTTTATCGTACATATCGCAAACCACAACGTCGCGCTCATATAGGTGGTCTATTACCCATTGGTTATAGTTTCCCTGCAAGCCGTCCTCGGCACCTCTGGCAAACTGCACATCGTGTAAATCGGGACGGGTCGGGCAGTAGGTACAGGTAACGGCTCTGCCGACTAACTTTCTGCCGTCGTCGTGCAGGGTGTTAAGCGGGTTTTCCCCGCCGCCTACAAACTGGTGCTCGTAGCCCAATACGAAAATCGGCTTCCATACTTCTTCCAATGTCATTCCGTAAAGTGCGTCAAGATATTTGTCCTCTACCTTCGGTCTGCCGTCTGGCAGTCTTTCACCTTTCCATAAAGACGTTAATTGAATTATTTTTTCCTTGTCGTTAAAGTTCATTTTCATCTCTCGCTTATATTTCAATTTTAATTTCACAAAACGTTCCTGAACCCCTTGCCCAAAACGTCGCTTGAATTAAGTATTAGAGTAAAAGCATGCATATCTATTTCCTTTATGTATTGCTTTAAAAGCTTTGCCTGATTTCGCTTTAAAACCGTAACGATCATAGTCTTGTTAGCATCCGTAAACGAACCCTTACATTCCGAAATTGTTGCGCCTCTTTTGAGAACGGTATTTATAAAGTCGCAGACCTCTTTGTTTTTACTTGTAACTATAATGAAGCACTTATTTAAGTTGATGCCGTCAATCACCGCGTCCACAACAAACGCTTTGAGTAAAAGTCCTAAAAGCGAAAATAATCCGGTTTCGATATTAAAAACAAATATGCTTGCGCCCGCTAAAACAAAATCCGCGCAAAACAAGGCTTTACCGATATTTAAATTCGTATATTTTTTTAAAATCATCGCGATTATATCAGTACCGCCCGAGCTTGCATATTCGTTGAATATAATTGCGCTTCCTACCGCCGTTAATCCGATAGCAAAAATCAGTTCAAGCATTTTTTCGTTTGTTACGGTATGCGTCAGCGGTATGATCTTTTCAAACAGCAATGTAAACAGCGATAAAATCATACTGCAATAAACCGTTTTGAAAGCGAATTTTTTCCCGAATACCAGCACCCCCGCAAAAAGCAGGATAATATTTGTAACAAGCATATATTCGCCGGGTGTAATCTTTGGCATTAACGAAGACAGTATTAAAGACAAAGCGCTGACTCCGCCTGTTGAAAAATTATTGGGAAATTTAAAGAAATAAATCCCTACAGACATTAGAATTGAGCCTAATGTTATGAAAAGGTACGATTTTAGTGTTTTTCGGAATTTCACCGTTGATAAGCCCATTTTAAAACCGGCATCTCCCTAAGTATATTTATCTTTTCTGCCGCAATTATCGCCTTTGCGGCTTTGCTTATTCGGTTATTTCCGTTAAACGCCCCGAATATCTTCATCAATGGCATTATGTAAATTTTCCCTGAGAAGCTTTACCTTTTCATAGTTATAACCGTATCTTTTCTCAACCGTAACCGTAGCGTCCGATAAGATAATAACATAAACATTTGATTTTAAATCAATAAATACCGATTGACCGGTATGTCCGCAATGACCTATCGACCCTTTCGGAAACAACCGACCGGTTTGTGAATATTTACTGTCAACATAAAGAAAGCCGAGTCCTCTGGATTGAGACATTTTTTCCGTATGATTCATTATTGCCTGATCAAACGTTCCCCTTGATACCAAAGGTTCGCCGTGTTTTTGGAGCATCAGCATATATTTTGTAATATCGTCTATATTAGAAAACAGCCCCGCGTTTCCTGCAACGCCGCCTAAAAAACGGCAGTTATAATCGTTAACCAGTCCTCTTTCCGCTTCCGACAGATTACTGTTTACCGCGTCCTTACAATTCAGACAATAGCCGCTTGATTCCATTCCGAGCGGAGCGGCAATCAGGCTGGTAAAAAGGCGGTCAAGCCTGTCGCCGAATACCTTTTCTAAAATCTTTCCAAGCAGAATAAATCCCGGACAGCTATAATCAACTTTAGTCCCTACAGGGAAATCACACGGCAACGACAGTACATAATTTTGAATATTATCATATGTGTTGCCTTTTTCGCAGAGCGAGCGATGCCCGTAGCCCATTGTATGCGTCAGTAAATGCTTTATTGTAAGCTCCGATTTATCATTCGGACACGGAAAAAACCGATTTACCTTATCGTCAAAATTTAATAGTTTTCTGTCTGCCGCAATTAGCGTAAGCATTGTAGTAACCATTATCTTTGTTACCGACGCCATATCAAAAAGCGTTTTTGAATTTATCTCATAATCTGCGGAATAAAAGCAATCATTCAGTATTTGTTCACCCTTGCCAACCCGTACCGCAATATGATCAACCAGCCCGTCTTCATGCGCTTTAATAATGCATTCTTCAAGATTACTCATTTTTATCCTCTTTTCTGTGAAAGCATCCATTTCCACATTTCGTCGTCTGCAAACGCCCTTTCCCACGAGTTATGCGCCATATCGGGATATACGGTAAGCTCTGCTTTACCACCGCTGTTGTTTACTGCCGCAACCATATGAACGCTTTCCTCCGGCAGGACGGTTGTATCAAGAGCACCGTGAAATGCCCGAATAGGGATGTTCTTAAGCCGTGCGGCATTCCAGTACATTCCGCCGCCGCAAACAGGAACAAGCGCCGCGAACATATCGGGCTTTGTCATTGCGAGCTGCCACACGGCATATGCCCCCATACTTACCCCGGTAAGATATATTCTGCTTTTATCAACGCCGCTTTCATTCGCCGTATTCTCGGCAAAATCTATAAGTGTTTCAAAAAGCTCAAACCACGTGTCGCCGCAGCACTGAGGGGCAACCATTCTCGCCGGTATATTTCTGCCCTTTTCAAGCTCGCCTATCGGTCCCGCGTGCGACAGCTGCGAAAGCTCAGTTCCCCTGCTGCCCGCGCCGTGCAGATAAATAATAAGCGGTAGGTTACCGTCGGTATTCGGGGAATAGTATAAATATTTAAGCCCTTTGCCGGTTTTTGCGGATATAAATTTTCTTTCGGAAAACAGATTCACTTTAATTAAACCCCCCCGCTTATTTTTCAAGCACGATATATCCGCGCGGTTCAAGCTCTATAGTGCCGTCGGATATTTTTTCCGCACCGTTTGTGAAAAGAGCCCTGCCGCCCGGCTCCGTATTAAACCTGAAAGCTGCCTTTTCACAGCTTATATTCCCTATAAACACTATTTTTTTGCCGCCGTATTCCCTCGAAAATGAGAACATCTTTTCGGGCGCAGAATTATCAACCCATACCGTGCTTCCATAACAGAGTATATCGCTTTCAAGCTTTAAGGCATTAAGCCTTTTCATAATTTCCTGTCGGCGAATACTGTAATCAAGCTTTTCCAACCCTCTGCGGTCGGTCACCTCATATTTACCCATATGAAAACGGTTTGCAAACATACTGTGATTGGCGGAATCCGCAAGCTCGTTCCCGCAGTATACCATAGGTATGCCGTCAAGCAGATAATTGATAACCTCTATCTGCTCCATACCGTTATGACCCGCCACCTTTTCGGTGCGCTTGGGCCAGTCGGTAACGGTATCGTGGTTATCGATATCAAATATCAGCTTAGCGCCCGACGGTATCTCATTCGCAAGCTTTTCCAAAAAAGCCCTGCATTCTGCCGCGGAAATTTCGCCTGAAAAAGCCTTATATAAATTCACATGCCAGTCAAAGCAATAGGATGAGTCAAATCCCTTAAGCAGGTTGTTCCAGTTACTGCCCTCGTTTATTAAAACCGAGTCGGGCTTGACCGCTTTCATACGCCTGCGAGCCTCTACCCAAAAATCCGTCGGAACGCCGTCGCCGACATCGCAGCGGAAACCGTCCGCGTCCATCTCGCCTATGTAATATATCATATTGCACCAAAGATACTCGCGAAGTCCGTCCGAAGTATAATCAAGATACGGGAAATTCCATTCCGTGCAAATAATATTTCCGTCCCTGTCCTGCCTTGCAAATTCAGGGTGCCTTTTAAGTATCGGCGCGTTCGGCCCTATATGCAGGTAAACCAAATCGAGCAGTACCCTCATACCGAGCCTGTGTGCCTCTTCGATAAACTCGCGCAGATCGTTTTCCGTCCCGTATTCGCTGTCGATTCTAAAATAATTGTTCATACGGTACGGGTTTTTGGGGTTATTTGTCTCCGATTTTTTCTGACGGGTACTCCAAAACTCTCTGTTCTCAGAGTCGTCCTCCTCAAAAATAGGGCAAAGATACATAACCCTGAAACCTAAATCTTTAAGCTTTGGCAGCTCATCGGTAACTGCTTTTATTGTCCCCTCTCGGGAAAATGTTCTCGGGTTTATTTGGTAAACTGCCGAACGGCTGAGCCATTCCGGCGGGCAAATTGCTTTATATTTCATATTAAATCAACTCCATATTCTGTCGTTTGAAAATTCTTTATTCCATTCGTCGGTAGGCTCAAAGTAACCGGGTATTTGCGGGTTTATATGTTCCTTTATTACTTCTTCGTTCAGCTCGTCAAAGCCTATGCCGGGCTTTTCGGGAACTTTAATAAAGCCGTTTTCAAATATCGGGTTGTTAATGCCCGTTACCATATCCGCCCACCACGGAACATCTACCGAGTGGAACTCAAGCGCCAGCACATTGTGCATTGCCGCCGCAGTATGCACCGCCGCTAAGCAGGCAACGGGGCTTTCCGCCATATGCACGGCAACCGCCACGCCGTTTTCATCCGCTATATCCGCAATCTTTTTAAGCTCCAAAGCACCGCCGCAGGTTAAAATATCGGGGTGAATAACAGACACTCCACCCGCTTTAATAAGCGTTTCAAAGCCCTCCTTTAAGTATATATCCTCGCCCGTTGCAATCGGAATAGTCGTGCTGTTTTTAAGGCGTACATACTGGTCGGTATACATCCACGGCACCATATCCTCAAGCCATGCAAGCTTGTAAGGCTCCATACGCTTTGCAAATCTTATGCAGTCCTCAACGCAAACGTGACCGAAATGGTCTATTGCCAGCGGCACCTCGTAGCCTATAACCTCTCTTACCTCTTTAACATAGTTTTCAAGATAATCGAGCCCTTTTTCTGTAAGGTGAATACCCGTAAACGGATGTGCGGTCGTCACTATAGAGTAGCTTTTCTGTGCCTTTACCATATCCGCCGTAACGGAGCCGCCCTGAACATTAAGAATGTGCGGCGCATATTTTTTCATATCGTCTATAAAGCCGAGCGGCGCGTTTATGGTTCCGGGCTCATCCAATAAAAGCCCTATGCCTAAATCCATTTTAAGAAAGGTAAAGCCCATTTCCATACGCTTTTTTAAGGCAAGACCCATATCATGACCTGTGTGCTTGCCGTCAACGTCGGTATCGCAGTAGACCCTCACCTTATCGCGGAATTTGCCGCCCAAAAGCTGATACATCGGCACGCCGTAAGCCTTGCCCGCTAAATCCCACAGCGCAATTTCTATGCCCGAAACGCCGCCGCCCTGACGGGAGGGACCGCCGAACTGCTTTATTTTGCGGAAAATTCTGTCCACATTGCAGGGGTTTTCACCCAAAATGCGGCTTTTAAGCATAAGCGCATAGGTTTTTGAGGAAGCGTCGCGCACCTCGCCGTAGCCCGTAATACCCTGATTGGTCATTATTTTAAGTATAGTGCAGCGCTTGGGCGCGCCGTCTATATCCACAAAGCGCATATC
>CDZH01072158.1_pt1 | contig 10586 bp, 6 predicted proteins | sample 557721 | NCBI WGS metagenome assembly CDZH01 (sample SAMEA3182062, study PRJEB8094) | gut metagenome | biome: human; feature: gut; material: Stool; isolation source: human stools | place: Canada | collected 2013-01-14
GCATAATCTTTGGCATCCCGGTAGATGTGATACCATTCCTCCTCCGAGAAATTCAGTGCGCAGTTGGGGAAGAGGATATTGGATTCCTTGTAGATCATTTCTTCCATGCGGTTTAATACGGCATTCAAACGTTGTTTCCATGCATCGGTTTCTTTTTGGTGTTTTTGTTTTGCAAGCGCATTCAGTTCATCCCGGATCTCATCATCCACTGTCCACATGACTGCAGAGGGGCCGCTGATCCCATATTGTACCTTCAAATGTGGATAAAGTAAGTCTCCCTTTCTGGCATAGTGGATAGCAATCTGGCGCAGCTCGTCAAGCAGTTCATTGGAAATTCCATTATTTTCCAATGCCTGCCTCGCACGGGCAATCAGCTTTTCCAGTGCTGCATTTTCCAGCGTAAAAGTCTGCAGGGGATGCCCGGAGATCTGAATCAGGGCGGCAGCGGCGGAGAGCCGTTGGTCCTTTATGTCTTTAGAGTGTAGTTTCTGGGCAGCTGGAGAATGGACTGTTGTTTTTTCGGCATTGGCAATTTTCTCTTCTGTCGTGGAACCATGGAACAGGGCGGAATGCACATCACAGAGCCGCTGCAATTCTTCGATGGAAGTACCCTCCCGCAGCAGCTCCTGCTCGGCATGCATAATCTCGGCAGGATCCACATCCTTACATTCCCGGACGAAATCCGCCTGGACATTTTCCAGAGCTTCTCCGTGATTCAAACGTTGTAAGTAAGACTTAATCTGATCTTTCATATAAAAATTCCTCCGGAACCAGTATGCCCCGGAGGAAAGTTTGTTATTCTTTTATTTTTATGATTAATCATCGTAGTGTGTTTTGATAAATTCGCAATCCACTACCAATACATAGAAAACCGAGCCATAATGTTCACTCTCCACGATACGCCCATAATCCAGAACCGTCTTATAAGTTCCATCTTTGACGGCAAGTCGGTATTTGACATAATCATTGTATCCGTTCATGCCGGATTCTATCTGCTGCCAGATGCTTTCTTCTACCTGTGTCAGATCTTCAGGATGCACCAGATTACGGAATTGATGTTTCGTAAAATGCATAAAATCATCCAGATCCTTACATCCTGTCAGCTGAAGCATTTCCTGATTAGCATACAGGATGCGTTCATCCTCCTTTTCGGCCCGGTAGATGAAAAAGGCACCCGGCAGGTTGTCAGAAATATCCGATAATGAAAAACCAAGCTGTGTCCGTTTCGAATTGTGGAAATCCGGCCGGTAGGCCAGAGCACCATGTTTTCCCTGTAATTTTACCTCATAGAGTGCAATGTCGGCATAACGGAGAATGTCAGAGACTTTTTCTGCGTTGGCGGGGTATTCCGCATAGCCCAGGGAAGTGCTGTAATTGTGTTCGACGCCTTTGGCTGAAAAAGAGCGGGAAGCCTTGCTGAAAGCGTCTATCATTGGGGCAGCCTCTTCTGCACTGCAATCTTTCAGGATAATACAGAACTCATCACCGCCATTTCTGGCAATAATGGAATTATCCGGAAAAGCCTGCACTAAGGATTGTGAAAGCTGCAATAGAACCTGATCACCGATAGTATGACCATAGACATCATTGATAAATTTAAAATTATCCACGTCAAGTAATATACCGACACAGTTTTTCTGCTTGTTTCCCTCCAGATACTCCTCCAGCTGCAAATTAAATCCGTTACGATTTAAGAGACCGGTCATAGAATCCGTCAGAGAGAGTCTGCGAAATTTTTTGCGTTGCTCGTCAACGAATAGTATAGATATCGTTAGAACCACCAGTAGTAGGATCACTGCAATGCCACATAATACTATCAGTTGTAAAAGTGTGCCATTCTTCCAGCCACCGGTGGGCATGACTTCCAGCTTCCAGCTACAGCCTCCCAGAGTAAAATCATAAGAGACGGGATCCATCAGAGTCTCCTCCGACTGGTCTACCACGGTATATTCATCGGTCAGAGGTGAGATGGTCTTCGATAGCCGGTATTGATAACCGAAATTGGTTAAGGCATCAGCGGAATGCTGAAAAATATCAGGAACCTTGATGATAACCATAGTCATGCCCCAAAAATATGGAGTTCCCTTCTCATCCTGTAAAAAAACTGGATTACGGATCGAAAGGACGTGTCCTCCCTGCTCCAGCTCGAAAGGACCATGTATGATAAGCACATCATTAGCAATGCTGTAATTTACGGTCTCTCCGCGGTATTTGTCATGGATCAGGTCTATTTTACCTGCTTCGTTGCCTTCGGCGGGATAGATATCTGTTACGATGCCCCCGGGAGCCACTTGGATGCTCCGGACGTAATCTGCCATCATTCTGTCCGCAATGATATCAAATTTGTCGATTCTGCCGTCCGTACTGATCAGAAGCTGCTCCAGTGTATCCGTGATATTGATACCGGCATTCAGATCTGCGATCATGTTATCACCGTAGGTTACAGCATTTAGTTCCGCAAGAGTGCGGATGTGCCTGGAGTCGTTCTGCTGTACCGCATGAGCGATCATATATAAGACAATACTGCCGATAAGAAGTATCCATAACGGCAGCAGCCATTTGGTATGAGAAAATTTAACTTTCTTCCGTGTCATAGTGCTATGCTTCCTTCGTATGTGTTGGCAAAGTGATTTAAATTTAATTATAGCATTTTGACGTTTTTTTGTATAGACATGAGAAGATATTTCATTCCGCTTCGGTCCGTGCTAAACATGTGCCATTGGCACATGGCACCCTACCCTCTACTCGCATATCGAGGGATTATCATACCACTTTTATGCTCATATCGGGGCGGGTCATAAGTATTTTAGTATCATAAAAAAGAATAGAAATGTGGTACAATACCTAGGGAAAGATAATTAGTTACGAAAGAATATGTTTAGGAAGCATGCATAAAAGATTATTGGGAATATCAGCTGGACAAGGAGAAGGGCAATAAGGTAATATATTATTGCATGCCGGAACGGAAAAGGAGGATTCCTCCGACGGAAGGAATCGTCTGCGGAATGGAGATTAGTATGGAATATATATCAGATGTACAGGCAAAACAGATGATCTTAGAGGTAGGCCGCAGAATGTATCAGGGCGGCTTCGTGGCAGCGAACGACGGGAATATCTCCTGTAAAGTCGGAGATAATGAGATCTGGGCAACACCTACGGGAGTTTCTAAGGGATTTATGACAGAGGATATGCTGGTGAAGCTGGATCTGGATGGGAATGTGTTGGAGGGAACGCACAAGCCTTCCAGCGAGATCAAGATGCACCTCAGAGTATTCAAAGAGAACCCGAAAGTACAGGGTGTGGTACATGCACATCCTCTGACGGCGACGGCGTTTGCCTGTGCGGGCATCAGTCTGGAAGAACCGGTGCTGATGGAAGGGGTTCTGTCCTTGGGCTGTGTGCCGCTAGTGCATTTTGCCCTGCCCGGCACAGAGGAAGTGCCGGAAGCGGTGGCACCCTACTGCCGGGAATACAATGCTGTACTGTTAGCAAACCATGGCGCGCTGACCTGGGGAGATAACCTCATGCAGGCATATTACCGCATGGAGACCACGGAATATTATGCGAAGATCCTGATGATGAACAACTTTATCTTAGGGAAGAAGACGTTGTTGTCCCAGGGACAGATCGACGATATTATCAGGATCCGTGCAGGATGGGGCATCATCACGGGCGGCAGACCCATCGGACCGGAGGGCGCGCAGAACCTGGAGGATATCTGCATCTCCCGGAAGCGGTGATTTGTTTTTCCGGGCATATTAGCGCGATAGCACGAATTCGTAAGCTTATGATAGAAGGTCATGTTAGAGACTTTTGCGAAAGCAACCTCTAACAGGGCCTTCTTTTTGTGCTTTATTTGTGCAATTGCATAGAAGCAGGCAGGGGGAAAGCTTCTACAGGACACAGATTTTTCACAGAGTGAACACTTTTTCAATACAAAATCCAACTATACTTGAGAAAACAATGGAATTTGGACGGAATAGCAATCGGAGGTTCGCCGTGAAGAACAAAGAGATCAAGCAGATAATTTTTTCCCAAAAGAAAAACAAAAAATGGATCATCGTTGCGCTGGTACTGGTACTTACGCTGGGTGGCGGTTCTCTGGCAGCAGTGGTGGTATTACATAGAAACGGCAATCGGTCAGAATTATCCATGCCGGGTAATATGGCGGGGCTGAGCTTCACGGAGGATATGACTGCTACGTCAGGTGTTACCAATGTCGGTATCACGGAGGAGACCTTCGATGTGGAAAATCTGACGACAGTGCTAGAGATCGAGGAAGTCTATGCGGCCTCCGGAGAAGAGGTAACTGCAGGAGATAAGATTTTAAAGCTTACGGAGGACAGTGTGGAGGAAGCCAGAAAGGAACTGGAAAGAGCGCTGGAGGATGCGGAGCTTGCGTATCGCACCGGAGCTATCGAATATGAGCAGAACCTGATCACAGCGGAGTATACGAGAGACAGTGCCATCCTCACCGGACAGCAGGCGAAGGACGTTTATGATGAGACCGTAGCAAGTCTGCAGAGTGCTGTGACCAGGGCAGAAGAGGAATTACAGGATGCGGAGGATGATATAGCAGAGTATGAATCCTATGTGAATGACGGTTCCTATAAGAGTTATTTCAAGGTGGATGAGTATCAGGCAATCTATGATGAGAACCTGAAAGCACTGACGGACAAGATGGACGAATGGGGTATCAGTTGGTCGCAGGTCACAGGCGGTGGAGGTTCGGTACAGATCGGTGGCGGAGCCGGCGCTAATATGCAGAGCGGCGGAACTTCCAACGCCAACATTTTAGCTTCTCTTTACAGTATTCTGGAACAAAATCTGAAAGATTTGGAGGAAGCAGAGGATAAATATGAGGATGCATTAACTAATGCTGCTTTTGAATTACAAACTTTGCAGTTAAAGCTTTCCAGTCTCCAACAGGCAGTCACGGAGGCGAAGGAAGATTATGAGATCCAGCTGGCGCAGGCAAAGCTGACCTATGAGACTTCCCTGTCCGGCGCAGAACGGGCAGAGAGCGATTATAATACTACGGTGGAAAAAGCTAAGTCCGATCTGGCAGCTCTGAAAAGTACTTATGAAGATGCCAAAGAGAATCTGGAACTGTTTGAAAGCAGTGTGGGAGACGGATATTTCTATGCCTCGGAGGACGGAACGATCCTGCGGACCATGGTGCGGGCGGAGCAGGCTCTGACTTCCGATGCAGTGGTATTCGTTTACAGCAATCCGAAGGAGCTGACGGTCACCGTATCGGTAGATCAGTCGGATATTACAAAACTGACTGTAGGCGACAGTGCTTATGTGCAGTCCTCCGCAGGCAGCGGATATACCGGTGTGATCACAGCCATTGATCCGGTATCCTCGTCTAGCAGCCGTACCAGTGTCACTTACAGCGTGACGGTACAGATCAATGTAGAAGATGAGGAGGACAGTTTAAGTGCCAACGAATCCGTCACCGTAGTCTTCGGCATGACGGAGGAAGAGATCAAGCAGTTACAGCAGAGACAGAGTATGCAGGGAGGACAGACACAGTCATGAAATTAAAAAGACCACATTTTGAAAAACTGAAATCCCTCACGAAAAAGCAGAAAAAACTGATCCTGGCAGGGATCGCATTACTTCTGCTGATCCTGGCAGCCTGCTATACCGTGTTTATTGCACCGTTACTTCAGAAAGAACAGTGGATCTACAAAGAAGAGACGGTGGAGCGTGGTACATTAAAGGTAGGTGTTACTGAGAGCGGCTCTCTGGAATACAACACAAAATCCATAGATTACGATCTGACTCTGGACGTCAGTGATGATGACGAGGATGACAGTGATGATGACGATGATACCGTACAAAAATATCTGAAGATAGAGGAGATCTACGCCGCCAGCGGGCAGCGTGTCACCGAAGGCGAGGAACTGCTGAAATTCACGGAAGACAGCGTGGAGGCGGTTCGGGCGCTGTTGCAAAATGCGGTAGTGGAGGCGCAGGCAGACTATGCGGAGGCAGAGAGTACCTATGAATTGTCCCTGCTGGAAGCCCAGACCGACTACGATACCCAGAAGATCAGTGCTTCCTATGCGGCATCCATCCGCAATACTTCCGGTACGAGCGTGACGAACAAAGTGGCATCTCTGCAGGTACAGCTGGAGCAGAAGCAGGCCAACGCAGCTTCTCTGCAGGAGAAGCTGACAGAAGCCCAGGAAGATTATCAGGATGCATTGGAGACCTACGAAGCGGCAAAAGAAGGTTATGAAGGCGCCGGAACCGATAATACAGTGAATTTTATGACGATCCAGAATGGTTATCTCAGTGCCAGATCCAAATACCAGCAGGCAAAATCAGCGTTGACGCAGGCAGAGGATGCTTTATCGGAGAATGAAAGTGCTATTACCGATCTGCAGAACCAGCTGGCAGCGGCACAGGCAAAGCAAAAAATCGATAAGCTGGATACAGAAGAGACCTATCAGGAAGCGGTGATCACCGGGCAGAATGCCCAGACCACTTACAACGCTGCTGTGGAAGATCTGAAGGAGACCTTACAGGAAGCGGAAGAGACGAAAGAAAAACGGGAAGAACAGTTACAGGCCTTTGAAGATTTCGTCGGAAGTGATGGTATTCTCTATGCCACAGAGGATGGTGTGATCACAGAGGTCAGCTACGAAGCGGGAGATCGCCTGACGACGACAGGAGCTCTGTTTTCCTATGCAACGTCGGATGACATGAGAATCTCCGTGGATGTGACCCAGGAGGATATTGTGGACCTGCAGGTGGGAGATGCGGTAGATATCACCTTTACGGCTTACCCGGAGGATTCCTATACCGGAAGCATCCTCTCCATCAATACCACGGCTACTTCCGATTACAGCAACACGGTAAGCTACACTGTGGAGATCAGCGTGGAAGGTGAACTGGAGCAGCTCTACGGCGGCATGACGGCAGATGTGATCTTCGTTACCGAAGAAAAAGAAGATGTCCTCTATGTATCCCGTAAGGCGATCGTAGAAGAGAACGGCAAGACCTATGTCTATCGTAAGACAGCACTGGGTGGCAGGGAACTGGCAGAGGTAGAGACCGGCATTACCAACGGTGTGGACATTGAGATCCTGTCAGGACTGGAAGAGGGCGATACCATCTACCTGGCAAGTAAGGTCAGCTCCGAGGCAGAAGTCAAGAGTACGGAGGAGACTGCCGATTCCGGCAGCAGTTCTGATACCGCAGTCGGCAGTGATACGGAGTTCGGGATGTCGGAGGATATGCAGATGCCGGGAGGCGGTGACATGCCCCAGGGTGGTCCCGGGGGTGGTGATTCCGGCAGCTTCGGCGGCGGAATGCCGGGCGGTCCCGGAGGACAATAAATCAGGCTGATGGAGCAAATGTTGAGAAACAGACAGGAATGATTGGGAACAGTTATGAAGCAGAATGAAAATGGGAAAAAGATCAAAGAAAATATAAGAAATCAAATGCGCCGGATGGGATCATGGAAAAGCTGGTCGAAAAGACGCAAGCTCACCACAGGTGTCTGTGGTGTCTGTGTGATCGCTGTAGTGGCTGGTGCCATTGGTCTCTCCGGTGGTTCCGACACGGAAGTCATTTATAAAGAGACCACGGTAAAATACGGTACACTGGTCAAAGGTGTGACGGAGAGCGGCTCTGTGGACATCGGTACGGTGGATCAGACCTTTGATCTGGATATGAGTGCCCTACAGAGAACGGATACCTCCGGCAGCAGTTCCTCCGGCGGCTCCTCCGGTAGTACTGCCGGCAGCAGCTCTGGTTCCGGTGGATTTGGCGGCATGAGTGCTTCCGGCGGCGGAGCTCAGGGAGGCTTAGACATGTTTGGTCAGATCTTCAATATGGGCGGCAGCAGCTCCGGCAGCAATGGTGACGATTCTACCCTGACCGTGGCAGAGGTAGTGGTCTCCGTGGGGCAGCAGGTGTCCGAGGGAGATCCCCTGTACCTGCTGGAAGAAGACAGTGTCTCCGATCTGGAAGAGGAACTACAGTCCAACGTAGAGAAAGCAAAAGCAGATCTGGAGGCCGTAGAGGCTGACCAGACCCTGTCCAGACAGCAGGCAAAATATACTTATGACAGCAGCACTGCCTATGGCAGTTATATTGATACCGAATACAGCACCACACTGCAGGAGCTACAGAATGCGGTAGATTCTGCAGCAAGCGCATTGGAGCAGGCGCAGACCAGTCTGGAAGATTATCAGGCACAGCTGGAGGAAGTAACAACTGCTTACGAAGACGCGGCACAGGTATTATCCAACTGCCAATACAGTCTTAACAATACGGATCCGGCAGATGATACCTATGGATATGTCTATTTTGCACAGCTGACGGAGCAGGCACAGTCCACGGCAGATTCCCTGGAGCAGCAGAAGGAAGAACTGGAACAGAAGGTAGAGCAGGCAGAAGAAAATGTGACCACTGCCGAAACTGCCTACAATAAGGCGAAACGGGAATTGGAGCAGGGAAAACTGACCGTAGCTGAGACAAAAAAACTGCGGACACTGGCTTACAATACCGCACAGGAGACCTATGACATTGCACTGGGGTATCTTGCGCAGGAATTGTCCGATCAGCAGGAAACCTATAATGAGACACTGGAAAAATGGAATGAGTTCAGCACTTATATCGATGGTAATGCAGTATGTGCAAGATACAACGGTGTCATCACCGGCGTGGAGCTGGAGGCCGGAGACAAGATCAGTACCGGAACCTCTCTGGTTACCTTATACGATATGGACGAAGTGACCATAACGGTAACGGTGGATGAAGATGACATGACGGATATCTCTCTGGGATCTGCAGCGAATATTGCATTGACGGCATATCCGGAAGATATCTTTACGGCAAAGGTGACGGCTATCGGAGATGCGACATCGGATTCCAGTGGAAATATAACTTATGACGTAACTGTCACATTAGAAGGGGATGTCTCCGGACTGTTCCAGGGCATGACAGGAGATGTAACTTTCGTTACGGAACAAACGGAAGAAGTGCTGTATGTCTCACGCAGAGCCATTATCACAGAGGATGACAATACTTATGTAAAAGTGAAGACAGCAGATGGCAGCATTGTGAAAAAGGAAATAACGACAGGACTGTCAGATGGTTCTAACGTGGAGATCTCCGGAGATATTGCAGAAGGAGATACCGTATTGATCGAAAGCAGCATTACGAAGTAGAGCGGAGACCTGTGGGAAAGTAAGGTCAATGGAAGGGAAGAAGTAAAATATGAGATTATCCGAAATATTGCATCTGGTGTGGCTGAACCTGTCACAGAATAAATTCAAAGTGATCCTGACTTCCATCGGTATCGTTGTAGGATCTGCCACTATTATGCTGGTATTGGCAATCGGTACCGGCGGAAAAGAAGAAGTGGCGGAGCAGTTCAAGAACCTGAATGCCGGAGCCATTGATATTTCCTGCGACAGCAGTGACAGCGGTGGTTTTAGCTTTGAAATGCCGGGCGGTGGAGGAAGCGTTACCGTCACAAATATGGGCGGAGGTCCCGGAGGAGGTTCCGGCGGCGGTATGTCCGGTGGTCCCGGCGGGGGAATGGATTTCGGCGGATTTTTCGGATTCGGACAGGAGGAAGAGAGCGAAGCCGTGACATTGACCAGTGAAGACGGTGATGATCTGGCGACTTTTGTATCGGGAATCTCTGCAACTACGATCTCTTATTCCACTACAGCATCGGTGGAGGGAGGCGATATGACCTCTGCTTCCTATTACACCATTGCCGGTGTGGAGGACAATTATGCCACCATCAGTAATCTGGAAATGGCCATCGGGGATTTCCTTACAGAAGAAAACAACGAGAGCAAGGAAAAGGTGTGCGTACTGGGTGCCACCGTGGCAAAGGAAATTTTTGGAAGCGCCTACGATGCCTATGACGGTACAGTTTATATTGATGGGCGCCCCTATATAGTGTCAGGGGTACTATCCGAGATGGGAACTGTGGCATCCGGCATCAGCCCGGATACGGCGATCTATGTACCTTACGAAACCGGCATCAAATACATTACCGGTACGAGCATTAGTCCAACCATTACCGTGGTCGCAGAAGATGCGAATCAGGTGGACACTGTAATGACAGGGGTGGAGAGTGCTTTAAAAGAAAGTTATCCCAACACCACATTTACCATCAGCGATGCCGGAAGCAAGATGGAGGCAGCCTCTGCTTCCAACGAGACACTGACATTACTGTTAATCTCCATGGCGGTGATCGTATTTATTGTCGGCGGTATCGGCATTATGAATGTATTGTTTGTATCCATCAAGGAGCGTACCAACGAGATCGGTATTCTGAAAGCACTGGGCTGCTCCCGAAAGGATATCCTGTTGGAGTTTTTATTGGAGGCAAGTTTTACCAGTCTGGTAGGAGCGGTACTGGGGGTGCTGGTGGCTCTTGGAATTACGCCATTCGTGCAGCTGTTCAACGTGAGAGTGTCCTTATCGGTACAGGGTGCAGTATTGTCGCTGTTGTTTGGTGTCTTCACCGGAAGCATCTTCGGCTTCTATCCGGCATATAAGGCATCAAGACTGATCCCCGTAGAAGCTTTAAATCAGGAGTAGTG
>CDZH01077095.1_pt1 | contig 10564 bp, 7 predicted proteins | sample 557721 | NCBI WGS metagenome assembly CDZH01 (sample SAMEA3182062, study PRJEB8094) | gut metagenome | biome: human; feature: gut; material: Stool; isolation source: human stools | place: Canada | collected 2013-01-14
AAATAGAACATCAGAGAGAATTGTCAATAATTTAATATATGATATAAAAAAATCATATATTAATATGTTTTATGATTTATCAGCACATGAGAAAGAAAATATTTTATTTTTACCTGATACTGAACGAGTATATTGGAATGAAATTACTTTGAAACCTAATTATGTAAAGAAAATTATAATGTATTATCGTGAGTTTGGATTGAAGATAACTGTAAAAAAAATAATAAATAAAATCTATAGCAAAATCAAAGGAAGATGATTGTTATAAAACAAGAAGTTTTAGTGTCGATAATAATACCTGTTTACAATCAATCTCGCTACTTAAAAAATTCTTTTAATAGCCTTATTTATCAGGATTATGATAATTTAGAAATAATATGTGTTGATGATGGTTCTACAGATAATTCTTTGGCTGTTTTAATGGAGCTAAAAAATGCAGATTCACGTATACGTATTATTCAACAAGAGAATAAAGGTGCAGGTGCAGCACGTAATAACGGCTTAAAATATGCTAATGGAAAGTATGTTATCTTTTTAGATGCAGATGATTCTTTTGATAGCATGTTAATAGAAAAATTGGTTGCAAAAGCTGAATTATTACAAAGTGATATTTGCATCTGTAAAGCTTTTGCTATACAAGAAAATGGCAATAAAGTTGAGATGAACTACAGTAATAAAATTTTTCAGCGTTATTATAATAAAATTTTTTCAGCCAACGATATTGCTCAGGAGGTGCTGACCAGTTTTTCCGTAGAGCCTTGGAATAAATTGTATCGTAGAGATTTTTTGTTAAAATTGAGAGTACAATTTCAAGAGATCAAGAAGACTAATGATTTATTTTTTACAACAGTAACATTGCTTAATGCTGATAAAATAGCGGTATTAGATGAGGCTTTGATTTTTTATTGTACGGATAATCGTAATAAAAATATAAACGAGTATGATGATAAGCTTTTAGATTTTAGCAGAGCTTTAGAGAAGACAAATGATTATTTAGAACAACACTCAAATTTACTATTGTTTAAAAAGTCTTTTTATAGAATGGCTACAGGAATAATTTTTTATAACTTATCTTTAAAGATGAATGTGAAAGTTAGAGAAAAAGTAGTATCATATCTTGTGAATAAAAGTTTTGCTAAATTAAAAATTTATGAAGATAATGAAGTGTCTTTATTAGGATATATATATGGGCTACAGTATTGGTTACTTCGAAAACATGCTCCGATAAAATCGCAGGTATTGGCTTACAAGTTTTTTAAGGTTTACGAATATACTAAAAAAAATAGCATATCTGCTACGTTAAAAAAAATACTACAATATTATTATTAATTGTTTGTTAAAAGGAGAGAAGTTTGAAAATGAAAATTGCAGTTGCGGGAACAGGCTATGTTGGTTTAAGCCTTAGTATTTTATTAGCGCAGCATAATAAAGTATTAGCATTAGATATTGTGAAAGAAAAGGTTGATTTAATTAATGGGAAAAAATCACCGATAGTAGATAAGGAAATAGAAGAATATTTGGAATCTCATGATTTAGATTTATTAGCAACTACTAATGCACAAGCTGCATATAGTGATGCTGATTTTGTAGTAATTGCTACACCTACAAATTATGATCCTCAGAAGGATTATTTTGATACTTCTTCTGTAGAGAATGTTATAGAAACTGTTTTGGAGTATAATAATAAAGCTATTATAATTATTAAATCAACAGTGCCAGTTGGCTATACAAAAAGCGTGTGTGAAAAATATAGAACTAATAATATAATTTTCAGTCCAGAGTTTTTGCGTGAGGGAAAAGCTTTATATGATAATCTTTACCCTAGCCGTATTATTGTAGGTGTACCTGCAGATAATGATGAATTGAAAGCTAAAGCTTTACAGTTTGCTAATTTGCTAAAAGATGGTGCAAAAAAAGAAGACATTCCCATTCTTTTAGCCGGTATTACGGAAGCAGAAGCAATTAAGCTTTTTGCTAACACTTATTTGGCATTACGTGTAAGCTATTTTAATGAACTTGACACATATGCGGAAGTGCATAATTTAGATACAGCTCAAATTATTCAAGGAATTGGTTATGACCCGCGTATTGGTAATTACTACAATAATCCGTCATTTGGTTATGGTGGTTACTGCTTGCCTAAGGATACAAAGCAGCTTTTAGCTAATTACAAAAACATTCCTGAAAACCTAATTGCTGCTATTGTAGAAGCTAACAGAACACGTAAGAGCTTTATTGCTAACCGTGTATTGGAGATGGCTGGATATGAAGAAGATAATTCTAAAGAGAATATTACTGTGGGTGTTTATAGATTAACGATGAAAGCTAACAGTGATAATTTCCGTCAAAGCAGTATTCAAGGGGTTATGAAACGTCTGCGTGCTAAAGGTACCAGTATTATTATTTATGAACCAACATTAAAAGACGGAGAAATGTTCTTTGGCAATAAGGTTGTAAATGATATCAATGCTTTCAAAAATCAAAGTAAAGTTATTATTGCTAATCGCTATGATGAATTGCTAGATGATGTAGAGAATAAAGTATATACTAGGGATTTATTTAAACGCGATTGATTTAAGGAGTTAAGGGTGTTAGAACAGTTTTTAAAGAATCAATTTTTATTTGAAGAACTGGTTAAGCGAGATTTTAAAGTAAAATATAAACGAACTGTCTTAGGGATGGGTTGGAGTATATTGTCACCGTTACTGACGTTATTAGTAATGAATATTGTTTTTTCTCATTTCTTTGGACGAGGTATGAAGCATTATACTATTTATTTATTTTGCGGTAATTTGTTGTTTAACTATTATCGTGAAGCAACTAGCAATGGCATGAATTCGTTGATGAGTAATTCTCGCATATTCAGTAAAATTAATGTTCCTAAATATATTTTTCTCCTATCAAGAAATGTTACGTCTCTTATTAATTTTGGCTTGACTTTAATTGTGTTCTTTATTTTTTGTATAGTGGATAGAGTTGAGTTTGGCATACATTTTTTAGCATTAATTTATCCTATTATTTGTATGGTTATTTTTAATTTGGGAATAGGGCTGATATTATCGGCACTTTTTGTTTTTTTTAGAGATATGAGTTATCTTTATGATATTTTTACTATGCTGCTGATGTATTTATCTGCAATTTTTTATACTGTTGATATTATGCCGGAAAAGTATCAGACTATGTTTTTGCTTAATCCTGTTTATGTATATATCAAGTATTTTCGTACAGTAGTTTTAGATGGACAAGTACCATCATTTGAATTACATTTATTAGGTGCTTTTTATGCAGTCATGGCGATATTGGTTGGTGCATGGGTTTATAAAAAGTATAATTACAAGTTCTTGTATTATGTGTAAGGTGCATGTGTATGTTGACAATAAAAGCAGAAAATGTTTCTATTCGCTATATAACTGGTGATTTTAAGGATATTGGCTTAAAGGAATATGTTATGTTAAAGATTAAAGGCCAATATCATGTTAAAGAATTTTGGGCAGATAAAGATATCAATTTCTCGTTAGAGAAAGGAGATATGTTGGGGATTATTGGCAGTAATGGTGCTGGCAAATCAACTTTACTTAAGGTAGTTTCAGGTATAATGCGTCCTACTAAAGGAAGGATGATTATTAATGGTACAGTTGCTGCACTTCTAGAGCTTGCAAGTGGTTTTGATGGTGAGTTGACTGTGAGAGAAAATACTTATCTACGCGGAGCTATGCTTGGTTACACTCGTAGTTTTATGGATAAAAAATATAATGACATAATAGAATTTGCTGAATTACAGGAGTTTGAGAACAGGCCTTTTAAGCAGCTTTCTAGTGGTATGAAAAGTAGATTGGCTTTTTCAATAGCTTGCTTAGTGAAGCCGGATATTTTAGTGTTAGATGAAGTATTATCTGTTGGTGATGGTGCATTCAAAAAGAAGAGCAGTGATAGAATGAAGCAGATTTTAAATAATGGTGTCACAGGAATTTTAGTATCACATTCGCTTAATCAGGTTAGGGAAATGTGTAACAAGATATTATGGCTTGATCATGGCAGACAAGTTAAGTTTACTGATGATGTTCAAGGGTGCTGTGACGAATATGAGATATTTTTGAAAGAAAAGAAGTGAAATAATGAAAAGTTATGATAGTGTTAGCGCATATCCAAGTGTTTCAATTGTTATTCCTATATATAACGATGGAGAATATTTAGCAAGGTGCTTAGAAAGTATAATAAATCAATCATTGAGAAATATAGAGATAATATGTATAGATGACTTTAGCACAGATAATTCCAGAGAAATAATAGAGTTTTATGCTAAGCAAGACAGCAGAATAAAGGTTATATTACATGAAAAAAATTCATCGGCTTTTGTAGCAAGAAAAAATGGTATTTTAGCTAGTCGTGGTAAATATATTATGTTTGTTGACGGTGACGATGAATTAGCTGATGATGCATGCAGAATAGCTTTTGAGACAATCTCGAGTCAACAAGTTGATATGCTTCAGTATGAAACAGAGGTTGTTAATTGTGCAGGCGTTCCAGATGAAAGAATAAAGAGCAATAAAAAACTTTTAAAACCATATCTTTCTAAATTAGACAATAGAGATCTTGTTATCGAATGTTTTAAAAATAAAAAATTTGGTTTCCAACTATGGAATAAGATTTTTAATGGTGATATAACCAGGGAAGCAATTAAAGATATTAGTAATATTTACCTTCCAAAAGCTCAGGATTTATATATGTTCTTTTTAATTGCGGTTAAGTGTAAGTCTTATATTGGCATTGATACGGAACTATATAAGTACAATTTTGGCTTAGGAGTAACAGGTGGCAATACTATATCTTTAGAAAAATTTAGTATTCTTTGTGCTGAAAAAGATGTTGCTGACCAATTATATAATTATATAGATAATCACTGCTTATATGAAAAATATATCGACATCGTTGATTTGATATATAAGCATTTTTTGAATGAATGTGTGTCCAGGTGGGAAAATAATGTAAATTCTGATGAACGGTCCCAAGGATTTAATTGTTTAGTAGAGAAATTTGGTTATAGTGAAATAGTAAAATATTACGCATCGAAAAACTGGTTCAATAATATTGAATTAGCTGACAAACTTATAGGAATAGACTTTTTGAAATCAAAAAAAAGAACACAAAAAAGACAGACAATAGCTGCCTATTACAGATGCGTAGAAAATGGTGGTGCGCAACGCGTTGTTGCCATGTTATGTAATTTATGGGCAGAGATGCAAGATGAAAATGGGAATCCTTTATATAAAGTTGTTTTAATAGTAGATGAAAAGAAAGGAGAAATGGAATATTACGTTTCTCCGAAGGTAATAAGAGAGTTTTTGCCTGACCGAACAACAGCAATAAAAGAAAAATTTATTGAGAGATATGCTGCTTGGCAAGATATTATTTCAAGAAATAAAATAGATATTGTAATTAGTTCCATGTGGATTGATCCCTGCACATTTTGGGATTTATTGGCTGTAAAGGGACATCCTGAAAAACCATCGTTTTGTATACATGTGCATAGTTTTTCGTTATTACCGTACAGTTTTAATGGGCTTCAAGGAGAACGTCAAAATAAAATTTATGAGATTTGCGATGGTATAGTAACTTTATCGGATATTGACAAAACATATATTTCTGCATTTAATGAAACCGTTTTCAATATATTGAATCCTATCCATTTTAATCCACATGAAATAGTTAGACATAAAGCTACTGCTAATAAGATATTGTGGTTAGGGAGAATTTCTAGTGAGAAAAATCCTCTTCATGCAATATATATGTTGAAAGAATTAGTAAAAATTATACCGGATGTACATTTGGATATAGTGGGCAGTGGTAGTAGCATAATTGAATCATCTATGCTAAAATTAGTAGAGAGTAATAATTTAAATAATAATGTTACATTCCATGGCTTTCATTTGGATGTAGAAAAATTCTATGCTGATTCAAAATTATTTATTTGTACATCTTCTTACGAAGGGTTTTCAATCACAATGTGTGAGGCAATGGCACATGCTTTGCCTGTTATTACTTATGATATGCCTTGGTTGACATTAATTAGAGATGGCAGGGGAATAATTACTGTTAAACAAGGTGATTATAAGAGTATAGCGAATAAGGCTGCTATATTGTTGAAAAGTCCAGAAAAAGCAGAAATATTGGGTAAAAATGGCTACGAGCAAATTTGTGATATCTATAATCACGATATAAGTAAAGATTGGTATGATTTTTTTGGTAAAGTTAATGAAAATGCCGGTAAAATAAAATTATCTGAGAAGTATAATGAGAAAATTATTTATGAGTATCTTTTGTACTATAATACGCAGAAATTAAAAAAGGAACAGCCTAAAATAATAAATAAAGAAATAATAAAAAACAAAGAACATTATATAATAAACAAAATAATAGGTGGCCTTATCTGTTATATAGAACATGGAACATGGTATACCATAAGAAGGTTTTTTGAAAAACTAAAAAATAAAATTTGATTTAAGTGAAACAATTAAATATAATATTTATATATGGAGGTATGTAAAATGGCTACTGGAAATTATTATAATGAAGTTGGATGGTATATCGAAGGAACAACAGGTTCCGATTCACTTACAGCGAATAATTGTCATAATTGTCAGGCTGTTGGATTAGGTGGCAGTGATCATGTTACATTAAACAGTTGTAATAATAATGAGCTTGGTTTTGTTGCTGGATGGGATAATGTACAATATGACTATACTTCTAATCTATATGATGTAGAGATGTATGTGAAAAATAATATTACTGATATTAAAGTTAGTCAATGGCTTGAAAGAAGACCTTCCGGAAGTGGTAATAATATTTTAAATCTTAATGTTTCCAATAATAATGTTGCTCTTATGGGTGATGGGAGAAATACGGTCGAGATTTATAAAAGCTATAATAATCAGATTAGAGTTGGTAATGGTAATAATATATTTACTGTAAAAAGTGGTGATAAAAATATATTGGTTGCCGGATATGGTGCTAATGATGTTACTATTAGCGATGGTAAATACAATATGTTTGCGGCTGATGCTTCTTTGGTTGCTAAAGGAAAAAAAATATTGTTAGACTAACTGGCGGAAGTAATCATTTTGTTTATACAGAGAGCGGTGATGATGTCATCTACATTGAAAAAAATGCAGGTGATAGTATGACGGTTGTGTCTGGTGAGGGTAATGATACAATTAGTGTCAGTGCCGGTAATAAGCATTTAATTTGGGCTTCCTATGCAAAAGATGATAAAGGAAACGAATATATTTTAAAAGGCAATAATACTATTAGTCTTACTAATACTAATGAAAATACAATTATTACGGGAGATGGTGCTGATAAATTAGTAATTAATAATGGTGATGTTATAGAAGCAGATTTGGGATCCGGTAAAGATGAAATTGTTATGGCTAATACAAATGGTAAAAAAAGCAATGGTGTCTTAAGCAAGATACATGGCGGAGCCTGGGGAGATACATTTACAGTAAAAGATGGAGTACAAAATTATCAGCTTTATGGTGATGCAGGTAATGATGTTTTTAATATCAGCGGTGGCAGCAATATTAATTTTTGGGGTGGCGCAGCAAATGATACTTTCAATGTAACGGGCGGTAATAACAACAAACTTTATGGTGGTGACAGTGCGGATACATTTAATGTTTCTGCAGGCAACCAGAACATGACGCTTGGCTATGGTAATGATATTGTAAATGTTACAGCAGGTAACAATCAGAAAATCAAAGCAAATTTAGGAATCAATACAATAAACTTAAAAGCCGGTAGCGGACATGTAATAACAGCAGATATAGATAAAGCACTCAGCAAGAAAAACGGCTACACGGATGAACAGATTAAAAACGGCGAAGGTTTGGGTTACGGACAGGATAAAGTATATATCAGCGGAACGGCAAGCAGTGTAACCGCAAATCTTGGAGATGGCAGAGATTATGTTAGTGTATCTTCAGGCAGCGGGCATTGTATTTATACTGAAGGATGGACTGATACTATCGAAGTTTCTGGTTCAACTCGTGACAGTCGTTTTGATGCAGGTGACGGAAATGATATTATCAATATTTACGGCGGAACTAATAATAGTTTTTATGCCGGTACAGGTGATGATATAGTTACTGTTGAAGCTGGCGAGAAACTGACGGTGAATGGCGGTTTAGGAAATGATACCTTTTATATTAAGGGTGGCAGTGGTATGTATGCAGGTGAATCCGGAAACGATACCTATGTAGTTGATTGGAAAGCTATTTTGAGCAATAAAATTGTAATCGACAATGGCAAAAATGCCGGAGTAGGAGATATTGATACTTTGGTGCTTAATGGACTAAGCCTCAAAGATATTAAGTTCAGCATGGCAGGTAACAGTTTGTTAATTACTGATAAAGAAGGAAAGTTTATGACTATAGATGGCTGGACTTCTAATGCACTTTCAGTAGTTAAGTTTGCAGATGCTAATATTACTGGAGATGAAATCAACAATCTACTTAATCGAGTTAAGTCTTATGTAGATGGAACGATTTATAATGATATGATTACTGTTGGTGAAGGCAAAGCTAGCGTTAACGGGAATAGCTATGCTGTGTTAAATAAAGACATTTCTATTGATTCTAGTGCCGGAGATGATGAAATAACGATTAATGGCATTACGTCATCTGATGTTTGGGCTAGTGACGGAAATGATAGTGTTTACGTCAATGGCGGCTGGGATAACTTTATTGAATGCGGCAAAGGTAATGACACTGTTATTATTGACTGGCGCAAAACTGAATCTGTTTCCGGTGCAATAGTTGACGGAGAGATTGAAATCCCGATTATTGCTATGAATGAGTCTGAAGATACGGCTTATTATGGTAGTGATAAACTGGTGATTCAAAATAGTAGTATAGATAATTTTAATTACCGTATTGTAAATTATAAGCGCGTTCCGTATGAAGAAAATGACTATTATGTAGTATGGAATGCTGGTACTCAACAAGCATTAGTTATTACGGACAAAAATGACAAAAATAAGAATATAGTTGTTTTCAATTGGGATAAAAATCCCTTAACTTCAATTACGATAGGAAGCAGTGTTTTGACTACTGCTGATATTAATAAGCTGTTTGAATCAGCTGAGCGCGTTAATAAAGAACATGGCGTTTGGAAGGGTAGCGCAGGTGATGACAATATTATTTTTACAGGCTCTAATAATACATTATATGCTTCCAGTGGCAATGATAAATTACTGGTGAATGGTAATAATAATACTATCAATGCAGGCAGCGGCAAAAACGAAATTACTGTTAAAAGTAATCGTGGCAGTGAGATAATTTACGGTGAAGAAGCTGTAAATGTAATTAATGTTGATGGTGCAAAATCTGTAACTGTTGATTGTGGTTTCACCATTACAGAAGAAGAATTATTGGCTTATGAAAAAGGTACATTGACCGGTGCTGCTAAAGAAAAGATAGAGCGTTATTGGAATGGAACGTTAGAAGGTGATACGGTTACAGTAAAAGATACTAAGACAATTAAAATCAGTGGTGGCGCTGGAAATGATAAGTTAGTATTGTCTGGATTTGATGCTGATTCTAAAATTGAAGTAAGTGATGCAGATGACGGCAATGATTATATTGAAGTTTCCAAAGCAGGTTTTGCTGATATAGCAGGCGGTAACGGAGATGACCAATATGTAATTGATTGGAGTACAGTCAAAGCTGCTACCATTCGTAATAGTAACGATCCTTGGCCAGAACCGGATCATTGGGCTGACGTTGAAACTAGCATCAAACAAGAGAACGATACACTTGTGCTGAAAAATGTTAGCTATAGTGATGTAAAAATCAGTTGGGTAAAAGGATATTATCAATATAATGATCAATCAGTAACTGAGGTAGTAAGAATACAAGACAAAAATAATTCTACCCATTATGTAGATATTGCTTTTTGGAATGAAAATAATATGGCTTCAGTAAAATTTGATGATAGAATATTGACAGCTGCTGATATCAATAAGATGCTTAATAATAATTTGACAAGGTCTTATAATAGTTCTAGCGTATCTGATGCATATAATGCTATGACGAGCTTTAGTGATACTAGTATATTAGGCGATAATGGTACTTCATATTTTGGCGTACAGACATCTGATAATAGCGAAAGAAATTTAATCATTACTGGAAATATTTAATTACCAGTTTGTTAGTTGCTAATAATCACTATTAATAAATAGCATCAGCAATAATTTGTGGTCAATAAAATCTATACTGTTTGGGTTTAAAGAGGTTGAGTTTTGTCGGCATTGGTCCAAATTTTGGGGTTGGGCTGTTACATGAGTGTGGGTCGACCTAGTCCGTAGTTGTGGGTAGACCTATTACAATATGTGGGTCGTGCTAGTACAAATTTTGTGGTCGACCTAGTCCATGTTATTGGGTTTCAATGGCTGGAGCGTATTGCTCCAGCCATTTTCGTCTTTAAAGAGTGAATTTATCGTATTTGTTGAGACAATAAAGGATTCGGTTACGGGTTCGTTTAAAATTTCTAAAGCCGTTGGCATTTA
>CDZH01011049.1_pt1 | contig 10561 bp, 6 predicted proteins | sample 557721 | NCBI WGS metagenome assembly CDZH01 (sample SAMEA3182062, study PRJEB8094) | gut metagenome | biome: human; feature: gut; material: Stool; isolation source: human stools | place: Canada | collected 2013-01-14
CTCCACCTTCATGGGCTTCTGAGGATCGGTGAAGATGTTCTGACGCAGGCCGTACAGAGGCAGCGCCTGCGCATAGGTCATGTTCTCCATGACGATGATGGAGCCGTACTTCTCGGTGAACATGGAAGCGTAGGCGGTCTGCAGATGGTCATCGCCGCTGGCAATGCGGCCTACGTTGACGATGGAGGGATAGCCGAAGCTGCGGTCGCCATCCTTGATGGCGGTGCGGCGCACCAGAACGGCGTTGGCCAGCGTCTCCTTGGCGGTCTTGCCGGTGACGTCCAGCACCAGGTTCTTGTTGCCGGCGGCTTCCAGCTTCTTCACGGTGTCGTACAGGTCGGAGATGGTGTCGGCGTGAACGCCCAGAACAACACCGGCCTCCTTGGCGACAGCGTTCATAGCCTCGTAGTTGTCAGGGGTAGCGCCGTCGAGAATGACGTTCTTGCCCGCGACTGCCAGAGCAGCCTTGGCGCACTCCACATCCCAGCACTCCAGGATCAGGTCACGGCCGGTAGCAGCGGCCTTCTTGACCAGCTCCGCGTAGACAGCGGGATCGGACTGCTTGTTGGCGACAAAAACGAACTCAACGTACATTCTCTCGCCGATACGCTCGTAGTCAACCTTCTGCAGGTCGGCCAGCTTCTTGTCGGCTTCCTCAGCGGACATGCAGGTGCAGACGGAAACTGCGTACAGGTTCTTGTTGACCAGAGTCTTCTCGTGACGGAAGAGGACGGTCTCGCCGCCCAGCTTGTGATCGCCGACGGTGATGGTCTTCATGGGAGGCGCGGTCTGCTCGTTGAGCATCGCCTTTGCGTCGTCAGAGAAGTAGGGGCACTTGTCGATGGACACAGCGCCCTGCGCCACCTTCATGCAGAATGCCATACAGGTGGGGCTGCCGCACTCCTTACAGTTCTTCTTAGGAGACAGCTTAAAAATGTCAAGACCTTTCAAAGCCATTGTATGTATCCTCCTTCCGATTACACGAGATCCGTGATGAACTTCTTGATGGTGGCAACGGCTGCGGGATGACGCATGATGACAGCGTCAGCGCCGCCGGTCAGGTTGGCAGCGGCGGTGGAGACTTCCATCCCGATCGCGCGCTCTTCCCGGCTGCCCCATTCGGGCTCATCTTCTTCGGAAGCGGTGGATTCCTTCACGGCCCAGGCGTCGGGAGACACGGGGGACATGATGGGCATCTGCAGGTCGGCATCGGACTGCGCCAGAGCGGCCAGACGGACACGGTCCAGGGTGGAGGCCACGTACTCGAAGCCGTAGCCCACAGCGGCGGTGCCGATGTTCATGACGATGTTCTCAGGGTTGATGGAGAGGCCCTTGAGCATGATGTTCAGCTGCTTGGCGAGGTTGATGTCGTCGGCGGTCTCAGCGCCGACCTTCTGGCCGTAAGCCAGGGCGACGGAAGCACCGACGGTCTTGTAGTCCTCGTTCCGGGCGGACAGAACCAGAATGTTCTTGCCCTGCAGCGCCTCAGCGATCTTGCTGAACAGCTCGCCGTCCTTCTCGATGTTCTTGCAGCCCATGACCACGATGGGCATAGTGGTTGCCTCGGCGACAGCCTTGGCGTCGGCCACACAGTCGGCAACGGAGCGGTTGGCGCCGTTGGGATCTGCGGACTCGAAGTGCAGGCACAGGAAATCCGCGCCGGGCATGGTCTCTGCCTTCTTCGCAAAATCGACCATCGTGGTGCAGCCGGCGTAGAACTCCTTCAGAGCGGGAGCATCCCACTGTGTTGCCAGATCGGAAATTTCAATACCGATCTTGGGCGCGTTTTCGATGGCAGCATCGAAGGTGTAAAACGGCATCACGTTCTGACCGCCGATGACGATTGCCTTGTCACCGGTGCCCAGCGTCACGGCATTGATCTTGCCGCTGAAGGGTGCCGTTTTAGGAGTGAAAGCCATAATTTGTAATCCCCCTTGATATATTTTCCACACGCGGGGCGGAAACCGCCCGGCGCAATTATGGATGTGTTTCTGCCGCGGAATGCCGCCCGGCATCCTGCGGGTTTACCGGCTCACAGGCCGATAGACTGCATAATTCCCCGCAGCGCGACCTTCATGGGGTCGCTGTCCGGGAGCTTCGCGGACGGATTGCCGTCGCAGTCGCAGCGGTAAACCGCCTCGTCGTGAGGCAGGACGCCGAAGAGCTTGAGACCGTGCTTTTCGATCTCGGCACGGACGCCGTCGTCCAGCTTTCCGTCCGGCGCGCGGTTGATGATCAGGCCCATCTGTCCGGGGTTTAAGCCCATCTCGTCGATCATTTCGGCGATTCTCGCCACGGCCTGAACGCCCCGGCGGGAGCAGTCGGAAATCAGAAGCATGGTGTCCACATGGGGGAGCGTCCCCCGGGCGATATGCTCCAGCCCCGCCTCGTTGTCCATGACCACGTAGGAATAGTTGGGCAGATACTTGCCAAGCTGAGATTGCAGCACGCCGTTGACATAGCAGTAGCAGCCCTTGCCCTGGGTGCGTCCCATGACCAGCATGTCGAAATCGTCGTCCTCGATCAGGGCGTCGCCGAACTTCATTTCCGCGTAGTCCGCCTTGGTCATGCCCTTGGGAATGGTGCCTTTCAGCTCTGCCTGTGCCATTTCCTCCCGGATCTGGCCGAGAGAGGTCTCCACCTCCACGCCCAGAACTTCGTTCAGGTTGGAATTGGCGTCGGCATCCACCACAAGGACGGGGCCGCGCTTCTTTGCGCACAGGTAGTCGATAATCATGCCGCAGGTAGTGGTTTTGCCCACACCGCCCTTTCCGGCAACGGCAATGGTATGAGGTGCCATAGTCTGGTTCTCCTTAAAAGTGATTTTGCGTAACGCTGGTTCGGAGCGCAGCCCCTCCCGCGTTTTCTCCCTTCCGGCGAAAGCGGAAAAGGAGCGGCCGACAGGTCGGAATTTCGTCCATACAGGCCGCGTCACCACGCGCACTCATGGCTCGGGAGCCGTTTTTGACTGCGGATGGTGACTTTGCCCTACGGGCGCACTTCGCCCATATCGGTACTAACTTATCGTATCACATATGCCATCTAAATTCAACCCATAATTTGCGAAATTTTTTCAGAAAACTTGCCCAACTGTCATTTATCCGACGGCCGCAAGTGGATATTTTTGTCACACCGGCGTGAACACGTACTTCTGGATCAGCCCGTCCACCACCGCGTGGATGGTCACGCTGCCGCCCGTGCCTTTTTCCGTGGAAAATTCCACGGTTTTCCCCTTCAGGCGGCCCCGCAGATATTCCTCCGGGTCGTCGCATTCCACATCCTCAAAGAAGACATCCCGCATCTGGTTGTTGCGGCAAAGGTTCTTGATCTCGTAAACCAGCTCATATTCTGCCATAAGCGCTTCTCCTTACAAATCACGGCTCTGTCCCGCCGGGTCGTTACCTTAAATATAGCACACCCGGCGGATTTCCTCAACCGGGATTCCCTTTTCCGACAAAAAAAGGTTGCTTTTTTCCGGCGGCTCTGCTATAATGCACCTGTACGCAGGATTCGTACATCGGTAGTACAACAGCTTCCCAAGCTGTGAAGGCGGGTTCGACTCCCGTATCCTGCTCCAAAAATAGCAGCACGCCCTGCCTTGATTGGCAGGGCGTGCTGCTTTATTGCTTGCAGAACTCCGACACGCTTAGGGCAACGCCGCAATGGGGACACGGTTCCCTTACTTGCGGAAAAGAACCGAGCTTCCGGATTGTGACATACCCTCTCGCGAAGAAGATACTGTCAAATTACAGAGAAATTGAGGTGCCTTGTGTAAAAGGGTGGGGAATATTGCTTGTTCCAGGGCATTGACAAATTCGGTAGAACGCACTATAATTATTTTAAAAGATATCACTGCTTTGGTAAAACTGCTCATCCCGGCTTTCCCTTTCGCAGTTTTCAGTAACTGACACTGCGGGTGAGCCTTTTCTCTTCTCTAAATCCGGGCATTTCCGATACGTCCTCCAGAGTCTCCTGCGCAGAAGCGCACGGATGGCGGGAATGCTTCGTCTTATTTCCGGAGGTGGGAAATAATTAACAAAAATAAAGCTGAAAATTCGTTAATTCTGACACACAATATTCGACGATCAATGGTTGCATTTACGTGTTAAACGTGATATCATCTGTATTAAGAGGTTGGAAACGATTCCAATTCCCGTATATCACCGGGAATCAGGTCTTTTAGCTACATTGTGGGAATGACGGGCAGGAAAATGACCGCTGCTTTTTTCTGCTTTCAGCCGTAAGCACGGATTGGAGGGAAGTCGGATGACGGATAAGGAACTGAGACGGTTAAGCCGGAGCGAGCTGCTGGAAATGCTGATTGCGCAGACGGAAGAAAACCGTCAATTGAAAATCAGGCTGGAGCGTGCGGAGGCGCAGCTCCGGGATCGCAGAATAGCGGTTGAAAAAGCCGGTTCCCTTGCGGAGGCGGCGCTGCAGCTGAACCGTGTATTTGAGGCCGCGGACAAAGCCGCGCAGCAATATCTGGAAAACGTGCGTCTTATGTCGGAAAAGGGAAGCGGAGAGTTATGAAGTCGAAATCGTGGAAATCTCCCGAGCCCCCGACTCTGGAACAGCTGGAGGCGGAGCTTGGCAGAGAAAAATACAAACGGCGGTATAAACGCGTTCTTCGCAGCACCGTCTATACGCTTGTGGTTGTTGCGGCTGTAGCCGTGCTGGTGGCTACCATCTGGATGCCCGTGCTGCAGATCTACGGGTCTTCCATGACGCCCACGCTGAAGGAGGGGGACATTGTCCTCTCCGTCAAGGGCTCGGGCTTTGAACCCGGCGACCTGGTGGCGTTCTACCTGGGGAACAAGATTCTGGTGAAGCGCTGTATTGCCGGCCCTGGCCAATGGGTGGATATCGACGAAAACGGAAATGTATCCGTGGACGGAAGGCTGCTGGAGGAACCGTACCTGACGGAAAAAGCGCTTGGAGAATGTGACATTGCGCTGCCTTATCAGGTGCCGGATAACCGTTACTTCTGTGTGGGCGATCACCGTTCCACCTCGGTGGATTCCCGCAGTACCGCGGTCGGCTGCATTTCCGATGAGCAAATCGTCGGAAGAATCGTATTCCGGGTCTGGCCTCTGCCGGACTTCGGCGCATTGAGATAGGAAGGATGGTGAAGGGATATATGAAGTATGATGTTCTGCGGGATGCGGAAAAATACACGAAGGTGCATAAGAGGAAGCGCCTCCGGCATCGGGTAGTGACCGTGCTTGCCGGTGTGGTGGTATTCTGTACCACCTATGCGCTGATTCTGCCGGCGATCACACTGGAAAAGCAATGTGACATCCCGGAGCACACCCACACGGACGCCTGCTATGCGCAGGTGACGTCGGTTGAGAAAAGGGTTCCCGTGTGCAGCGCGGAGACGCTGGAAATTCACCGGCACACGGCGGACTGCTGTGATGCCGACGGAAATCCGAGGTGCGGGTATGCCGATTTTGTGGTTCACAGCCATGATTCCCGCTGCTATGACGAAACCGGGAATCTCTGGTGTCCGCTTCCCGAGATTGAGGCACACCGGCACACTGCCGACTGCTATGCCCTGCCGGAAGAACATACCCACGGGGAGGGCTGCTATACGCCGGTGCGGGGCGATCTGGTCTGCGGGGAGCATGTCCATACGGATGCCTGCTACACCGAGACCGCCGTGCTTGCCTGCGGCCTGGAAGAATCCGAGGAACACCAGCATGACGAGAACTGCTATGAGACGTCCCGGGAACGGACCTGCGGCATCGACAGCGACCATAGTCATACCGATGCCTGCTATGAATGGGAGCAGGTTCTGAGCTGCGACCTGCCCACGGAGCCGGCGGAAGATGCTCAGCCGGTGCTGGTCTGCACGAAACCGGAGATTGTCCTCCACCGTCACACGCCCGACTGCTTTGACGCTGACGGCAAACTGATATGCGGACAGGCCCAGGTTCTGGAGCACCGGCACTCCGACGCCTGCTTTGAGACGGTGGCGGAGCCGGTGGACACCGGGACGCTGACCTGCACCGATACGGCGCACGTGCATACCGCCCGGTGCTACGGCACCTGGGAGCTGGTCTGCGGACAGGAAGAACACACCCACAGCGAAGCTTGCACTCAGAATGAGCAGGAAGAAACGGTATTCTGCGGCAAGGACGCCCATACCCACGGGGAAGCCTGTCGGGATGAAAACGGGGAGCTGGTCTGCGGGACGGAGGAGCACACCCACAGTCTTGCCTGTTACGCGGACCCCGGCGCGGACGTGGAGACGGCGGAGCTGTGGGAGCAGACTTTCGCGGGGGTGACGCTGACCGGGAATTGGCGGCAGGATACCCTTGCCATCGCCGAAACCCAGCTGGGCTATGCCGAGAGTACGAAAAACTACGTTGTCGCAGAGGACGGCGAAACGGTTAAGGGCTACACCCGCTATGGCGCGTGGTGCGGGGAGCCTTACGGCGACTGGAACGTCATGTTCCTGACCTTCTGCCTGCATTACGCCGGGGTGGAGGGCGTCCCGTCGGACAGGGACTGCGGCGGCTGGGTCACGTCCTGGGCGGACGCCTTTGAACCGGCACAGTCCCACACCCCGGCGGTTGGAGATCTGGTGCTCTTTGACCGGGATGGGGACGGCACGGCCGACCGCGCGGGTCTGGTGGCGCAGATCACGGATTCCGGCTTCGCCGCCATGGAAGGCGACGCGGAGGACGCGGTGCGTCTGCTGACCTATGGGGCGGACGACCCCGGGATTCTGGGCTATATCAACCTGCCGGAGGGGCCGAAGGAATTCACCCTGACGGCGCAGACCGAAAACGGCATCACCGTGACCATCACCGGCGAGAGTGCCTCCCTGCCCTATCCGGCAAGGGAAATCACGGTAACGGTGACCGAGGTGACGGACGGAGAGCGTCGGGCGATTCGCGATCAGATTTTGGGAGAAGAACAGGCCGAACCGGAGCGGAGCTACCTGCTGGACATCACCCTGTGGCACGGAGAGGAAGAGATCGAGCCAACCGGCTCCGTGACCGTGACCTTCAGCGGCATTGACACGGAGGGGCTTTACCCCAAGGTCTACCACATTGACACGAATGCCCAGACCGCCACGGACATGGAAACGAAAACCGGAGAAAACGGCGACGTGACGGTAGACACGGATCACTTCTCTCTCTATGATTTACGGCTTCTGACCTTCCAAGATCTGTCCGGCTATATCGGGGATAAGTTCTCCGAGGGCGGCAACTTTAAGCTGACCGGCGATGCCTGGACGGCGGACAACGGCAGTAGTGCGAATTTGAGCATTACGCAGAACACTACCATCGATTTGAACGGGCATACCCTGAAGATCAGCAAGGCCAGTCAGTACTTTGATGTGCACAACGGTGCGAAGCTCACCATTGTGGACTCGCAAGCACCTCAGGAGACTGTGACCACGGGCGGCGACAAGCTTTACGGCAATACAGCAAGCCTGAGTGAAGACAATTCTACCCTGACGTATTACATCACAGAATCCACGCCCACCGGCACCGGCACCAAGGAAACACTGAAAAGGCATGAAGTCCCCCTCACCGGCGCAGGAAAGCTTCTGTGTGGGGAGGATTCTGAACAGGCGATTCTGGTCAAGGGTACATTGGAACTACAGAGCGGTGTACTCCAAAACACCGGCGGCAAACATATAGTCACCGTGGACCGCGGAACGCTGGACATAAATGGCGGCTATATTGTGGGCGGCGGCAGTAACGGCACGCCCGGCGGCGGTATTTACGTTGACAACGGAACGCTGAACATCTCAGGCGGTGTCATTGCGGCCAACCGTGGCAGTTCCGGCGGCGGTATCTTCTTTCAAAACGGAACGCTGAACATCTCCGGCGGTGCGGTGACGGGAAACGAGGTCATCAACGGACATTCGGACAACGGCGGCGGCATCTACGTCAACAGCGGAACGCTGAACCTGTCCGGCGGCTATGTCACCAACAACTATAAAGAATGCGGTTGCAACGACTGCCGGAACGATGTCAACAACACCCACGGCGGCGGCGGCATCGCCCTGGCGAACAGTTCCGTTATGAACATGACCGGCGGCTATGTCACCGGCAACTATTCCGGTCTGGCAGGCGGCGGCATTTACGCGGGCTTCTTTGGCCACAATGTCGGCTTTACCATGAGCGGCGGAACCATTGCCGGCAACTGCGCCGAACTGGGCGAGGGCGGCGGTCTTCGTATCGCCGGCGGCACCAACGGCGTGATTCAGGCAACGAACAAGGTATACATTACCAATAACATAACGAATTCCAACAATGACTGGGGCGGCGGCGGCATTTTCGTTCAGGAAAAAGGCAACCTGTCGATCATGAATGCGCTGATCACCGGAAACACCGCGGGCGGCTTTGGCGGCGGCGTGGGCGCCTGTCCTACGGGTGAAACCCTGATCGTCAATCAAGACGGAGCGGCCATTTACGAGAACAGAGCTTCCGGCACAAATATGTCCGGCGGCGGCAACAACAAAACCTATGATTCCACTTTGGCGCAAACGAGCGAGGTCTTTACGCGAAACGGCTACGCGGATTACTTCTGTGTCCGCGCAAGAGACGGCGCAAACGGCCCGATTTCCCTTGTCACCGGTCTGATGGCGGGCGGCGGCGCGGCGAACTGGACGGGTAGCTGTGACGAACAGCCTGTTACCATCGGCAAGACCGGCTATGCAGCTGCAAAGTATCTGTTCGGATTAAATGCAAGGCCTGATGACACCGCCAAGAGCCAGGCAGTCGATGCCGCAAAGGTCATTATCACCGGCAACCATTCCAATATCCATGGCGGCGGCATCATGACCAACGGCGGTCTGATTCTGGGTGACCCGGGTGGAAAGGTTGTAACGGCCACGCCGGAGCTGGACATTACCGGTACCAAGGCTCTGCTCAAGGACGGCGTAAAGCAGAACGAGGGACTGAACTTCCAGTTTAAGTTAACGGACAGTGAGGGGAAGGAAGTCGGAACGGCAACATCCGATGCTGCTACCGGACAATTTTCGATTTCGCCCGACGTGCAGTATTCCCAGACCGGAACCCATACCTACACGCTCAGCGAGGTCAAGGGCGATCGAGCCGGTGTCACCTATGATACGAATGTACATACGATTCAGGTGACAGTTTCGGAGAAAACCGTTTCCCTTTTGGGTGTGACGTTCAAAAGCTACTATGTGTCCTCCGTTACGCTGGACGGCAGCGAAAGCGGCGGTTCCTCCGGCTCTGGCTCCGGAACGGGCTCCCAGACGGGGACGTTCAAGGTACGCTATCAGAACACAAATAACTGGAACGACGTGTACTTGTATGTATGGAACGGTGATAATAAACCGTTAGATGCGTGGCCGGGAAAACCCATGACAAAGGATTCGGATGGCTCTTACTATTACGACCTTCCTGTTACCGGAACGGGTACATACAACTACATCTTCAACAACAATAATTCGGGTCAGCAAACAAATGATATTACAAATGTCCCCTATGCACCGGGAAAAGAAGTTGTGTTCAAAGCTGACGGTAGTATCCAGTCGAACACCGCTGCCGGCGGCTCTTCGGGGTCGGGCGACGCGGTTGGGCAAGGGAGCAACTCGGACGGGTCTTACACCCTGACCATCCCGGGAGACGCCTTTACCAACACCATGACGACCCAGCTGAATCTGCAAATCACGAAGACGGACAGCGTGGACGCTTCGAAGCTGCTGGAAGGCGCAAAGTTCACCCTGAAAGAACAGGGGACAGAGAACTCTATGGAGGTCACCACCGATAAAGACGGCATCGCGCTCTTTTCCGGCATCCGGCGCAATACCACCTACGATCTGCGTGAGACACAGGCGCCGTCAAATTACATGACGGCAGGACCCTGGATTCTGGAGGTCAGGGACGAAGACGCGACGCTTTACCCGGCCACGGAGAACCCGGACGGAACGTTGGACAAGGCCAGCAACACCGGAACGGCTTTGACCGTTACCACCGGCACCGACTCCAAGGTGTTGGAGCTTCCCATTCAGGACACCCTTTGGGGCTACAAGCTTCCCGACACCGGCGGAGCCGGAACAACCTCTTATACCGCAGGCGGTCTGGCGCTGATCTTCGGCGCGGCGACCCTGTTGTATATCCATTGCAGGCGTCGAAAGGAGGATGAGGCATCTTCCTGATACGCGGAAAGCCACCATTCCAATTCAAAATTATGATGAAAGAAGGAGCACAAAAAATGAAATGCACAAGAAAACTCGCCAGTCTCCTGCTGGCACTGGTCATGGTATTCGCCCTGGCCGTCACAGCCTTTGCCACTGAAGCAGGAACAACAACCACCACCGGCAGCATTACCGTGGACAATCCCGTTGCAGAACGAACCTATACCGCCTACAAGATTTTTGATGTCGTCTATGACACAAACGAGGCAAACGGTCACTATTCTTACACCATCACCCGCGGCAGCGAATGGTTCGACACTGTCAGTGCCTATGCTACAGAGGCGCATGGCCTGACGCTGACCCAGGTCAACGGTGGTGATACTTATGTCGTTACTACCGGCAACGGCTTCAGCGCGCCCGACTTTGCCG
>CDZH01041676.1_pt1 | contig 10547 bp, 8 predicted proteins | sample 557721 | NCBI WGS metagenome assembly CDZH01 (sample SAMEA3182062, study PRJEB8094) | gut metagenome | biome: human; feature: gut; material: Stool; isolation source: human stools | place: Canada | collected 2013-01-14
TGGGCATTGACCGGAGCACATGGCAGAACTACGCGGACGCTGCGCTGCATCCGGAGCTGGCGGGGATATGCCAAGGGGCGCGAACCCGAATCGAGGCGTATCTGGAGCAGGAGCTGCTGACACGGGAGAAGGGCGTGCAGGGCATCATCTTCAACCTGCAGAACAACTACGGCTGGAAGCAGAAGCAGGAGGTCGAATTGGGCAAGGACACCCGCGAGAGCATGAAGCACGCCGCCACCTACCATGAGAAGTTGGCGCTGCTGAGGGCTGATGACGGGGAGAGCGAGTGCGATGAAGACGAAGTGGACGGCCTCTGAGCTGAAGGCCATGAGCCGCGAGGAGATCGACAAGCTCTATGAAATCGTAACGTGGTACGAGGGACTGCGGGAGACCAACAACGAAACCTTCCTGCCGCTGTTCGCTGACACACACCGGTATCTGGTGCTGAAAGGCGGCGGCGGTTCGGGCAAGTCCATCTTCGCGGGACGGAAGGTGCTGGAGCGGGCGGTCAACGAGCCGGGACACCGCTTCCTCGTGTGCCGTAAGGTAGCGAGGACGCTGAGAGAGAGCTGCTTCAAGCAGCTTTTGGGACAGCTGGCGGAGTTCTACCCGGACAGCGGGTACAAGGCCAACAAATCAGACCTGACCATCTCTTTCCAAAACGGCAGCGAGATCATCTTTGCGGGACTGGATGACGTTGAGAAGCTGAAATCCATCTACAACATCACGGGCATCTGGATTGAAGAGGCCAGCGAGCTGCTGGAGGGAGACTTCAACCAGCTTGACATCCGACTGCGCGGAAAGACGCGGGAGTACCAGCAGATCATCCTGAGCTTCAACCCGATCAGCATTCAGCACTGGCTGAAGAAACGATTTTTTGACCGGCGGGACAAACGAGCGCGGGTGCACGAGAGCACCTACAAGGACAACCGTTTTCTGGATGCGGCAGCCATACGGACGCTGGAGAGCTTTCAGGAGACGGACGAATATTACTATCAGGTCTACTGCCTCGGCATGTGGGGCGTGACGGGCAAGACGGTATTCAACGGCAAGGCCATCGGAAGACGGCTGCAGGAGCTGAAGGAACCGGTGTGCACCGGCCTCTTCACATACGCGGATGACGGGCTGACGCTGACGGACATCCGATGGGAGGACGCGAGGGACGGCTGCATCAAGGTCTACAAGAAGCCGGAGAAGGGCGTGCCCTATGTGATCGGCGGAGACACTGCCGGAGAAGGCAGCGACAGCTTTGTGACGCAGGTGCTGGACAACAGAACTGGAGAGCAGGTGGCGGTGCTGCGGGGCAAGTTCGACGAGGATGTGTTCGCACGGCAGGTCTACTGCTTGGGGCTGCACTACAACACGGCGCTCATCGGCATTGAGACCAACTTCTCCACTTACCCGGTGATGGAGCTGGAGCGGCTGCGGTATCCGAAGCAGTACATCCGGGAGAGCATCGACGATTACACGCACAAGATCAAGCAGAGCTTTGGCTTTCTCACCAACACGAAGACGAGGCCGGTCATCCTTGCGGAGCTTATCAAGGCGGTGCGCGATGACATCACCATCGTGAACGACGAGACAACGCTGCAGGAGATGCTGACATTCGTGCGCAATCCGGAGACGCTGAAGCCGGAGGCGGAGCTGGGAGCGCACGATGACTGCGTGCTGAGCCTTGCCATCGCACACTACATCAGGCCGCAGCAGAGCTACATCGCACAGAAGGAAACGGTGGCGCGGCTATGGACGGCATCCATGTGGGAGGACTATGAGAACGCATCACCGACGGAGCGGGAGATGCTGCGTAAACGCTGGGGCAACCCGCAGCGATAACAGGAGGACGCTATGAAGAAACAGGACAAGAACAAGCTGCGGCTTTGGCAGGACAGACTGAAGACCAACGAAGCGGCATACGACGGCGAGACCAGCCGCATGGACGAGCGGGAGGCGCTGTATGCCGGGACGAACGAAATGCGGCCTATCGTGCAGGGCGAGCGGAAGACGAAGGCCGTACATGTGCGCAATATCTGCGCGGAGATCATCGAGGCGCAGACAGACAGCAACATTCCGCAGCCGAAGGTGACGGCCAGACGCAAGCAGGACGAGATGAAAGCAAAGCTCATCGAGGACATGCTGCGCAACGAGCTTGACAGAATGCCGTTTGAACAGCTCAACGACATCATGGAGCGGACGGTGCCAATTCAGGGCGGCGCGGCGTTTCTGGTGGAGTGGGACAACACGCAGCGGACGCACTTCACCATCGGAGAGCTGGCGGTATCCACGCTTCACCCGAAGCAGATCATCCCGCAGGACGGCGTGTACACCGGTATCGAGGACATGGACTACATCATCCTCAAAATCCCACAGACGAAGGAATACATCCGCAGGCGCTACGATGTGGACGTATCAGACGAGAGCGAGGAAGAGCCGGACATCAAGGGCACCGGTGGGGACACCACGGCGAACGACCTTGTGACGCAGTACATCGCCTACTACCGCAACGACAAGGGCGGCATCGGTCTTTACAGCTGGGTGAACGACACGCAGCTGGAAGACCTTGAAGACTATCAGGCGAGGCGGCTGCGCAGGTGCGTGAAGTGCGGCGCGGTGGAGCCGCTGCTGACGGAGCCGGAGATGGACGCGCCGGACATCCTGCTACCGAACGGCATGAGCGCGGCGGCGGAGGTAGACTTTGACGCGGCGGCGGATGCGCTTGCAAGAGAGACGAGGCCGCTGCCGCTGCGGGGCGGGCGGAAGAAATGCCCATACTGCGGCGGAAGCAAGTGGGAGGAGACCGAGGAAGAGTTCGAGGAAATCCCTGTGGCCGTCACCAGAAGCGACGGCAGCACCATCGGCGGCATGGTGCGCCGAGAGGTGGCATCCGACACAGAGACGGACGAGCTGGGGCTGCCGGTGGTGGAGATCATCGAAGAGCCGACGAAGGTGCCGTTCTACAAGCCAGACATCTTCCCGGTCATCCTGCAGAAGAACGTGAGCGTGTACGGCAGGTTCTTGGGAGACAGCGATATTGACAAGATCGCTGACCAGCAGAACACCACCAACCGCATCGAGAGCAAGATCATCGACAAGCTGCTGAAATCGGGCAGTTACATCACGCTGCCGGACGAGGCCAGCATCCGCGTGGACGCGGAGGACATGAAGGTCATCCGACCGGGCAATGCGGCCACCAAAGCGCTGATCGACGTATACGACCTGCAGGGCAACGTGGAGCAGGACATGGTGTACCTGTCGCAGGTATACGAAGAGGCACGCCAGATCATCGGCATCACGGACAGCTTTCAGGGGCGGACAGACCGCACGGCCACCAGCGGCAAGGCAAAGGAGTTCGCGGCGGCGCAGAGTGCTGGCAGACTGGAAAGCAAGCGCGTGATGAAAGACGCGGCGTATGCGGCGCTGTTCGAGGCTATGTTCAAGTTCAAACTGGCGTACACGGACGAGCCGAGGCCGGTGGTGTCCAACGACATCCACGGCAACGCACAGTACGAGACGTTCAACCGCTATGACTTCCTTGAACAGGACGCGGCGGGAGAGTGGTGCTGGAACGATCAGTTCCTCTTCAGCTGCGATACCTCTGCCCCGCTGGCATCGAACCGCGAGGCCATGTGGCAGGAGACGCGCATGAATCTGCAGACCGGAGCCTTCGGAGACCCGGCGCAGATTCAGACGCTCATCCTGTTCTGGACGAAGATGGAGCTGCTGCACTATCCGGGAGCCGGAGAGACGCGGGCATACCTCGAAGAGGAACTGCACAAACAGCAGCTGCAGCAGCAGATGGCCATGCAGATGCAGATGGCACAGCAGCAGATGCAGCAGGCTCAGATGCAGCAGCAGCAGAATGGCGGGCTGGACATGCAGACCGCACAGGCCGTCATCCAGAGAGCGCAGCAGGACGCTGCGCGTGATTCCGGGCAGACCATGGGAGCGAATGCTCCCGTCTGACATAGATACTTCCCTATCATTCGGGTATCGCCCGACCTCCTGAAGCGGGAAGCGGCGCGGGACTGGGGCACCCGCGCCGCCGACCGTGACACAAAGGAGCATCAAGGAAAGAAAGGAGGACGCAGAGATGGCAGATAAGACCTACGCTGGCAGCATCAAGAACACCGGCGCGCAGGTGGTGAAGGCACCCTTCAGCGGCGACAACAAGAAGGGCAACGGCACCGTGAAGACCGGCAACGACCTGAGAGGCAGCAAGAACAAGTAAGACCATCTGACAAAGCAAGCCCCACATTCGCAGGAAAAGCGCAAAAATCCAGAGAGGAGCACAACACATGGACATCGACTACGGCGCATTGTTTGGCATTGACGAAGGCGGAAAAGAGCAGGAGATCGCCGACCCTGCCACGGACGAGACCACACAGGCGCAAGGCGCAGAAGAGCAGGAAGCCGCCGACCCTGCCGAAGAAGAGACGCAGGACACAAGCGCCGAAGAACCGCAGGGAGCTGCGGAGGACGGCGAAGATCATAGTGAGACGGGCAAGCAGACCCCGGAGCAGAACGCAGCGTTTGCAGCGGCACGCCGCAAGGCGGAGGCGGAGCGGGATGCCGCCGTGGAGAAGGCGCGCACAGACGCACAGGAAGAAGCGAGGCGCACCATCGACGAGGCGTTCCGAAACAGCGGACTGGTGAACCCGTACACGAAGCAGCCCATCACATCGAAGGCGGAGTACGACGAGTACCGGCAGCGCTTCGATGCAGAGCGCAAAGCCCGCGTGCTGAAGAAGAGCGGGATGAGCGACGAGGAGTTCAACGCATTCGTGAACGACCTGCCGGAAGTGAAGCAGGCCAAGGAAGCACAGGCGGCGGCGGAGCGGGCGCAGCAGGAGGCCAACGAGGCACAGGCACGGGTGAAGGTGGACGAGCAGCTAAAGGAGATCGGCAAGCTGAACCCCAACATCCGGGAGCTGAAAGACCTTGCGGCCATGGAGACCTATCCGAAGTTCTACGAGCTGGTGAAGAAGGGTAACACGCTGGTGGATGCCTACCGGCTGGCAAACTTCGAGGCTCTGACCAGCAGCGCGGCGGCGGCCACCAGACAGGCAGCTCTCAACAACCTGCAGGGCAAGCAGCACATGGGACAGACCAAGGAACGAGGCGCGGGCGCGGTGAGCGTACCGGCTGAAGTGAAGGAGATGTACCGCGCGCTGAATCCGGGTGCCACGGATGCAGAGATACAGGCACACTACAACCGCAGCCATAAAAAGGGCTGACGAAGCGAAAGGAGAAAAGCACAATGGCTTTCAAGATTTATTCCACTGATGACAACCGCGTGCCGGGTATTGAATACCTGCCCGCAAGCGCCATCACCCCCAAGGTGGGCATGGCACTGACGCAGACCAACGGCCAGCTGGCGCTGGCTACCGGCGCAACCGCGCCCACTTACATCTCCATGTGCGAGAAGGACAGCGAGTGCACGGAAGGCGACATCATCCCCGTTATCCGCGTGGGCAAGGACATGATTCTGGAGACCACCTTTGCAGCTGCCGCAACCAGTATCAAGCTGGGCGACAAGGTGACGCTGCACACGGACGGCCTGCAGGTCACGGCCACGACCACCAACGGCGTGGCGGAGGTGGTGTACATGGACGGCACCGCCAGCGGCAGCATGTGCCGCGTGCGCTTCTAAGAACGACGAAAGGAGTACAGTGAACAATGGCTAATATCACCTTTACCGAAGGCTCCGGCCTTCAGGACAGCATTTTCGGCAAGTCTCAGGAGCCGATCAAGATGTTCCTCGAAAAGAGGGGCGAGGCGTTTGAACAGACCAGTATGCTGCCGGAGCTGTTCAACATGGGCAGCAGCAACCACTGGGGCGAAAAGTTCTCCACCATGACGGCCATGGACGGCTTCCAGCCGGTGGGCGAGAACGGCGACTACCCCGTGGACGGTATGCAGGAGGGCTTCGCCAAGTTCCTCGAACACATGACGTGGAAGAACAGCTTCTCCCTGTCCCGTGAGATCGTGGAGGATGCAAAGCTGATGGATTTGAAGAAGCAGCCCGCTGGCTTCATCACCAGCTACTACCGCACCCGCGAGAAGTTCGGCGCTGCCATCATCGGCGCGGCTGTCCAGAAGAAGACGGAGACCACCTTCTCCGGCAAGACCTTTGACGTGAAGACCGCCGATGGCAAGTGCCTGTTCGCCACCAACCACCCCAGCAAGCTGGGCAAGTCCAACCAGTCCAACCAGTTCTCTGATGCCTTCAGCAACGACGCGCTGATGGCGATGGAGGCGAAGATGCAGGACTTCCGTGGCGACAACGACGAGGTACTGGATGTGGCTCCCACCACCATCCTCATCCCCAACGACTACAAGCTCAAGCGCGACGTGTTCGCAGCCATCGGCGCGGACAAAGACCCTGCCACTGCCAACAACGGCTTCAACTACAACTTTGGCCGCTGGAACGTGGTGGTGTGGCCGTACCTGAACCAGTTCATCGCGTCCGGCACTTCCCCGTGGATTCTGCTGGACAAGAAGTACAACGACGAGTACGGCAGCGCCATGTGGCTTGACCGCGTGCAGCTGGAGGTCAGAAGCGAGCTGGCGGGCAACGATGCCAACGTGTGGAAGGGCTACGCCCGCTTCATCGCCGGTTTCAACGACTGGCGCGGCTATGCCGTGGGCGGCGTGACCGGCGGCACGCAGCTCATTGCCACATCGACTGGCGGCTAATCAGAACACAGACCGGACGGGGCGGCGGCGCAGGCCGCTGCCCCGCTTTTCATTTCGAGGAAAGGGGGACGGATAATGGCGACACTGAAGAGCGTCATCGACTATGTAGACGAGATCAAGCCCAACGCCTTCTCAAACGAGGCGAAGACAAAGTGGCTGAACGAGTGTGAAGGGCTGGTGCAGACCGAGGTCTTACTGTGGGCGAGCGAGGAGATCATCACCTACCAGTACGACGCGGACAAGGACAAGGAGCTGCTGGCGCAGCCGCCGCACGACAAAATCTACTGGGCATACCTGACGGCCATGATCGACTTCGCCAACGGCGAGTACAACAAATACCAGAACACGATGCAGATGTTCAACAGCTTCTTCGGCGAGTTCATGCGCTGGTTTGCCCTCAACTACCGTCCGGCAGATACCCACGAGGAGGTATATGTATGAGCGGGTACGGAAACACGAAGATCGGAACCGAGTGGCGCGGGTATTACATCACCGCCTACGGCATCGCCGTGAAGCACGGCTTTCAGGGGACGGAGGAGGAATGGCTGAAGAGCCTGAAGGGTGACGGCGGCGAGCCTATCGTCATCCGCTATGACGAAACCGCGCAGCAGCTGCAGTGGAAGTACGAAAGCGACACACAGTGGCAGGAACTGCTGAGCCTGAGCGAGCTGCAGGGCGATGTGGTGAGCCAGACGCTGGCGGCGGCACAGAACGCCAAGACGGCGGCGGAGGCGGCGCAGAGTGCGGCGGAGACCGCAGCACAGACCACCGGCGCAGACGCAGCCGCAGCCAAGAGCGGCGCAGACACCGCAACGGAGAAAGCCACAGCGGCGGCAGCAAGCGCCAAGACCGCCACGGACGCGGCGGGAGAAGCGCAGACGGCGGAGAGCAGCGCCAAGGGCTACGCCTCCACCAGCGGCACAAACGCCACAGCGGCAGCACAGAGCGCGACAGACGCGCGAAGTGCCAAGGCGGCGGCAGAGACAGCGGCCAGCACGGCAACGAGCGCCAAGACCGCAGCACAGACTGCTGAGACGAACGCCAAGGCCAGCGAGACTGCAGCGGCGAGCAGCAAGACGGCGGCGGCAACCTCTGCCAGCAAGGCGGAAAACGCGCAGAGCGCGGCAGAGGATGCACAGGCGGCGGCAGAGACAGCGGCCAGCACGGCAACGAGCGCCAAGACCGCAGCGGAAACAGCCAAGACGGGCGCGGTGAGCGCACAGAGCAAGGCACAGAGCGCGCAAGTGAAGGCGGAGGGCGCTGCCGCAGACGCGGAGGAAAGCGCCGCAGCGGCGGCGCAGAGCGCCACACAGGTGGCAGCCAACAGCAAGACCGCCGAAAGCTGGGCGGTGGGCGGCACCGGCACCCGCGAGGGCGAGGACAGCAACAACGCCAAATACTGGTGCGAGAGCGCACAGGCCATTGCGGGCGGCGGCGTGACCAGCTTCAACGGGCGCGGCGGCATCGTGAAGCCGCAGAAGGGCGACTACACGGCGGAGATGGTGGGGGCGGATGCCTCCGGCGCTGCGGCGGCGGTGCAGAGCAATCTGGACGGCCACGAGGGCGACACCACGGCGCACATCACAGCGGCGGAGCGCACCAAGTGGAACGGCAAGCAGGACAAGCTGACCTTCGACACAGCCCCGACGGCGAACAGCACGAACCCCGTGACCAGCGGCGGCGTGAAGACGGAGCTGGACAAGAAGGCCAACGCAACGAGCCTCGGCGCACACACCGGCAACACGGACAACCCGCATCGGGTGACGGCGGCACAGGCGGGCGCAGACCCGACGGGGACGGCGGCAAGCGCGGTATCGGCGCATAACAGCTCCAGTACGGCGCACAGCGACATCCGTACCGCACTTGCAGGGAAAGAGACAGCGGGCGCTGCGGCAGCCGTGCAGGGCAACCTCGACGATCACGAGGGCAACACCACCGCGCACATCACGGCGGCAGAGCGGACGGGCTGGAACGGCAAGAGCGGGAAGGCGCTTTCCTTCACGGTGACACTGACGGCGGCGGGATGGAGCGGCAATGCGCAGACTGTGAGCAACAGCAAGTTCGTCACGAGCGGGTACGCCTACACGGTATGCCCTGCGGGAGACAGCTTTGCAGGCTACGCAGAGGCGGTGATCTACGCCGACGATGTGACCATGGCGGGAAAGATGACCTTCCACTGCAATGAAGCACCCACGGCCAATCTGACCGTGAACATTCTGAGAACGGAGGCAACGACATGAGTTTGGTATTCAACATGGTGGGCGGCGGAGGTGGCGGCATCAAGCTGACTGGCATCGCCATCACGACACCGCCAACGAAGACCACCTACACGCAGGGCGAGACCTTTGACCCGGCGGGCATGGTGGTGACAGCAACCTACAGCAACGGCGCGACGCTGAAATGCACGGGCTACAGCTACGAGCCGAACACACCACTGGCGGACGGCACAACGAAGGTGACTATCCGCTACACCGAGGGCGGCGTGACGAAGACGGCGGAGCAGGCCATCACGGTCATCCACCGGCTGACGAAGATCGAGATCACGGCGCAGCCGACGAAGAAGGTCTATGAGTATGGCGACAGCTTCCAGAGCGCGGGCATGGTGGTGAAGGCCACATACTCCGACGGAGCGACCGCCAATGTGACGGGCTACAGCTGCAGCCCCGCGACGCTTAATACCGTGGGCACGCAGACGATCACGGTGAGCTACACGGAGCGGAACGTGACCAAGACGGCCACCACCAGCGTGACGGTGAACCGGAAGACGATCTCCACGGTGCCGAGCCAGAGCGGGAGCCTGACCTACAACGGCGGAAGCCAGTCCCCCACATGGAACAACTACAACACGGCACAGCTGACCATAGGCGGCACGACCACGGGCACCAACGCAGGGAGTTACACGGCAACCTTCACGCCGAAGAGCAACTACCGCTGGGCGGACGGCACGACGACGGCGAAGAGCGTGAGCTGGAGTATCGGGAAGGCGGCGGGCAGCCTCTCCATCTCCCCCGCCAGCATGACGCTGGACACCACGACGAAGAGCAAGACCATCGCGGTGACGCGCAGCGGCGACGGCACGATCAGCGCCGTGAGCAGCAACACAGCGGCGGCGACGGTGAGCGTATCGGGCAACACGGTGACGGTGACGGGAAAGGCCAACGGCAGCGCGACGATCACCATCAGCGTGGCGGCGGGAACGAACTACACCGCACCGGCGAACAAGACCTGCGCGGTGACGGTGAGCTTCCTGAAGGACAACTTCGCGGACAACGACTGGGCTTCCATCATCGCGGCGTGCCATTCGGGCAGCGTGCCGAGCACATGGGTGGTGGGCAACAGCAAGACGATGACCATCAATGGCGCGAGCTATCAGGTAGACATCATCGGCAAGAACCACGACACCTACGCCAACGGCGGGAAGGCACCGCTGACCTTCCAGCTGCACGACTGCTACGGCGAGACCAAGAACATGAACAGCTCCAACACCAACAGCGGCGGCTGGACGAGCTGCGCCATGCGAAGCACACACCTGCCTGCCATTCTGGCGCTGATGCCGACGGAGGTACAGAACGGCATCCGGGAGGTGAACAAGCTGACCTCGGCGGGCAGTCAGAGCGCCACCATCAACACCACGGCGGACAAGCTGTTTCTGCTGAGCGAGATCGAGATTTTCGGCAGCGTCAGCTATTCCAAGAGCGGCGAGGGCACGCAGTATGACTACTACAAGGCGGGCAACAGCAAGGTGAAGAAGTACAACGGCAGCGCGTACTACTGGTGGGAGCGCTCTCCGCGTGGCAGCAACTCCGCGAGTTTCTGCTATGTCTACAGCGGCGGCTACGCCAGCTACGTCGGCG
>CDZH01017510.1_pt1 | contig 10497 bp, 7 predicted proteins | sample 557721 | NCBI WGS metagenome assembly CDZH01 (sample SAMEA3182062, study PRJEB8094) | gut metagenome | biome: human; feature: gut; material: Stool; isolation source: human stools | place: Canada | collected 2013-01-14
GAGGTGTAGAGCCAAGACTTCTTGACCTTATAAATGGACATTACTTCCTCACCCGAATAATAGTCAAGCACCTCATTCTCCTCTTTCCCTTTTATTGGTTCCTGGTTTTGTGTTGGCTTTTCTGTTTTTGCCTTTTTACAGAGCTTGCTCTTGCTGGCAGGAACCACACGCTTGTATGGATTACCCTCAAACATCTTCTCTATATCAGATTTTCTCACAAATGCCATTCTGCTGCTCAATCTTGATGCCTTCAACTTGCCGTTAGCCACAAGTTTGTAGATATACTGTCGGGTGCATCCCATCAGCACAGCTGCCTTTGAGAATGTAAGATACTCTTGATGTTGCAGATCCATGATTGGCTCAATACCGTTAATTAAGTCCTGCTGTCTTTTCTTCCTAAGACGTTTTGCCTCTGCCTGACATTCCTCGGAACAGTATTTCTGCATACCGCTTCTTGGCACGAATGTCTTGCCACAAAATTCACATTTTCTTGTCGGTCTCATACTCTTTGATATTGCTATGTTCTACATACTTTGAGTATTCCACCGATGGAGTAAACGGAAGTGAACCATTGACAACCTTTGTCAACCCAGTCCACGATATAACGCTTTTTGCCTATCAGCTTTCAAATCTGTCCTCCATCGTAACCACTCGTAAACCCTTGTCAACTACGTTCACGATATGATAAAATAAAAGCTCCGCAAATTCTCCACGGTAGAAATACGCTGCAAAAATATGTGGAAAATCGGGAACTGCCAAAAAGCACTCAGAAAGTGTTAAAAATCAAAGAGTATTGAAAATCAAGACTTTATGGTTAGTTAGTCATAGTAAGTTATGGTTAGTTATAAGGCTCTAAATACAGATACCATAAAATTCAAATATCAGGATTTGGGAATTACCAGGTTTTAAAATGCGATTTCCATACACATACATTCTTTTCCGATGGTATGGCAGACACTCGTGTTTATTAAGATTGGCAGGATGGATTGGACGCGGTGGCCATCACGGACCATATAGAGCATCGCCCAACATTCGTTGATTGAACACTTGTCTCAATAAAGCCTTCTGGACAGCGAAAAAATAGCCAACGAAATGGATTTTCTAATTGTCCCTGATGTAGAAATCACCCGTTCCAATCCATTGAAACATCTGAATGTCCTGTTTGTTGAAGATGTGAATCCCTTAAAATGCCAAGATTTAATAAAATCCATCAGAGAAGCCCTTAAACAGGGTGTTTTCTTATATTGGAATCAACCGAAAGATGATTGATGATTAAGTAACGTTACCTCCCCTACATTAACGGGTACTCCAAGAAGGTGATATTGATGAGATAGAAGAAATGAGCTATAAAGATTACGATCCTTTGGCTTTCCATTGGTGTGCACGATATAAAAAAACGTTCATGGCTACGACTGAGGCACATTGCCCCATACGTTCAATGTACAACAATTTGTTATGTTTTTTACTGAAGAACGAAATTTACAAGGCTTTTGCAATACCTTATTCAAAGGAAAACCATCCGCTGTTTGATGGAAAATTCGTGGAAATAAAATGAGTTACGGTTACTTACAAGCGACGAATATATCGGCGTTTCCATTCTCCAATCGTGACAAACAGTCTCTATTGCCGGAAAGGAGAATAATCATTATAGATTCTTCACCTAATAAGGAATGGGTTCAACAATTATTTTATTGATGCCGGTCTCAGGTTGACGATGCAATATAAAGATATGAATTGGAGGTTATCCTTATTGAGGATGACTGTATCAAAATTCTTTTATTCTATAAATTATAATATAAAGTCTTTGAAACAGTCATCCATACAAAGTTTAAAACTCTATTTATAGGAAACACAGATTCAATTATCGTAAGAATCTCATATCCATTACAGTTCCTTGTACAGTCATCAAAGGATTAGAAGAACACTCTCCATTTTCTCTATCATAAACAAACAAACCTGCACCATTTGATTCCGTTACCAATCCAAAATAAACTTGATTTTCTTTATGTCCTATGGCACAACTATAGCCATTTGTTCTTGGGAAACTCAACACTTCTGCAGTACAATCATAAATATTCGACTTAAAGCTATAGTTTGTCTTATCTTTAATATAATCAGGTCCAGCTGAACCTATGAAAGCGGGGCAGTAACCAAAAAAATACAATTCCCCATTCCCCGCATAATGATAGGAAAGCACATATTGTAATCTGCCACCTTCAACATCAGGCCAAATTCTATCAGTTAAATTAAAACAATAATCTTTATCAAATTCTGTTTCTCCGTTTTTAATACGAAGCAAACCACTATGGTGGCCGGATACATAGCCATAGGATCCCCAGCATGGGACATATAAATCATTCTTTTCATCAACAAACATTCCTCCAACACCAATAACGGTCGCAGAAGATAAACGTTCATCTTCTATTTTCTTTATTGGTGTATCTGTCTTGGAATCTATCAATAACATATGAGCCCCCTTTTTACATATGGGCATATTTTCGAACTCCCCTAATCCTACATATAAAATATCATCTCGTAAAAATAATCCTAAAGGATTAGGAGTATTACTTCCATCTACCCCCCATTTCGTATCAGCCAAATCAATTTCCCCAGTTCTTTCCATTGTCGTAGGATTAAATATAACGATCTTATTTTCTACAGGAGCCGTTGCATATGCCTTCGTGTCACTTACGACCAACATATGAGCGACCATAGGAGCTGTACGATCTACCTGTAACTCTCCAACTTTACTCAATGTTCCATCATCATTGCGGATAAACTTATAAATATTGGCATCTGAAGCGCCACCAACCGAAAACACCCAATCTTTATACGAAGAAAGATAAGGTGTACTTCTGACTTCATGAGCATCATCAAAACTTACATTTTCAACAGAACTGTTCAGTACAGGGACAATATATCCCATTGAAGCTGTAGGAGCCATATCTACAGCTAAAACAACTTCTGCTTTTCCTTTTTCTTCAAGGATTTCTCCATTTTCTTCTTCACTACAAGATGTGAATAGAAACGTATACCCTAATAACCCGGATAAAAGTAAAAAAAAGTTTTTCCTCATATCTTTTATTATTTATTAAATTAAACATTACCAATCAAGCGATGTAAAACGTATTTTAGCAGAGAATGTACGTCCAGCCAAAGGATAGTTAAAATTTGTCATTTCTTCAGAATCAAAGACATTATGACATTCCGCACCCAAAATAATTTTACGATTCAGTATTCCATACTCAAATCCCAAAGTATGTGTATGTGATGAAGGTATTTTATAATCTTGGTTTTTGCTAAGTTCATACCCATAATAATACTTATCCGTGTATCCCCCTTCGTAATATATTCTGGTATATTGCCCTTTTCCTCCTAACAGGTTGTCTTTCCGATAATCAACCATCCAGTTAAAATAAAGAATCGGTATATGGGGTAATTGCATTTTATAGGTTTGACTTGGAGTATTAGTTCCAAAAACATATTTAGAATAATCGATAGATTTCTGCCATGTTCCATTGAATGAAACAAACCAATTCCGGTTAATATCCCATTTAATCTCCGCATCCGCACCATATAAAAGAGCTTTTCCCAAATTTTGATATTTAAAATATCCGGCCTGAGCAAGCATATACATCATGTTTCTCACTTGCGTGATGTATGTATTTGCCTCAAATTGCAATCGAGATTCATTCCTATAATAATGATCATAAAAAAATCCTAAATTATAATTGTCAGCGACTTCTGGTTCAAGAGCCGGACTTGTCATTGTGGTAATTCGATCTCCTAAAACTTCTTCATACCGGGGTAACCTGTAATTATGTTCTAATGCAGCTTTCAAATACCAATCTTTGGGTAAATTATATTTCAAAGCCAAGCTATAACCAAAATAGTTCCCTGAACGATCTGTATTTACAGGCTTGCTTTCTGACGCATACGTCAAATCTACAGTCTCTCCGGCAAGACCATAATAATAATGTCTCCCAGTGATTACGGAGGTCAATTTGTTATCCAACCATTTGTTCTCAAAAGATAGAGAAGAAATCACGCCCGTAACATCCGAAGTCAATCCGCTTACTCTCTTTTTCAAAAAATTCTGGGCAATCGTATCATTCGCTTCCAAAGAGACAAAACGAAAATCGTTATTCAGATTTACAGACATCTTCTCGGGTATAAGTTGGTATTTTAAATTCAGATTATAACGAATATCGTGAGTGTTGTCATCAGATAGATTGGGTACGCTTCCTTTTTCTCCTTTATAGCTGTTAGGTCGTTTATTCCCATAGAAATCATAAACGAAAGAGGAGGTGTCATTCAAACAAGAATTAATATATAAATATCCCAAGTTCAATTTCATATCAAGACGTTTGGTCAAAAACGATCTCTTTTCCAAATGGACGCTACCTCCAGTCGTGAATCCTTTATTAAATGTGTGACGGATATTTGTTTCTATACCTTGCATTTCCTTACGGTTAGCATATCCTAAAATCTCAATCTCTGCCTCGTCAAAGTAACCATTCATAAAATTGAAACTAATCGCATAATTAACCATTCTTAAAGCGTCATGATCACGCTTGATTTTTAATCCATCTACATAAGGCGACTCAATCGTGTAATCATTTTGAGCCAATGCTCCTCCGGCATAAAGAGTCATAGCCGTATTAATTTTCGGGAAAAAGTGACGAATCGTCGCATTTCCTTCATGCACACTATAGCTCTGAATCTTATAGGCTACATCGTAAAAATCTTTATCCGTATCAATCGTCACTACATTAATTGCGCTTCCCAAACCATCTCCTCCAAATTCAGGAGGGACAATCCCTTTATAGATTTCTATACGGTCTATAAATTGCAAAGGGATATCATTGATAGAGAAATTCCCGTCCGGAGTATTCAATGGATAACCGTCCATATAGATCTGAACTCGATTTCCCTCCAATCCTCTCACATTAATTTTCGTTTGATTCCCTACTCCTCCGGTTTGGCGTAATTTAACTCCGGTTTGATGGTTTATCACTTCAGCGATAGATGTCCCTCGACCGGCAAGAGTTTTTCCGTCTATAACAGAAACTGGGACACCTTGCTGTTTCACTTCATGTATTTCCTTTCTCTCACCAATACCAACAATTTCTACGCTTCCCAATTGTAGATTATCCTCGTCCATGAACACGTTTAAATATCCCATTCCTCTATCCGGGACCATGATTTTTTTTTCAACCGTCTTCATTCCGATACAACTAAAAATAAGCGTCTTTATACCTTTCTCTACAGGAAAAATTTCATACGTCCCGTTTTCATCCGTAGCATTGCCCAATGATGTTCCTTTGACCTGAACAGACACGCCGATCAACGGCTGTCCATCCCGACTGCTCTTTATGGTCCCTTTTATTCCTTGAGCGAAAGAAAAAGAGGAATATAGTAAACTTACAAAGGCAAATACAATAAATCTTGTTATCATTTTGATCCCTTTACATAAAATATTGTTTCTATTATGGTTAGCAAAAGTATAAACTGTCACAAGTCCACACAATACCACATTGTCGGTATAAATGATACTATATTTACCTATAGATAAGTATTTTTTAACACTCTCAACCGTTTGTATCTCATTATTTCCTGAGATTGATTACCTTTGTCAATGAATAAAAACTTTATCCGTTTTCTCTCGGGCTATAACAGAGAATGAACCAGGCAAAAAAATATACGACATTACTGCTTCCGTTGATTTTCATTTTATATTTAGGAAATCTGGTTGCGTTCACCCATGTTCACATCGAGAATGGGGTGACAATCGTTCATTCCCATCCTTTTCAGAAAAATGAAGATGGAACACCAAAAGAGAAACACAACTGCGCCGAGTTCCAATTATTGCACCAAATCTCGACCATACAAATCAATGGTCCTATTTTCCCCCAGACCTTGATAACCGTATTTCTCTCGGTTTTCCGTTTTTTGTTTTCTTCCCCGATTTGTCAGGAACTGCTTCGTCCTGATACGGGAAGCTTACTGCTTCGCGCACCGCCCGCTTTGTCAACCTATATTTGATACCCTGTCAACATTAAAGCCAGTTGGCAGTTTACAAAGTTTGCAACGGAAATATTAAATCACCTTCTTGACCAAGCCAAAATGTAATATCCTTATCATCTTTATGGGTATATGCCCTTACTATTCCTTTTTTTACAAAATAAGATTTAGTTCCTTTTCTGTTTTCTAAAAACAAATGAAAATGTTTAGGATACTCAACCTCTGACACCAAACGAATTAAGGTGTTAAGAGATACTTGTGGTAATTCATAAATACTGTTTATTATATCATTGATACCAATAGTGTCCAAAATAATTTTTAGGTCAAAGAATATTGTTCGGCCAATCAGTCAATTGGTCGAAAAGCAAATGAATTATAGTTGATTAATCCCCCCCTAAGGATTTTGAGCCTCATCAGGAGGCGGTGTAAACGGTTCATCAAGCCACTTTTGGAGGTCTATCTTAGTAAAAGTGTTAAGACGCAGCGAAGATACAAGATTAGATAGATGCCAAGGGTATTTTGCGGTCTGGCGCAGCCATGAGAGTAGCAGAATGGTGATTAGGGCTGTCCAGATCTGAATCTCCACGGCATTGCGTGTAGTGCCGACAAACGACTTTATATGAAAAAGCTGTTTGAGGTTGCGGAAGAATATCTCGATATTCCAACGTGCTTTGTATAAGGCTGCTATGGTGCTCGCAGCAAGTGTAAAGTTATTGGTCAGCAACTCTACGGTGGTGCCATGCTCGTCGTCATAGGCCACAACTCGTCTTATTTGTCGGGGATACTTGTTGTAGGTCGCGGCTACATCCAGCTCAACAATTTCGTCCTTCAGGATATTCTGATGCCGTTTTTCCGGCAAATCACGTTCCTCGACAGTATGAAACCTCAGATTCGTCCGGTGTCTCACCACAAAAAACACTCCGTTGCTGTCCCAATCGTTCAATAGAGAGAAATCGCAGTAATATCGGTCGGACACAGCGATGACACCACGCTTCATCGGCATCTCGTGCGCGGCTTTGTTGTCGCCGACTTTGCCATCTGTAATATATACGTATTCAGGCAGAAGCATTTCAAAATCAAGCATCGTATGCAGCTTGACTGCTCCTTTGGTGTGGGTATACAGCGCCCAGTCGTATAGCGACATGCAGAGCGAGATGAGAGTTGAGTCTATAAGCTTTACCGGGGCTTTCATTCGGAATTTCCGCTGGCTGAAGCAGCCCTGCTGTCCGAAATATTGAAACAGCCGATAATAGCACTCTCGGAACATCTCGCAGTCGCGATGCTCGTTTTGATATGCCAGGGTTGATTTTGAAGGGGCACGCTGTATGCCGAGGTGGTTTAGGTTACCTGTGGCCGATTTAAGCCCGTTGCTGATTTCCCGCAACGATACGCAATCGGCGAATTGACAAAAAATCATGCTTATCAAGTGTGACCATGAGTTGAACCCCTTGGCGTGCTTGTCCGTTCCGTACTTTCTTATGACGGACTTGATTAAATCTCGAGGTATCTTTGATATTACCTGCGCAAAAAGTGTTATATTTGCCATAGGAAGTAGTAGAGTTGGTAGCTCACTACTAAGGTAGTCATTTTACCTTAGTTCTACTTCCTTTTTTTATTTTATCGCAAAATTATTTTGGACACTATTGCTATATATCCTTATTGCAGGACTTTCAATATTATTCGCTTGCCGGAAGAGTGATTCGCCTCCGTATTCGGAAGAGGCTAGAAAAGAAATTGATTCAATTTTACAAAAAAATCGTAACGCAGATTCTTTATTGATCTTTCTTGATTCTTTTAAAGTGGCAAACAATATGTACGGGCAAGTTGCTACATACGGACAATTAGGAAAAGTATATCGCGAAAATGCCTCTTTTGACGATGCCATTCAATATCATAAAAGAGGTCTGGAGATGGCTACTCAGATGAATGACACGCTTGAAATCGTGAAGGCGCTGAATAATCTTGGAACCAACTACCGGCGTATCGGGATATTGACCGAAGCTTCCGAATACCATTTCAGGGCATTGGGCCTGATAGAGAAAATGAAGGGAAGAACGTATGACATCAAGAAAAACCGGTTAGTTGCCATGAATGGAATCGGGAATATTTATCTCTCCTTGGGGAATAATAATGCGGCTGAAAGAGTTTTCCGTAATTCCTTAGCCGGAGAAAAGGAATTGAACAGCGCATTGGGACAGGCTATCAACACGGCCAACTTAGGTTTTATATTTGAAAGCCGTGAAGAATACGACTCGGCTTATGTCTATTTCAAGCAATCTTTGTCATACAATCAGCAGGCTAAATCCGATTTAGGAATATCCCTGTGCTATAACCATTTCGGAAACCTTCACGAAAAAAAAGGTGAACTTGATGAAGCTCTAGCCAACTACCACAAAGCCTATGACATAATGAAAGGGAAAAGCGACCATTGGCATTGGTTGGAGTCATGCATTTCGATGGCACGTGTACTTCTCAAACTTAACAACCCTGCCCTAGCACAAATTTATTTGTCGCAGGCAAGGGAAACGGCACGGGACATTAATTCATTTGAACATCTGAGTGCTATCCATAAGCTGGATTATATATACTTTTTAGGACAAAACGACTGCAAAAGAGCTTTGGAAAGTTACATACAGAGCCAAGCATATGCTGACAGCGTGAAAAATGAGGAAAGCATCAATCATCTCCAAAATCTGAGAATCAAATACGAAATAGAAAAAAACGCACACGAAATTGATTTGGTTAAAAAGAATTTCATTGAGGAACAACGCAACAAGCGAATCATCCTAGCTGTGAGCATTCTGATTCTTTTGATGACTTGTTCGGTCATAGCATTCCTTTGGTATGCTTTGCGGATGAGGTCAAAAACAAACCGTACTTTACGACAGGTAGAACAGATACGTACCGGATTCTTCACCAATATCACACATGAGTTCCGTACACCGCTCACCGTAATCCTGGGATTGGTGGAGCAAATGCGGAATAACGATGTATCTAAAGACGAGACGGAACGTTACCTTAACTCCATTCAACGGCAGGGTAGCAATTTGCTGGAATTGGTAAATCAATTGCTGGACATGTCAAAACTTATGGCAAAGGCTGATCGTAAACAGTGGTATCGGGGGAATATTGTCGCATTCATACGCATGACTCTTGACAGTTATCGCGAATATGCCTGTTCACAGTACATTAATTTGCTGTTCATTCCGGAATCGAATACCATCGAGATGGATTTTATTCCTGAGTATTTTAATAAAATAATGCGCAATCTGCTTTCAAATGCACTGAAATATACGCCTGCCAATGGAATTATCAGGATAGAAATGAAAAAAGATAAATCATTGTTGACGTTGCAGGTTTTCAATACCGGAAACGAGATTCCCGAAGAGGAAATACCACGGTTGTTCGACACGTTTTACCAAGGTTCAAACAACGAGAAGCAGATAGGAACAGGTATAGGACTTCCGTACACACGCCAGATGGTGGAAAGTATGAACGGAAACATCAAAGTTTACAACAAGAAAGGTGAAGGGGTTGTTTTTTCAGTCTATATACCACTTGATCAAGATTCGATAGAGAGACTTCCATGGATCGATTCTGCCAACGTTACAGAACGAATTCGTGGAAAGAATGATCTGGAAAAGATTCAGATTAAGAATAATGACGCTGAAAATAGTCTTTATCCTTCCATACTGATTGTGGAGGACAATCCGGATATTTCATTTTACATCAGTACCCTACTAAAGGGGAAATACCATCTTAATTATGCTTCTGACGGCAAAGAAGGCATTGATAAAGCGAAAAAATACATGCCCGACCTTATCCTGACAGACCTGATGATGCCAGGCATGGATGGCTATATGCTCTGCCATGAAATCCGGCAGTCTGAAATATTGAATCACATCCCTATCGTTATCATCACAGCGAAAAGCAGTGACGCGGACCGTATACGAGGTTTGGAAGAAGGCGCGGACGCATACTTGATCAAGCCTTTCAATGCAGAAGAGTTACTTGTGCGTGTCGAAAAATTGTTGGAGCAGCGCCGGCAATTGCGAGACAAATTCTCCAAGGCCTTACAAGAAGGTTCTGCTCAAAATGTAGAATTATCATCTAGAGACCGTGATTTCCTGAATCGACTAACATCAATTATACATAGCCATTTAGCGGACAAAGATTTGAACGCAGATTTTATTGCCGACAAAATGTGTATGAGTAGAACGCAACTGAATCGGAAAATCCGTTCGATTGCCGACTATACAGCTACCTCCTACATTCTTCAGATTCGGATGGAAAAAGCCAAACGTCTGCTAGCTTCTACAGAACAAGCCATCGGAGATATCGCCACGACTTGTGGTTTTGAAGATACCAGTTATTTTACACGTGTCTTTAAACAAATGTTCAATGTCACACCCAGTCAATACAGAAAAACTCCTAAATTGTAGAATAACTACAAAAAACTATTCTGCTTTTGAG
>CDZH01037899.1_pt1 | contig 10488 bp, 12 predicted proteins | sample 557721 | NCBI WGS metagenome assembly CDZH01 (sample SAMEA3182062, study PRJEB8094) | gut metagenome | biome: human; feature: gut; material: Stool; isolation source: human stools | place: Canada | collected 2013-01-14
CAGTAAAAGTATTTAATAATACTCGGTAAATTAATTATACACAATATTAAAAGAAAAAACAATACACTACATACTAGTAGCATGAACAGAAGTTAAAAATTTATCAATCATATAATATTTTATATCAACTTCAAAATCTTTTTCTTTTTTAGGAATTAAAACCTTTTTTATATGTCCTTTCCCAACCAAAATAAGACCTACATTATTTTTTTCAAATAATTGTATATCTACCTTTTTATAATAGTATTCATCAATAGCAACGTAAACATAATCGGAATATTGCTTGTATGCAAGAGCTTGATTTAATCCTGATTTCCAATCACTTAATTTTGCTTCTATTGCCACTACATTTTTTGATGCAATATCAACTTTTTTTATAACATGAATTTTATTATTATTTAATGTAATATATCCTGCCTTCTCTAATTTTTTTAAAAATCTTTTGAATTTTCTTAATAAATCTTTGTTTTTTATATTTAATTCTTCAATCGTTTTTTTCTTGTTTTGTATTATTTCATTGAAATAATAATAACTTTCTATATATTCATCAAATATTGCAAAATCCCTCTTTAATTCTTTTGAATAAACTATATCCGCTATATTTTTACCATTTTGTAACTCTCTTACCACATATTTAATATTATAATCTTCTTGCAAAATTGTTACTAATTCATTTACTAAATCTTTTTCGTATTTAAACGTCATAAAAATATCACCTTACTTATATTCTTTTAAGAATAGAAAGTATCTCATTGATATCTGTTTTCTTTATTAACCCATTACTTTTTAAGTTTTCAAAATTACTAATTGCTTCTTCTATTCTACTAATATAATAACATTTTTTTTCATTTTCATCAATTATGTCATTTAAATTTTTTAACTCTTTTCCCATTTGTTCTAGAAAATGCAACTTTATTATATAATTTTTTTCTGCTGCTATTTCAACAAAATCTCTACCATTACAATAACTACAATCACACTTATTAAATTTGTTGTAAATATCTTGTAAAGAGTAAGCCTCAGCCCTATTATATGCCATTAATGATAGCAATTGTGGAAAATAAAATTTTGCATATAAATTAAATGGATCGCTTTCATCTTTAATATAATTTTCATCAAAAAATTCTAATTCTGAAATTCCACATGAAAATCCATGTATTCCATTTGAAATCAAATATAATCCTAATGCTACTGGAACTTTTAATGCTATTACATCTTTACCAGTTGTATTTTGCAATGTTTTTACGAATTCAACATAAGTAGCAAGATTTTGAATATTTAGATTTTTCATATCAGAAATTTGTACAATATATTTATCAACTTTTAAATTTACATAATAAGATAACAATCTTTCTCTTTCATAAATTAAATTGTTGAGATTAATTGAAATCATTGCATATGTTTCCAATTGCTTTTCTTTTGATTCAATATAATCTAAACTTTCATTAATAAGTTGAACATTAATTTTTATCCATTCTTCTATTTTATCAGCTTTATAGTTTGTATTACTTATATAGTGATATGGTAATATAACTTTATTAAATTCACAAATCTCACTATACCAATTCTTTATATATTCTTCTCTATTATTTTTTTGTTTTAGATAATCTAAATCCATAACTCCAGTTTTTGGACTATAAGATAAATTAACTAGCCCTGTTACATTTGAAAAAGTAGCATAACTAAAACGTTGAGTGGATGGATCTATAATTACATCATTTTTATTATTTAGCATATGCGTATATAATCCTTTTTGAGAATATTTTAAATGCAATGGGAAAATACAATTTAATTTGCATTTTTGTGTATAATTTTCATATACTTTTTTTTCATTAATTAACCATGCGTAATAATTTGATGGAGTTATGCTATCTTCATTTTCAATATTATCAAATGCTTGTAAAAATTCATCTATAGTTTGATATCTATTGTAATCTTTTTTGGATAATGATTTATAAATTATTTTTTCTATATATTGAGATAAATTATTGTTTCTTTCTGACGGAGGAATAATTGGTATATTTATAATTTTATATATTAATTCTTCCAAAGAAGTAACATCATATGGATAAGATTTTGTAAACATTAAATATAAAATTACCCCTAAGGAATAAATATCACTTCTAAAAGTTATATGCTTACTATCTACAATTTGTTCAGGTGACATAAACATTGGACTTCCAATATTATCTCCTGTTCTTGTAATAGAAGAAAAATCAATTAATTTAGCCAATCCATAATCTATAATCTTAATTTTACCATCATCAGTTATTAATATATTATCAGGTTTCAAATCTCTATGAACAATACCATAATTATGAAGTTGATTAACAGCACTTAAAATGTTTTTAAATAACTCAATTAATTGTTCTTCATCAGTATTATTTTTAATTACATTAGTAAGTTTTTCGCCTGTAACAAATTCCATTATAATTATATGCGTTTTTAAACCAGATTCTAAAACATATTCAAAATCATCATAATACTTTACTAAATTATCACTATTAACTATTTTCAATGCATCTATTTCATTAGTTATTCTATTTCTATCACTTGTATATTCTTTTAAAACAAATGATTCTGAAAATACTTTTGCTGCATAAATGACATTATCTTTTTCTACTTTATAAACTGTACCAAAACTTCCAGATCCTACAACATCTATAAAACTATAATCATTAATAATTAAACCTGAAAAATTCATATAAACACCCCACTTCTAAAAAAAGCCAATACAAAACTTACTCAAAGTCTGTACTAGCCCTTTAAATCTAAATCTATTATATCAAATATTTCTACAAATTACTATACTTATAGTTTTAATTTGTCTTTGATATTCCTATTATTCTTTTGATTTTGTAGCATCCATTTATATTCTTCTATTTCTTTTAAACAATCTCTTCTAAAATAATTTTCATGCAACCATTTTACTCCTTCTGCTTTTACAAAAATCATACCTGCTGATTCAAACTTAATTGTATATGAAAATTCCTTTTGCATTCTATGAACTGCTACTTGTATTACATTTCTACTTTTATTAAATTCTAAATCTAAAAATCTTAATAAAGTATTTCGATATTTTTTAGGTTGAGGGATTATTCCTAATTCCTATTCTAACGCAAATATTCTTTTTTTATAGAATTCTATTTCTAAAGTTAAATAATGTTCTTCTTTATTAAAATAAACTTCTTTTAATCATTCAACACATTCTTGTTTTATATATACTTTTTCTTTATTATTTTCTTTTATTCTTTTAATCCAAGATTCTAAAGGATGCCTTTTTTCTATATTTCTCATAATTCTACCAAATTGTTTTGTAGTCAATAAAAACATCTCTTGAACTTGTTTTCTAGCTATCAATTCTTCAATCATAAAATATCTCCTTTCTAAAAAATTAAGGAATGCTTAACGTAATATAGAAATTTTATCTATCAAGCATGGTGTTTACACACCCGCCCGCTTGTTAGGGAATACTCCCTAAAACCCTAATAATTAGTCTCCGACAGTTTTATTTTTTTCTATATATTTTTTACTAACTTCATTAGATTTTTCAATCATTTCTTTCACTTCTTTTTCATAGTTCTTATTATTAATTAATGCTTCAGAAAGCAAAGAATAAGGTATATACTTTGCATTTTCTTTAAAATACTCTAACAATTGTGGCACAACTATTTCAAAGAAATAATTTATAAAATTCACCTCCTTTCAAAATTTAGGCAACAAAAAAAGAACACAGTTTTATCTGTATTCCTAAATAGTTTTTTGGGTTTTATTCTAACTTTTTTGAAAATATTTATCAACTTTACACAATAAATTTTTCTTATTTTCCTCAAATTGATTCTTCCTATGACCATTAGCACCTGATGGATGTGGAAAACCTAATAGACATTGTTCTTCTTTTATTAAATCATCTTTTATCATTTGTTCTAATACTTCTTCTACTGCTTTCCCTAACGGAATAATTAATACATTAGGCAATTTTTCCACTTCTTTATAAAAATATTTTTTTACATAAGAATATAGTGCTTGATTATCCATTATTTTAGGATTAGATCCAGTATAATTTTTATTATTTATAAATACTGGATAAGGAATAATTGAGGTTGTATGAAGTAAATAATCTTTATCTCCAAATAATTCTGAACAAGATTTAATTCCTAATTTTTCATCTATATTTATTTCATCCATCATCTCAATTAAATTTTTTCTCATACTACCTGCAAACCTAGAATTTCTTTTACATTCTTTTTTTATTTGATCTGGTGTTAAATTATTTATCAAACCATTATGAGCAGTTTGATAAGCTATACTTGTTTGAGTCCATCCTGGAGTTATTCCAACTATAAATATTTTCGCTTGCTCATTAATTATTTCATTATGTGGTGCATAATAAATTTTTATATTATTTTCACCATATAATTTAAATTCCTCATTCAATATATCTTCTTTATTAAAACTAGCTAATTCTTTTATTTGTTTATAATATTTATCAAACATATAAAGCTCCTCTATAGACTACTGACTTGCAACAAACTATTGATATTATTTTTTAAATAAAACATTAATAATATTATTGTATCTTTCTTCTAAAATATCTTTAGTTCTATTACTTAATTTATTATAATCTCTTTCTAATTTTTTCTTTACATATTCAGTTCCTTCATGTAAATCTAAATTCAATTCTTTAAATGCTAGACTAAATAATGATGGTATTGAATCGAAATGTGCCATTACATCAGCATCAGCAATAATTTCTTCTTCAATTGTATTTCTAGGTAAATCATTACTTCCTCTATGGTTTAAAACACATTGTTTAACTCTTTCTATTTTATCCTGTGGATAATTATATTTGGTTAATAATTCTTCGGCAATTTTTGCACCATAAATGTGATGTTCTTCTCTTGGCCCTATATTAGATGGCATAGCGATATCATGTAGTAATGCTCCTAATTCAACTATTTCAACATCTGCTCTATATTCTTTTGCTAAATATATTGCATTATCAACTACATATTTTATATGATCTTCCCAAAAATCATATCCGTCTTTATCTTTTGAGTTATCTGTTCTTTCTAATAATTCTTTTTTTATTAATTCAGTAATATTCATAATATATTTTCCTCCTTAAAACTTTTTACTAATTTAGCAGGATAAATCTCATATAAACCAAATGTATCTATTTCTAATTCAAATGGAATAAAATTCTCTAATATTCTTTGTTGCATTGAAATTATTTTGTTATAATCTTTATCAATATGAATAGTAATATGAAAATTAAAATTATTAGGATTATATTTTTCGCTTGGTAAAACTTCATATATTTTTTGTTGTAATAATTTTAATTCATCATTACCTTCAATACTAAAATATAATACACAACTATTTTCTTTTCCATTCATTATTTCTACATTATTTATAAGTAATCTTAACTTAGGAAAATCAATTTTAGATAGTTCTTTTATGACATTCTCTTCATCAGAAATATCCCAAGCCGATAAAGTAAAATGATATGGTAAGGTATCTACTTCTTCACGATTATCAACATTTTTCCCAAATGGAACTTTGCAAAGTTTTTCATTTATCTGTTTAGTATAATATTCTATTTTTGCTAAATTATTATCAAATAAAGAAACAAAAGTAATTCTTTCATTCATATTTTAACCTCACTTTATAATTTGATAAGTTGACTATTATCTATATGATTTCGCATTTCATATCCATTAATATGAAATTTAGGTTGTTCATATTTATATAAATAAATTTTAGAATTATCATAATTTTTTGGAATAGTATTTTTCAAAACTGCATTTTTAATAAATACACTTTCCACATCTTTTAACAATTCCAATATATTAGAATATTGATGAATTCCACTATAATTAAAATCATTATCATTAAACATTGGCTCAAACCAAAATACAAAATTATCTTTATAAAATACTAATATTGAATGACTAGGACACCCCTTATTATCATCATAAAATATATAATACGTTTCGTATTTATACTGCGTCATTAATTCAAACCAACATCGATAAAGTTCTGTCATATCCCAACAAATTCCTATATTACTTTTTATAAGCTCTTCAGGACTCTGTAAGCAATAGTTTTTACCATCATTAACACCTTTATGAAATTTATAATTTTGATCCATCCAACCGTAATCAAAACAATCTCTTGTATATTTGAAAAATAATTCAACATTATCAATTTTATTTTCAATAAAATATTGTTTACAATCCATAGTAATCCCTCAACATAATTTTACCATATTTTAAGCATTAATTGATAATAATGTTAGAGTTTCTTTATCAAATCTATTATCTTTTTTATTAGGAATTATCTGTAATAAATTATTATCTTTATTTAATTCTTCTAAATTTAGTGTCTTAATATTTAAATTACTTTGATTTATTTTATAAAATTCACTTAATGATTTTATATATTTTTCCATATCTTCATTTGTTTGATAATTAGATAATATTATATTTTTATCATTTGTATTTATTAAAATATCAAAACAATTTTCTCTAAACATATATCCTATATTTTCTATTTCTTTCTTATTTATATTTATCTTTTTAATTGAAACATTTTTCTTTTTATCTATTTCAATGCGTACATTATCAATATATTTAAATACTATTTCTTGCTTTTGTTCTTTTGGTAATATATCCCATAAACGATTCTTTCTAACATAATAAGATTTCTTTTTTATTTGTTCTAATTGTCTTAAATTATAAATAAATCTCATATCACTTTTGTGATCTTCAGTTGTTTCTTTTATAGTTAAATCTTTTATTTTTTCTTCTGTAATCTTTCTTTGATTTCTAATAAAATCTAATTCATCTTTTAATTCTATTTCTTCAACGATACCATCCACAAATGCTTTTTTAATTCTTTTCTCTTTTTGAGTTAATTCATTAATTATTTTATTACATTTCTTTAATTCATTTTCCGTTTCCTGATACAAATAAGGTTTGTAAGTATTATCTACTAATAAGAAAAAATCTAACATATCATCTAAAAAGTTAATCATAACTTTTTCTATTTTCTTCTCACTTACTCTTGTTTTACAATTAGCACATTGATAATAACAATGTTTTTCTCCAGTGTGACTTTTACTAGAACAACCACCCATAATCGTTTCACATTTAGGACATTTTATACATTGCATAAAAATATAAGTTTGTTTTCTTTTATAATTTTTTAAGTTCTTTTGTTTTTGTATTTGAGCTATATTAAAAATTCCTTCTTCTATAATTGCTGGTGCTACACCCATAAATTTTTGTGGTTCTTCTCCTTTAATTGTTTTCCTATGAACATAATTACCAATATAAATTTCATTTGATAGGATTCTATCTACTAAAGTAGATATCCATTTTCTATTTAATGCTTTTTCTTCATTTAATAATTTAGTAATAGCATTAGCAGCCATTCCTTTAATATAACAATCAAATATTCTTCTAATGACTTCACTTTCAATATCATTAATAACTAACTTCTTATCAACCTTGTCATAACCAATAGGAGCACGTCCTACAAAATGTCCTTTCTTAACAGCTCCAATCATTCCAAATTTAGTTCTTTCACTTGTTCTTTCTATTTCTAATTGAGCAAGTATAGTAAGCATTCTAATAAAGAACTTACCATTAACCGTTGAAGTATTAATATCTTCACTAATACTTTCTAAACTACAATTATTTTCTTCTAAAAATGTACATATTTCCTCTAAATCCTTGATAGAACGAGTAAGTCTATCTAACTTATGAACAATTATCTTGTTTATTTTTCCGTCTTTAATATCTTGAATCATTTCTTGAAATGCAGGTCTATTCATATCCTTAGCACTTATTCCTGCATCTTCATACACCTTATACACTTCATATCCCTTATAGTCACATAATTTATACATTCTATCTTTTTGTTCATCTAGACTGTGACCAAATCTAGACTGATCCTCCGTTGAAACTCTTGGGTAAAGTCCCACTACAAATTTTTTGTCATCCATATTCTTTCTCTCCTTTTCTATAATTTTTAACGACAAAAAAACACAAGAGAATTTCCCTTGTGTTAGAACTACCAAACTACATAAATATACGACTATCTACAATTGTCGTATATTATCATAATACCACATTTTTTTAGGACACGCAACGGCACGTTTTTGAAAAATATAACCTAAAATTGTCGTTTAGCCCTTATAAATAAAGAAAAAAATAAATTTTAAAAATTTTTTAATTTTTTTCTAATAGCACATTAATTATGTTTGTTAACTCATTTATTGTAATTGTACTTAAATCATCTTTATAGAGCGTTGTATCCTCATTATAACAAAATATTACTATTCCATTATAATTATTACTAATAATAACTTTATGTGGCTCAAATAACCCTAAATTAGTGTTTTTAAAGATTATGTTTCTACCTGATATATATTCTATGTTTAGTTTAGTAATATCTTTAATCCTTAATATTTTATTTTTTACGCACAAAGGAAATTCTAAAATTTCTATGGACACATTCATTTTATAATCTCACCACCTTTGCTAAAGAAAAAAGTCCATAATACCAAGTATTACGAACTTTTACTTATTTAACACACAAAAGTGTGCGTAAATTTCAATATGGGGCGAAATAAGGGAGTCGAACCCTTGCATAACAGAGCCACAATCTGCCGTGTTAACCACTTCACCAATTCCGCCATAAAAATTACTCTATTAATATAACATATAATTTATTAAATAACAAGTATTTAAAAGAAAAAAGTGTTCAAATTAGTAATGGTGAGAAATATGTTTGATAATTATATAGTAAAAAATGAAACACTTTATATAGATCTAAATATTAATTATGATTTTGGAAACTTTAAAAATACTAAAACAAGTTTTAAAAAGGAACTAAAGAAATTTTTAAATAGTTTAAAAATAAATTTTAATAAAATTGTTCTTACATGTTCTGGAGTAATAATTGGAAGTATTATACTAACAAATAATAATTTTAATAATGAAGTATCTATGAAATATGTTCCAAATATTGATACAAGTATTCCATATATTGCGCATTATGATAACGAAGAAAAAATAGATGACAATATAATAGTAAATAGTGATGTAAACGAGGTTAAAGAAAATGTAAATAATAGTCAAATTATTAACAATAATGTAGAAAATCCTGTAAATATTGAGCATACTAACATAGACAATACAAGCACTAATAACACAACCAACTCTAGTGTGTCAGAAATTACCGTTTATAGGTCAAATGGAAGCGTAATTAACCTTAATATGACTGATTATTTAATAGGAGTTGTATCATCTGAGATGCCTGCATCATTTAATTTAGAAGCATTAAAGGCACAAAGTGTACTTGCTAGAACATATGCATTAAAAGCAAAACAAACTGGAAAAAAATTAACAGATACAGTAAATACTCAAAGTTACATTGACATAGATCAAATGAAAAATAAATGGGGGAATAGTTTTAATACATATTATAATAAAATTAAAAATGCTGTGGAAAATACAAATGGAGAATATTTAAGCTACAATGGAAATTATATTGAAGCATTATATCACTCTACAAATAATGGTAAGACAGAATCATCCCTTGATGTATTTGGAAATTATTATCCATATCTTATTTCAGTATCATCCGAATATGATAAAAATGCATCAAGTTATTTAAGGACAATAAATATGCCACTTGATACAATATCAAATAAACTTGGATTAAATTTAAATAATGATTCTGTAATAAGTATTCTTAGTTATACAGATGGAGGTAACATAAAAGAAATTAATATCAATGGAAATAATTTTTCTGGTAAAAAAGTAAGAGAACTATTGGGTCTTAGAAGTGCTGACTTCGATATTAGTATTAGTGATAATAATGTAAATATTACAACTAGAGGATATGGTCATGGTGTAGGCATGAGTCAGTATGGTGCAAATGGTATGGCAAATGCCGGATATGGTTATAAAGATATTTTATCTCATTATTACCCAGGTACAACACTTACTAAATAAAAAAACATAAAACTTATTTACGTTTTATGTCATTAGTATATGCATATAATTGTTTTACTTCTTTTATAGTAAGTTTTCTAAATTCACCAGATGATAAACCTTGAAGAGTTAAAAATGCGATTGACTCTCTTTTTAATTTAATAACATTATATCCGGCACTTTCAAATATTCTCTTAACCTCATGATTTCTTCCATCATGAATAGTTATTTCAACAATACATGTATTACTCTTTTTATCAGCACTTTTTAATTTTACTCTATCAGGAATACATTTTATACCATCTATTACTATTCCACTTTTTATTTTTTTAATTGAATAACCATCTATAATTCCTTCTAATTTTGCAATATAAACTTTAGGAATTTTATTTTTTGGATGAAGCATCATATTAGCAAATTCACCATCATTAGTTAAAAGTATAATACCTGTTGTATCATAATCAAGTCTTCCAACTGGATA
>CDZH01026731.1_pt1 | contig 10362 bp, 8 predicted proteins | sample 557721 | NCBI WGS metagenome assembly CDZH01 (sample SAMEA3182062, study PRJEB8094) | gut metagenome | biome: human; feature: gut; material: Stool; isolation source: human stools | place: Canada | collected 2013-01-14
CTATGGAACCAGCCTTTACCCTCGGCATCCTGTACGGCTGCGGCTGCGGTTTCCGCACGGCGCAGTATTTCGAACAACTCGCCGCATACTATCTGAAATCCATGTCGCGCGTCCGGGTGCTGATCGCCCTGACGGGCAAAGCCGAGCGGTCGGTTGCGTCCTGCCTTTTGGAACAACGGGCGAAGCACTCCGGGTTGGAGGTAGCCGTCGTGCTGACGGCCCGGCAATGGCGGGAATATCTGCAAAACGTTTCGTACGGCAAAGCCGCCGAATGCAACCCGATTATCGACGCGGCGGATCGTCGGGAGGTGATGGAGCGGTGCGCGGAGCGTTTTTCGCCCCCGGATCTGTTCCGGCTGTTTATCGAGCGTTGCGACCTGCTTGTTTTTCAAGAACACCATGCCGGGGCGCAGATGGTCGGACTGCTGCGCGAACTGCTGACGGATATGGCCGTGCCGCTGCCCGTGCAATACGAACTGCTCCATCCCGGCTATGCGAGCCTGCATTATCCGGCCGACCGGAAGCAGTACCGAATATACGGAGGCCCTTATTACGATCCCTATCAGGAGATTCGGCAAAGCGTTGCCTACCTGCGGCGCAACAATTTCGTGATCCGGGCGGAACACCTGCCGACGGTCTTCGTGCGCAAATGGCGGTCCGAGCCGCCGCCGGGGTGGTATCATTACCTGACGACCCCGGACGATACGGACCTGATATTCCGCCTGCGGGAAACGCCGCGCCACGATCACCTTTCGCTCAAGGTGTTCGCATACGCCTATGCCGTAAGGCATGATATGTGGGCGGGAGGCCGGGCAACCCCGTCGGGGGCCGACGCGATAAGACGGTTCCGGCAATTCCGGCAACTGTTGGAGATCATAGCCGCCCGGCGGGAAGCGGGGGAGCGGGTGGAATCGTTCGACCTGATGGATTTCGACGGGTACGATAAATTACTCCGCCAACGCATATAGAATAAAAGATTTGTTTTTGTCTAAAAGATTGTGTATCTTTGTATTGACGCATAGAAATGCAGCAAGGTGCAAAAGGTGAGCTACTTATCGGTGACCTGAAAAACCAAAGAACGCCGTAACATATTGATACATAACGGAAAGAAACCCAAGGTTCGGTTTCCGTTTTCCGCTCACGAGGTCCTTTTCGGAGGGCCTTTTTTGTTGGGCAAGATTGTGTAACATGAAGTGAATGATCCTGCATATCAGTGATATGCGGGATCGTTTCGTTTTTGTGCCATAGCAAGAAGCAGCAAGCAAAAGCACCTTCTCTGTGTGCCGAAGTGTTATTCCGCGGTGGAAGAATCCCGGTGCCGACGGTCGCAGGCGACATCCGCGTGCCGTGGCGCCCCGTGAAGCGAGGATGCGAACTTCGGCTGGCAGTTCCCGGGGAAACGACTGCCTGCGTGTCCGTACCCGGAAAGGCTCCCTGCCGATTACGAAGCCGGAAAACACTCGAATGTCTATTGAACGGAGCCCCCGGCTCTTCTGTTCCGTCGCTGAGCCGGATGCAATGACGGGGATGTCGCCGCAATACCGGCTGGTTATGATCGTTATGTGCGATCGGAAAACACCTATCGTTATATAGATTCGATCTGACACACAATAAGGGTCTTTCGATACGTCAAATCGTAACTCGTTGATATTCAATGTGTAAATTTTTTAGGGGGGGGGATTTTTCGGCCGAAAACCGCCGGATAATTTGGCTGTTCAGGTAAAAGTAATTACATTTGTGCACTAAGTGCAATGGTTTCTGATACAGAGGTCGTGCATTGAGCTGCGGTTCTGTCTTAGATTTAGGAATGGAATCGGCGAATTGATTCAATGATCGGACTGAGAATCAACATGGTATCCTTCGTGTGCTGCGTGACTGGAAGACTTGTTTCCGGACACGGGGGAATACAGGGAATGTCCGTACGTTAACATGACAACCGGCGCCGGATACATACATTGGTACGGGTTGAAAGTCTTTTTCAACAAAGTATTCGAAATAGAATCTTTGCTTTCTGCCGACGGGGTGGAGAGTTATATTCCTTGCGAAATGGTTACGGTGGAGGTTCGCGGCATCTGGAAACAGGTGCGGCGGACGGTCATTCCGTCGCTGATGTTCTTCCGCTCCACCGAGGAATATGCCAGAGAGCTGCAAACGCCCCCCCCCTTCGGGGCCGCGTGATGCTGTATACCTATGTGAACGAAAAGTGGAAGAAGGTTCCCTTCCCGATTTCGGAATACGAGATGGATATGTTCAGGCTCGTCACCTCGTCGGGGGCCGCCGGGCTCGATTATTTCGGGGACGACAGCATCGTTTACGGCATCGGGGACCGCGTCCGCGTCACGGGCGGGGTTTTCAAGGGCGCCGAGGGCTACATCAAGCGGATCAAGGGAAAGCGGAGGTTGATCGTCTCCATCACGGGCATTTGCGCCGTGGCCACCTCGTTCATCCCGAACTGCTTTTTGCAGAAGATCTGAGAGGTCGTTCAAGACCGCAGTTCCGGGGTTCCCGGATCGGTTATCACGTATTTACAACATGACGGACTGCCGCTTCTGAAAACGACGGCCGGGGTCGTTGCGGACCGGATGTGCGTTTTGGAACGGGATATGGATATGCTCCCTCGTGGGGGAGAGCGATGGACGGGGTTCATCGGGGGTGCGGCCTCCTCCCGGTGACGCGTGACCTGAATGAAGAGGATTATCGAATGGTTTCTGGTAAAATTTCAATTTGCGAAGTATGACGCCTCAGTACTCTGTATTATTGTCTCTGATAATCTCGCTGTTGGTTGTCAGTTGGATTCATCCCCGGTTGGTTAAGATCGCCTTGTTGAAAAATCTGGTGGACAATCCGGATAGCCGCAAATTGCAGCGTCAGCCGGTTCCTGTTTTGGGCGGGATCGCCGTTTTCTTCGGCATCGTCATCGGATACGGGAGCGTTTGCGGGATGGTGAACTATGCCGGGATGCTGATCGTGATCATGGCCATGATGGTCATGCTCTATATCGGGACTATGGACGACATTCTGAGTCTTTCTCCGGCATTGCGGTTCGCTGTCGAATTCTTCGTCGCCCTGTTGTTGATTTTCAACGGGGGTTATCTTCTGGACGATTTCCACGGTTTGTGGGGCGTCGGGATGTTGCCCGATTGGATGGCCGTTCCTTTGACGGTCGTTGCCGTGGTCGGCATTATCAACGCCATCAACCTGATCGACGGCGTGAACGGCTTGTCATCGGGTTATTGCATCACGGCCTGTACGATGTTCGGAACGTTGTTCTACCTGTCGGGCGATATGAAAATGACGATTCTGGCCGCAGTTTCGGTCGGAGCTCTGATCCCGTTTTTCCTGCACAACGTTTTCGGCAAGACTTCGAAAATGTTCATCGGCGACGGCGGGACGTTGGTCATGGGAGTCGTCATAACGGTCTTCGTCATCGAGACATTGCGCAGCGGTTCGTCGTGCGGGGCTTACGTGGAGCCTCGGGTCGGGTTGGTTCCCTTTTCGTTGGCCGTCCTGTGCATTCCGGTCTTCGATACGCTGCGGGTCATGTTCTCGCGTATTCTGCGCGGGGTGTCGCCGTTCCGGCCCGACAAAACCCACCTGCACCATATGTTTATCAATCTGGGGTGTTCGCATGCCGCCGTGACGCTGGCCATCGTCGCGTTGAACACGTCTGTCGTGTTGTGTTGGTGGGGGTTGACGAGATTGGGGGTTTCGATAGACGTGCAGCTTTATGCCGTTGTCGTCATGGGCTTTCTGGTCACGTTCGGGCTCTATCACTTCATGGAGTGGCATTTGCGCAGGAACACTTCTTTCCTGCGGGCGGTCCGCCGCCTCGGCTACCGGACCCATGTCAGCCGGCGGGGCGTTTTTCTGCGGATGCAGCACTTTCTCGACCGGCTTTAGAGATGCCGGGGTTTACGAACAATCATCATCAAAGAGAATAAATCGTTATGCACGGAATAGTTGAAAAAGTCCGTCTGTTTCTATTGTTTTTTTTGTTGGCCGCTCCTTTTGGGACCGCTTATTGTCAGCTGAGCGACGAAGCGGTTGTCAAGTACGCTTTGGAGGGCCGGCAGTCCGGCAAGAGCGATCAGCAGATCGGCAAGGAGTTGTTGGCGCGCGGCGTGACGCCGGAGCAGGTTGAGCGCTTGAAGCAGAAATACGAGGATAGCCGGACATCCTCGGAGACTGTTGCTGCGGATCAGGTCATCTCGGGCCAGCGCCGGGAGCGGCCCCGTTCGTCGTCCGATACGCTTGCTGTCGAGATTCCTCCGGTTCCGGACCCGGCCGAAAGGGGTGCGGATTCCCGCGCTGTTTTCGGTCGCAACGTGTTCCGGAGCCGGGCTCTGACTTTCGAGCCGAACGAGAATCAGGCCACGCCGGAAAATTACAGGCTGGGCCCGGGCGACGAGGTCATTATCGACATCTGGGGCGAGAACGAGCGGAGCCTTCGGGAGGAGATCTCCCCGGAGGGAAATATCATGGTCGAGCAGGTGGGTCCGGTCTATCTGAACGGGCTTACGATCAAGGAGGCGAACGCGAAGTTGCGGGGCGTTTTCGGCCAGATCTACGCGGGAGTTTCGGGCGACAGCCCCGCATCGGAGGTCCGCGTTACGCTGGGGCGCCTTCGCACGATCCAGGTGAACGTGATGGGCGAGGTCGAGATGCCGGGCACCTACCGGTTGTCGTCGTTCGCCACGGTGTTCCATGCCCTTTACCAGGCCGGGGGTGTCACGGACATCGGCACCCTGCGCAATATCCGGGTGCTTCGCAGCGGCCGTGAGGTCGCGTCCGTGGACATCTACAAATACCTTTTCCACGGGGATTCGAAAGACGACATCCGCTTGGAAGAGGGCGATATCGTGCTGGTCCCCTCGTACGATCTTCTGGTGGAGGTCACGGGGTGCGTCAAACGTCCGATGCGCTACGAGATGGAGGCCGGCGAGCCGTTGTCGCAGTTGTTGGCCTATGCCGGCGGGTTCACGGGCGACGCCTACGGGCGCGAGGTTCGCGTGGTGCGCACTATGGGACGGGAGCACGAATTGTTCAACGTGGACAGCGTCGGTTATGGGACTTTCGCCCTGATGGACGGGGATTCCGTTGCCGTCGGGCGGGTGCTCGATCGTTATGCGAACCGGATCGAGGTTCAGGGTGCCGTCTATCGCCCCGGGATGTACGAACTGGGCGAGGGCACGCATACGGTCCGGGAGTTGATCGGACGTGCCGAAGGACTCCGGGAGGATGCTTTCCGGGGCCGGGCCTTGTTGTTCCGGGAGCGGGACGACCTTACTCCGGAGATCGTGGCCGTGGACCTGGAAGGGGTTCTTTCGGGGCGGTTGACGGATATTTCCCTGCAGCGCAACGACGTATTGGTCGTGTCGAGCGTCCATGATCTGGAGGACCGCGGGGGTTTCACGATCGGCGGCGAGGTGGCCCGCCCGGGAGTTTATCCCTATGCGGCGCATACGACGGTCGAGGATCTCATCGTGCAGGCCGGAGGACTTCTGGACGGCGCCTCTACGGTGAAGGTGGAGGTTTCCCGCCGGTTGAAGGACCCGAAGAGCACGACCCCCTCGAACGGAGTGGGCAAAGTCTATGCGTTTTCGTTGAAAGAGGGTCTGGTCGTGGACGGAGAGGCGGGTTTCGAACTGGCTCCGTTCGACGTGGTGGAGGTCCGGCGGAGCCCCGGCTACCAGCCCCAGCGGCAGGTCGTACTCGACGGGGAGGTCGTTTTTACGGGGAATTACACGCTGATCCGTAAGAACGAGCGTTTGTCGGACCTTGTCAAGCGCGCCGGCGGGATCACGGACGACGCCTATGTGCGCGGGGGCCGTCTGATCCGCCGCATGAACGAAGAGGAGCGTGCCGTACGGGATGCGGCGCTTCGCGCCGCACAGCAAAACCGCGGAGCCGATTCGGTTTCTTTGGAGAAACTGATGGCGGACGATTACTATGCGGTGGGCATCGAATTGGACAAGGCGCTGTCGAACCCCGGTTCGGACTACGATGTGGTGCTGCGCGAGGGGGACCGGCTGGTGGTTCCGGAGTATGTGAGCACGGTCAAGATCAACGGGGATGTCATGTACCCCAATACGACGGTCTATTTGAAGGACAAGCGGGTGAAATACTATATCGCTCAGGCGGGCGGCTACGGGGCGCGTGCCAAGCGGAACAAAGCCTATATCGTTTATATGAACGGCCGCGTCGCGCGCGTGAAGGGTCGTGCGAAGGTGGAGCCGGGCTGCGAGATCATCGTTCCGTCCAAGCGCGATCGCAAGCGGATGGGCATTGCGGAGATTCTGGGTCTGACGACCTCTGCGGCGTCGATCGGCACGATGGCGGCGTCGATTGCGAACATGACGAAATAACGGAACGGACGATGGAATCGAACAACATGCAGCAGCCGGAGACTGCGGATCAGGAGATCGACCTGATCGAATTGGCGCAGAAGCTCTGGCAGGGTCGCCGGATGATCGTCCGGTGGTGTATCGCAGGGGCTTTGGCGGGACTCGTTATCGGGTTCGGCATCCCGAAGGAGTACACGGTGACGGTGAAGCTGGCCCCGGAGATCCAGGGCGGGAAGACCTCGCTGGGGGGCCTGGGTTCGCTGGCCTCGATAGCCGGCATCAACATGGGGAACATGAACTCTGCGGATGCGGTGTCTCCGGATCTGTATCCGGACATCGTGCAGTCGGTTCCATTCATGACCGAGTTGTTCGGCGTGGAGGTCGCCGACGCGATGGACCGGAAGACCATGCCCCTTTATGACTATGTTTCCGAGGAGTTGCGGGGCCCGTGGTGGGGTGCGGTGCTCGCGGCGCCTTTCAAGGCGTTGGGGTGGTTCGCGGGGTTGTTCCGCGCGGAGGAGCCGGAGGATGAAGGTCCCACAGACCCCTTCCGGCTGACCAAAGAGGAGAACGAGGTGGTCAGATCGCTCCAAGAGCGTATTTCGACGAGCGTGGACAAAAAGACGCAGGTGGTGTCGTTGTCGGTGACGATGCAGGACCCGTTGATCGCGGCGACGCTGACCGATACGGTGATGCTGAATTTGCAGAACCACATCACGCAGTACCGTACGGACAAGGCGCGGCACGATCTGGAGTTCACGCAGCGGCTGTTCGACGAGGCGCAGGGGAAGTATTATGCGGCTCAGCAGCGTTACGCGCAGTATGTGGACCAGAATCAGGCGCTTTCGCGCCGGAGCTTCCGCACGGAGGAGGAGCGTTTGCAGAACGAGATGTCGTTGGCTTACAGCCTCTACAACCAGACGGCGCAGCAGTTGCAGCTGGCCCGGGCGAAGGTCCAGGAATCGACTCCGGTCTACGCCGTGGTGCAGCCCGCGACGGTGCCTTTGAAACCTTCGAAACCCTCGAAAGTCTTGGTACTCGTCGGCTGCGTATTCCTCGCAGGGGCCGCGGCCGCTGTGTGGTTACTTTTCGGAAAGGAGTTCATCGGGGCGTTCGGGAAACAGGAAAAAAACGACGATTCGATATAGTGCGGCGATGAAAGGCATCGTTTTGGCAGGCGGCTCGGGTACGCGCCTGTACCCGATCACCAAGGGGGTGAGCAAACAATTGCTTCCGGTCTACGACAAGCCGATGGTCTATTATCCGCTTTCGGTTCTGATGTTGGCGGGCATCCGGGATATTCTTCTGATCTCGACGCCGCAGGACCTTCCGGGCTTCCGGCGTCTGCTGGGCGACGGCTCGGATTATGGAATCCGTTTGGAGTATGCCGAACAGCCCTCCCCGGACGGTCTGGCTCAGGCATTCCTGATCGGTGAGGAGTTCATCGGCGGGGATTCGGTGTGCCTTGTCCTGGGCGACAATATCTTCCACGGAGCGGGTTTCTCGGGAATGCTCCGGGAGGCGGTCCGCACGGTCGAAGAGGATGGCAACGCTACGGTGTTCGGTTACTGGGTGGACGATCCGGAGCGTTATGGAGTTGCAGAATTCGACAAATCGGGAAACTGCCTTTCCATCGAGGAGAAGCCGCAGCATCCGAAATCGAACTACGCGGTCGTGGGCCTCTATTTCTATCCGAACAAGGTCGTGGAAGTGGCCAAAAGCATCGAGCCTTCCTCTCGCGGAGAGTTGGAGATCACGGCGGTTAACCAGCGTTTCCTTTCGGACGGAGAGTTGAAGGTTCGGACCTTGGGCCGGGGCTTCGCGTGGCTGGATACGGGGACGCACGACTCGCTGAGCGAGGCTTCGACGTTCATCGAGGTTATCGAAAAACGCCAGGGACTGAAGATCGCCTGTCTGGAGGGCATTGCCTACCGGCAGGGATGGATTACGGCGGAGAAGCTGCGCGAGGTGGCGGCCCCGATGCGGAAGAACCAGTACGGGCAGTACTTGCTGAAAGTTATCGGGGAGCCGGAACGTACGGACGAAGCGAACCTTTAATTTGCAGAATACGCTATGAATATCATACAGACATCTATCGAAGGTGTGGTTATCGTCGAGCCGCGCCTTTTCCGGGACGCGCGGGGATACTTTTTCGAGAGCTTCTCGCAGCGGGATTTCAGCGCAAAGGTCCGTGCGGCGGATTTCGTTCAGGACAACGAGTCGCGCTCGACCTATGGGGTGTTGCGGGGGCTTCATTTCCAGCGGCCTCCTCATGCACAGTCGAAGTTGGTGCGGTGCGTGCGCGGGGCGGTTCTGGACGTTGCGGTGGACATCCGCCGCGGGAGTCCCACTTACGGACAGCATGTCGCCGTCGAGCTTACGGAGGAGAATCACCTTCAGCTGTTCATTCCGCGGGGCTTCGCACACGGTTTCGCGGTGTTGAGCGAGGAGGCCGTTTTCCAGTACAAGTGCGACAACTACTACGCTCCGGAGGCGGACGGCGGCATCTCGATACGGGATGCGGAGCTGGGTATCGACTGGCGGATTCCGGCGGAGGGAGCCATCCTGAGCGAGAAAGATACGCGGCATCCGTTGCTGCGGGATTTCGTTTCGCCGTTTGAGTACACTGAAGACCTTTACAAGCTATGAATATATTGGTTACGGGCTCCGACGGACAGTTGGGGCGCGCTTTGCGGCGGGCTTCGGTCGCCTCGTCGGACCGTTACTTTTTTACGGACGTTGCGGGGGACGATACCCTGCGGCTCGACATCACGGATGCGGATGCCGTGGAAGGGTTCGTCCGCGAACACGGGATCGGCGTTATCGTGAATTGCGCGGCCTATACGAATGTGGACCGTGCCGAGGAAGATGCGGCACGTGCGGAACTGCTGAACGCCACGGCGGTGAAGCACCTGGCCCGTTCGATGAAAGGCGTCGGCGGGTTGCTGGTGCACGTCTCCACGGACTATGTTTTCGGCGGCGATCCCTACAACACGCCGTGCCGCGAGGAGCAGAAGGGCACGCCCACGGGCGTCTACGGAGTGACGAAACTGCATGGCGAGGAGGCCATCCGCAGCGTCGGATGCCGGCACGTGATTTTCCGCACGGCTTGGCTCTATTCGGAGGACGGGAAGAATTTCGTGAAGACGATGCTGCGTCTGACGGAGGAAAAAGAGGAGCTGAAGGTGGTTTTCGATCAGGCAGGCACTCCGACCTACGCCGGGGACCTCGCCGGAGCGATCTATACGATCCTCGAAGAACGTAAGTACGACGGTTGCGAAGGCACCTATCACTATTCGGACGAGGGCGTGTGCTCGTGGTACGACTTTGCGAAGGCGATCGCCGAATATGCGGGCCATCGTCGGTGCGATATTCAGCCGTGCCACAGCGATGAGTTTCCGTCGAAGGTGAAGCGGCCCTCCTACTCGGTGCTGGACAAGACGAAGTTCAAGAAGACCTTCGGGATTGCAATTCCCTACTGGACGGACAGCCTCCGCAAATGTATCGCAAATATCGCCAAAGAGAAATAGAAGATGGATTTCAAACGCAACATCATCGTCACGGGCGGCGCGGGCTTCATCGGAAGCCATGTGGTGCGCCTTTTCGTGAAGAAATATTTCGATTACCGGATTATCAACGTCGATAAGCTGACCTATGCGGGCAACCTTGCGAACCTTAGGGACGTGGAGCAGGCCCCGAACTATGTTTTTGTCAGGGCGGATATCTGCGATTACGAACGCATGTCGGCGCTGATGCGGGAATACGAAGCGGACGGAGTGATCCATCTTGCCGCAGAGAGCCATGTGGACCGCTCGATCAAAGACCCCTTTACGTTCGCGAAGACCAACGTGCTGGGTACGCTCTCGCTGCTGGAGGCCGCGCGGGTGTACTGGGAATCCCGCGGGGAGGGATACGACGGCAAATTGTTCTACCACATCTCGACCGACGAGGTGTACGGGGCTTTGGAGATGACCCGTCCTCAGGGCATCGAACCTCCGTTCACGACCACGGCATCGAG
>CDZH01039161.1_pt1 | contig 10314 bp, 10 predicted proteins | sample 557721 | NCBI WGS metagenome assembly CDZH01 (sample SAMEA3182062, study PRJEB8094) | gut metagenome | biome: human; feature: gut; material: Stool; isolation source: human stools | place: Canada | collected 2013-01-14
CCGCAGCCGACGAACAGTGTCGCGAGCATCAGACAGGTCAGGGTGAGAGCAATGAGCTTCTTCATAGATTTGCGCATGGTTTAATCCTCCTTCAAATTGTGGTGACCAATTCCCTCCCGGAATGGTCGGGGCTTGCAGGGGTGGATGTCCGCCGTGCGGGATCGATCCCCGCATTCACGCCGTCCTTACTGATGTGTATGACGCGCAAGAGCGGCAAATGAATGACAGGGATCTTATTGCTAAGATAACATCTTGCACAAATGCTGTCAAGCAATATCGAAAAATTGTGGCATTTTGTATAAAATTTAGCCATAATGACGAAAGTATGAAAAAGGCCGGTGTGAGGTCAGAAAACGTCCGTCCGCCCTGTTTGCAACACAAGATTTCCTCCGTCAAAAGTCCTGCCGATGCTTCCACGCCGCAAAAACACCGCGCTGCCTGCGCTCTGTTAAGGGATCTGCCTTTCCACCAATGCCGCAGGAGCATTCCGGTAAAATTCATTCAGATAATGCTTGACAACGCGCACTGCTGCTGGGACTGGTGCTGCTTCTTCCCGCGCTGGAGCCGCTGTTTTCCGTTGCACCGCTGAGCGGCGGCATGGTGGGCGCGATCGTAGGGCTTGCCTTCGGCTCCATGGTGATTATTCAGCTGCTAAAGCTGATCCGGCGGTAAGGCTGTTCATCAAAGTTTCGCCGCCTGCCTGTTGAATCACTTTCTTCCATGGACTGCAACAAGGGACGCCGCTTTATCGCGGCGTCCCTTGTTCGATCATATTTCTCTGCTGCCGTCACTTTGCGGCAAGCTGCGCGACCACGTCGAGCAGCACGTTGGCGCCCGCGGCAACATCGGCGTCGCGGGTCAGCTCCAGCGGGTTGTGGCTGATGCCGCGCACGCTGGGGACGAAGATCATTGCCGTAGGGCAGATGCGCGCGAGCATCTGGGCATCCTGCCCCGCGCCGGAGGTCATACGGCGGCAGGAAAGAGAACGTGCGGCAGCGGAATCTTCGACGAGGTGCACGATGCCCTCATCAAAGAGCACAGGGTCAAAGCGGCTGAGCCGTTCGGTCGTGATCTTGACGCGGTCTGTCTTTTCAAGTTCCGCGAGGTAGTCGGCAAGCGCCTGTTCCTCAGCGCAAAGCTGCGCTGCATCGGGGTTACGAACGTCCACGGTGAATACCGCCTTGCCGGGGATCACGTTGATGGCGTTCGGCTCGAAGGCGATGCAGCCGGTAGTGGCGACGGTGCGGCTGCCGGGCAGCTCACAGCGGCTGCGCAGGAAGGTCATAACCTTTGCCGCGGCAAGCCCCGCGTCCGCGCGGTATACCGTCGGCGTGGTGCCGGCGTGGTTCTGTTCCCCCTCGATGGTAATGCGCTGCCATGAGATGCCCTGAAGATCCTCGACTGCGCCGATGGTGATTCCCTCGGTCTCAAGAATAGGCCCCTGCTCAATGTGTGCCTCCACGAACGCGCAGGGCTTGAGGAATCCCGGCGCGACAGTGCCCGCATAGCCGATGCGCTTGAGCTCTTTGCCGAGCACGGCGCCGTCGGTGCCGACGGTGGCGAGCGCCTGCTCGAGCGGATAGCCGCCGGCGTAGACAAGAGAGCCGAGCATATCCGGCGCGTAGCGTACCCCTTCTTCATTGGTGAAGGCAACGACGGCAATGGGGCGCGCAGGCACAAACCCGGAGGCCTTGAGCGTTTCCACGACCTCAAGCGCCGCGAGAACGCCATAGCAGCCGTCAAACTGCCCCGCATTGATCACGGTGTCGATGTGCGAGCCGGTCATGACTGGTTCCGTCTCCGCGCAGCCTTCCGGTGTCCAGATGCCGAAGAGATTTCCGATGTAGTCGGTCACGACGGTGAGTCCTGCCTCGCGCATCCAGCGGGACACGAGATCGCGCCCTGCCTTGTCCTCATCGGAGGCGGCAAGGCGGGTGCGGCGGCCGTCAGTGTCAACGCCGACAGCGCCGAGCGCGTGGATACGGTTCAAAAGACGGGTCTCATTGATAGTCAGCATAGGATAGCCCTCCTTAAAAATATCGTTTTTGCTACTGATAGCAAAAGTATAGCAAAACCGCTCAAAGAAATCCATCACCATTGAAGAAATATTGTCTGTTTTTCTTCAAAAGCATGGCGCTTGCGCTCCGCGAAGCAGTCCTCCCCCACAGCACATGAACAAAAAGCCGGAAACTGACCCTTACGGTCAGTTCCCGGCTTTCTGTGTTTTGTGTGGAATCAATTTCTAAGAAGCATCTCTTCGCGCGCTTACGGCAGCTGAATATTGGTCTGCTGCAAGGCCTTGCGCAAGGCAAGGCACAGAGGCGGCGCAAGAACAATGGCGACCGTGCCATTAAAAATAGAGGCCGGGATCTTCAGCAGCAGCGCCGCGGCCGCAGTGGCGGCGGGAAGACCGCCGATCAGCAGCCCATCGTAGGCAAAGGACTTGAAAAAGTAAAGGATATAATAGGCAAGGCAGCCCAGCGCGGCGGCAGCCGTGCAGCGGCCGTACTTCGGCGTTGCGCGGTCTTTCATGGCAAAGCCTGCCACCATGCCCATGATGCCCTTGGTGATGAAGGTGATCCAGCACTCCGCTGCATAAGCGGGGTTGGTCAGGTCATACAGCGCAGACCCGAGCGCAGATGCCACACCGCCCACAGGCCCGAGCAGCAGGCCGGAAAGACAGCACATGATGTTGGCCAGCGTAAAAGAGGTTCGCCCGCCGATGGCGATGGGCATGGTGATGCGAAGATAGTTGCTGACAAAAACGAGGGCGCACATCATACCGAGTGCGGTCAGCTTGTTGATGCTTTTCTGGTTCATGGGAAACACTTCCTTCTCCTAAGATGCCCCCATCATAGCAGCGAACTGGTATTGTTGCAAATACCAGTTCGCAATAATTTAGTAAGATCAGATCAGTCGCTCGCACGATGCACCGCAAGTGGGAAATCGCAGTTGAAAATGGCGGGCAAAGCGTGTTATAATGGCGATACAACATTTCAAGGGGGTAACCGCTATGGGAAAGACCGCTCGTCTGGTATTGAAGCTCGTGGCCGCAGGCCTTGCGTTCTGCTCGCTCGTCTGCCTGATCATCGGAAGCTGGTGCGACGTTGGCGAAGCCATCGAACGCCGGAGAAAGCAGCGCCTCGCCGCTGAGGAATCCCGCGATTACGCGGACGAAGAGCTTGGCCGATAATCGGGCCATATCCACAGCACAATAAGCCAAAAGAGCCTTTCTTCTGAGAAGAAGGGCTCTTTTTTCACCGTAGGCGGTCTCAATCGGCCGCTTCAGCGCTAAGGCGCGTTCCCGCCTTCGGGATTTGGTTGTCCTCTTTCGCCGTTTCCTTTGCCGTGCCGTATCCTCTGACATAGTCGATGAGATACGAAGAGATCGTCACGGTGATGAACGAAAAGGCAATGCGCATCACAGGGATATAGCTGAGCGAGAGCAGCAGCACCACAACGTCCGTAAAGAGATAGGCGCGAGAGAGGCGCCAGCGCAGGAGATGCGAGATCGACAGCGCGAGCGCGTCGTCGCCGCCGCTGGAACCACCCTGACGCACGATGAGGCCGACGCCGATGCCGACGAACATACCGCCGAGTACCGCCGCGATCAGCGGATGCTCCGAAAGGTCAGGCAGCATTGGCGGGAACAGCTCCCAGATTTTATAGAAGAGCGACACAAAGAATGTCGAAATGATGGAGATCTTGATGAACCTGCCGCCCAGAAAACGGAATGCCAGCAGATAGCAGGCAATATCCAGAACAGGGGTGATGTAGGCCGGAGAGAGCTTCAGCCAGTGCTCTGCGAAGAGCATCAGGCCGATCACGCCGCCCTCGGTGATGTTTGTGCGCTGGTGGATATTGTGAATGCCGAATGAGCAGATCATTGCTCCCAGCAGGATCAGCAGGATCTTTTTCACTGTCAACCCATCCACCATTTTGTTCCATAGAACAGCCGCGCGGGATCTCATTTTGTTTTCCTCCTTGTTTCGTTTCCGATTTCATGCTATGATCATAAACTGTATAGTAAGTATAAGGTCAAGGAGTTTTTTATGAACGATTTGTTTACGATCGGCGAGATCTCAAAGCACCAGAATATCTCCCGGCAAACCCTGATTTTTTACGACAAGATCGGCCTTTTCCGTCCCGCCTACGTCGACCCCGAGAATGGCTACCGCTATTACAGCGCCGCGCAGCTCGACTATCTGGATACGATCTGCATCATGAAAAAGTTTGGCTTTTCCCTTGATGAGATCAAGGCGCACATGAAAAGCTACACGCTTGATACCTCCCTCATCGCGCTGCGCAAGCAGCTCACCATCATCGACCGGCAGATCAAGGACTTGCAGCTCATCAAAAGCCGCGTGGCGCACCGCTGCGCGCAGCTTGAGCAGTCCGCCGCCATTCGCAGTGACAGCGCAGCGGTGTCGGTAGAAACTGTGAAAAGTCAGCACCTCTTGCTGCAAGAGGTCGCTTCGCCCCATACACTCGAGGCGGTCAGCATTGCCACCAAGCAATGCTTTGTCCGTTCGTTCAAGGACCAGCTCCCCATTTTCTTCCAGAGCGGAGCGATTGTGCCGCTTTCGCGCATACAGGAAGGGCGCTATACCGAGGCCTCCTTCGCCTTTTTGCCGATTGAAAAAAGCAGCGCCCGCGGCGTTGTCAAACTGCCCGCCGGACGGTGCGCGGTCACGCACCACACGGGCGACTATCTCTCCATCGGGAAGGCCTACGAGCGCCTTTTGGAATACTGCCGCGGTCATCAACTCAAAATCGTTTCAGACGCCTACGAGTTTGCGATCAACGACTATCTATCCACCGGCAACGAATCCGAGTACATCACGAAGATCATGTTCTACGTCGAATAACACTTGAAACGATGTAAGCCCTGCGCTGCAAAGCAGCGCAGGGCTTACATTAGCTTTGCACGAATGCTGTTACCGCTCCTGAACCTCTTTCCCGCTGAGATGCTCGACTGTTATCTCAAAGAGCTGCACCGCTTTTCCCGAGCGCGCGATCTCTTCTTCCGCCAGTTGTTCGCTGGGGTAGTATTTCATCATAAAGCGTTTCAGCACTGCCATTGTGCTCGGACCACCATCAAGCAAATGGCATCTGCCAAATATGACAGCGCTCTGCACAAACGGCGCCCACGCTTCTTCTCTGACGGTTTCATTTCCATAAACCGTGAAGCAGACCTTATCGCTCTTTCGCAGGGCGTCGACCTTATATCCCGCCCGCGCGCCGTGAAAATAGATCTTCTGCGTTTCCTTGTCATAGAGATAATTTACAGGAATCGCATAGGGGTAGCCGTCCTCCCCGTTCACTGCGAGAACGCCTCGCCGGCTCTTGTTCAGAAGCGTTTCCACCGCGTTCCTGTCGATCTCGTTTTTCCTTTTTCTGATTGGCCGAAACATATTGCTTCTCCTTTTCCTGTTCTGTCAATTCAAAGTTGTCAGCCCCGCAGGGAATTCTTCTGTCAGCGAAAATCGATAGGTAATCGAGTTCTGCCATCGTTCTTCATTCGCCAAATCCTCTCCAATTACCTTCCCGCCCATTCTCTCATAGAATGCGCGGGCATCGAGGTTATCGGGAACACATTGGCAAATGAAAGACTCCGCGCACTGTTCCTTGCAGTATTCTTTGATAAAATCAAATGCGATCCGACCGATCCCCTGCCGCTGATATTCAGAAAGAATATATAGGGACTGCAAGACGATCTCATCAGCCTCACGCATCGTCAGATAACCGATATCCCGACCATCTTTTTGAATCAGATACACGGAATATGCGGGAAGATGGATCCTTGACAGTTCTTTCTCCTTGTGCCATGCCCAATCAAAATCATCTATCATGCTGTCAGGATAGATGCCTCTGTATGTCGTGTCCCATATCCTGCGCCGCAAGCCAATAATGGTCAGCGCATCGGCCGCGGTCGCCTCAACAAACATGCTATTATTCATCTGACGAGCCACCTCTCCCCGTTTGGCATGATGCGGATATCGCCGGGAAAGCGCTCTAAGATCCTGCCGTCCGGTAAGGCGCGTACCAGCATTTCCTCGCGGTAGTCCGGGTCTTCGTACCAGATATTGAAATAGAGCTTGTCCCCGTCGCGAAAGCTGAGGGATTCCCTGCTGCTGAGGGCAAAGCTTGCCCGCTCGGGCCAGATGAGCTCAAACGTACCGTCGTTGGGCTGCCGGGTCAGCGAGAGGGGCGAGGTATGAAGGATCAGGTTGTAGCAATCCTTCACCTCGGACAAGGGAAGCCTTGCGATCTCCCGTGCCGTCTCTTGCTGCTGAGAAAAGCGCAGAATGCGGATCACCTGCTCTGCAAAGTTCACCGCCAGCAGCGCAACCGTGCCGTCGTCATACACGGGATAGCCGAGGTACTGCCCGTCCACGGGCAGCACCGGCTCATAGACCGCCCCGTCCGGATAATGGATCAGATACAGCCGGTTGCTCTTTACAGGGTGCCCATCTCGGAACAGCTCTTCCGCTTCATAGAGATCGCCGTGAATGTAATCCGTTGCCCAGTACCACTCATCGGTCCCGCCCCGCACGGGCTCCATGTTGAGGATGCCGCGGATATCAATGATCTTCATGGCAGTCAAATCGGCAGCTGCAAAAGCGCGTTCACTCATCGTTATCCTCCGCAAAATTTGTGTTGTTGATCTTTCTTCGGCGCACCTTCGGCGCCGTGGCCCGATAACTCATATCAAGGAGCAGCTTTAATTGTTCCTCCGGCACGGTGCCGTCCAACGCGGCGGTGATCCAGCTGTCCTTGCGCATGTGATAGGCGGGGAAAAAGCCTTTTTCCGTCAGCAGAGAGCCGGTCAGAATGGGGTCGCACTTTAGGTTGACGACGTCCATTCGCTCCTCGTCTTGCAGTCCGAGCTTACTTTTGGGCAGCTCCATCACCACGGCAAACCATTTTTGATTGCTGTTGTGGCGAAACACCTCATAATTGGGGTATTGGAGCCACGGGTGATCCGCGCTTGCAGGATAGGTCTCGAGAATGAAGTTTTTCAATTCCTGATGGTTCATCGGCGCGTCCTCCCATGGTCTTTTTTCCAGTATAGCAGGAAACCGTCTGTTCGTCGAGAGAAGAATGCCGCCATGAGCAAGCTTGAAACAGACGGGGCATTTTGTCGCTTGCTTTTCCGATCCTTTCGCTCTGAACACAGCAAAACCTGACAGTATTATGCTCTTTCCACCAAGCGCTTGTCCTTCAGCTCGAGGATCGTATCGTAGAGCGGGAGGATCTCGGGGCTTACCTTGTGCTCGATGCTGATGACGGTCAGGCCGTCCGTCCGGAGCAGCTGCGACAGGATCTGCTGGCTGCTGGCCTTGTCCATGTTCGCGGTGGCCTCGTCCAGGAAGATGACATTCTTCTGCTCGACCAGCACCCGGGCGAGCGTTAATTTTTGCTTTTCGCCGCCGGAAAGGTTTCCCTTCGTGTTCTGGAACGGCTGGTCAAGGTCGTGCGATGCAAGAAAGGCGTCCATTCCCAGAGAGCGCATCACAGGCTCGACGCGCCCGGCTAATTCCGGGCGATAGAGCGTGACGTTCTGGAGGAAGGTATCGTCAAAGAGGAACGCGTCCTGAAGGACGACGCCAATCTCATCATAAAGCGCGGGCCACAGTCCTCGGATATCCGTTCCGTTGACGGAAATGCGGCCCTCATACTCCGATTCAAGACCGGTGAGCAGCTTGAAGAGCGTACTCTTGCCGCTGCCGTTTTCACCCAGAATGAGGTACTTCTTCCCCGCCTCAAAGCGGTAATCGACATGGGAAAGGATGTCCTTTTCTTCGTGCCGGAAGGAAACGTCGCTCAGCTCGATGCGCTCGATGGGCGCGGCCTCCGCCGCGGCGGCGCTCTCGGGGACGGAGAGGAGACTGCTGATCTTCTGGCGGATGCTCTCCACGCTCTTCATCTCCGAGAGCTGATAGGAAATGCTGTTCGTCGGGATGACGAGCATTTCGGATAATTGCAGCGCGCCGACCAGCGCGCCGACGGACAAGCGCCCCCTGGCGATCTCATAAATGCTGAAGCCGACCATCACCGCTTCGCCTGCGTAGGAGAGCAAGCCGATGATCATGTTGACGCGAATTTTCGTCTTGGACTTGGCGAATTCCGCCTTGGCGGCGCTCTCGTTGTCGCGCTCCAGCGTCGCTATGTACTCGCGCTCGACGTGGTTCACCTTGATCGTCGGATAGCCGTGGATCAGGTTGCCGATCATGACGTTGAGCTTTTCGAGCGCCATCGTGTAGAAGTTCGTCCGCTTTTCCAGCGCCTTACCCTGCACTGCCGACGCGATGATCGGGCAAACGGTGGAAATGACGATGATCAAAGCAAGAGAGCTGTTGATATACAGCAGTGCGATCACGCAGGTGATCAGCACCAGAATGCTGTACATAAGCTCCAGACGGGTAACATAGTAGCTGTCCACCAGCATCTCGATCTCGTTGTTCAGCGTGGTGACATAGTTCTGCCCCTGCTCCTCCTGAAATTTCCGGGGCGGCATATGGATGATATGCGCCATGACTTTCTTTTTGAGGCCGAACAGGACGCTGTTTCGGTATTTGCCCGTGCTGAGCTGGCGCACCGTTTCAAAGAGCATGATGCCAAGAATGCTCGCAACGTAGAAGCCAAACAGCGTCAGCGCGCCGTCCGCGCCCGCCTCGACCGCGTCGATGGCATTCTGGAGATAGATTGGTTTAAGCGAAGTGCAGACCGCCAGAAGAACGGACGAGAGAATGACAATAAAAACCATGGTTTTTCCTCCTAAAGTGGCACATCACAAATTTGTTTCCCTGATATGAGGACATATTGAGCCAATCAGACGCCGCCGCACACACAAGGTCAAGACCATCAAGTTTTTTAATGATATCATAACAAGATAATAAAGTCCAATGATTCCATGAAGCACCCGCGCGCAAATAGGTTTCGCAAGGGCGTCAGATTATTCCGGCTTTCTTGACGGCTCTTGACCCATGTCATGTAGAATTCGCAAAAAAATAACTTGCAACTTGTTCGCCACGTGCTATGATAAGGGCGAAAAAGCAGGCGTGCAAGGCACGCGATTGGAAAGAGTGATCGCATTTGTTAGACTTTTTGAAGCAAGAGGGGCTCAGCTCCGATCTTTTGAACGGCATTCAGGCGTTCCGCGCGCAGTATCCCACGCCGCAGTCGCTTGAAAACCGTGTGCCGCAGCCGCGGTATCACTATTACGGAAAGGACGTATGGGAAGAGGCGGTCGCCGCCATTCTGTGCGGAGAAAACCTGCTGCTTGCCGGCAGCAAGGCCACAGGCAAAAATGTGCTGGCAGAGAATCTTGCGCAGGCCTTTGCCCGCCCCGCGTGGGACGTATCGTTCCACGTCAACATGGACGCAGCCAGTCTCATCGGCATGGATACGTTTGAAGGCGGCGAGGTCCGCTTCCGCCCCGGCCCGGTATATCTCTGCGCAAAGCACGGCGGCTTCGGCGTGCTTGACGAGATCAACATGGCAAAAAATGAGGCGCTGGCCGTGCTGCACGCAACGCTCGACTTCCGCCGCGCCATTGACGTGCCGGGATACGAGCGCGTAGAGGTCGATCCCGCCGCGCGCTTCATCGGCACGATGAACTACGGCTATGCCGGCACGCGCGAGCTGAACGAGGCGCTGACCTCCCGTTTTGTTGTCATTCAGATGCCGTCCATTGACCAGAGCGGTCTTGTGCGTCTTCTGGGCGACGAGTTCCCGACGCTTGAGAAGAAATACAAGGAGCAGTTCGCTCTGCTGTTCCTTGAGCTGCAAAAAAAGTGTGAGAGCGCGGAGATCTCCTCCAAGGCGCTCGACCTGCGCGGTCTTCTGGACGCTCTACGCCTGATCCGCTGCGGCGTGGGTGCGAACCGGGCGCTCGACATGGGCATTACCAACAAGGCCTTTGACGCCTACGAGCAGAGCTTGATCCGCGATGTGATCGCGGCGCGCATTCCCGCCAAGCTCGACCGCAGCCGCCTTTTTACCGACTGATATGGAAACTTCCGCTTACAGTGCCAACCAGCGCCGCGCGATCAACCTCGTGTGGACGGCAAGCGGGGACTACCGGTTCGAACCGCAATTTCTGGCGCTTAAACCGAACGGTGAACCGGACTTTTATATGAATTGCATCATCGGCCTTGTACACAAGTGGTTCGGCGACGAGATGCCGGTGCGTCTTTTTTCCGCTTGGGCGGGCGACGCGCGCCAGAGCGTTTTTGACGAGCTTACATGGCTGGCACTTGAAAACGCGGCCTACGAAAAGGAACTGCCCGAGCGCCCTGTGCTCGCCGA
>CDZH01083864.1_pt1 | contig 10169 bp, 10 predicted proteins | sample 557721 | NCBI WGS metagenome assembly CDZH01 (sample SAMEA3182062, study PRJEB8094) | gut metagenome | biome: human; feature: gut; material: Stool; isolation source: human stools | place: Canada | collected 2013-01-14
AGACCGCCGATGCTCTTGAGATACTTGAAGACCTTGCCGCAGCAGTAGATCGCCCAGCAGTTGGGGGTATTGTACATGGAGCCGTTCTTGGCGTGGGTGTCATAGCGCATATAGATCGGCATCTTGGGATCGAGGTCTTCGCGGATGAGGTCCTCGCGGATGATGACGATGACCATGCCGGCAGGGCCGACGTTCTTCTGCACGCCCGCGTAGATCATGCCGTAGTCGCTGACGTTGCAGGGCTGGGAGAGGAACATGGAGCTCTGGTCGGAGACGAGGATGTGGCCCTTGGTGTTGGGCAGCTTCTGCCAGGTCACACCGTGGATGGTCTCGTTCTCGCAGATGTAAACGTAGTCGGCGTCGTCGGGAATATCGAGATCGGAGCAGTCGGGAATGTAGCTGTAGTTCTTATCCTTGGAGGAAGCGGCAACGATGACCTCGCCGTACTTCTTGGCCTCCTTGATGGCCTTGCTGGACCATGCACCGGTGTCGATGTAGACGGCCTTGCCGTTCTTCATCAGGTTCCAGGGAACCGCCGCGAACTGGAGGGTGGCGCCGCCCTGAATGAAGAGGACCTTATAGTTGTCGGGAATCCCCATCAGGTCGCGCAGGTCGGCGTCGGCCTCGTCGATGATCTGCTGGAAGACCTTGGAGCGGTGGGACATCTCCATGACGCACATGCCGCTGCCGCGGTAGTTCATCATCTCGTCACGGATCTCCTCCAGCACGGGCTCGGGCATCATGGCGGGACCGGCGGAGAAGTTGTAGGTGCGATTGTACTTCATTGTTGTTTCCTCCTGATCGTTGTTATTTTAAGGTAAAATGACGGTTTTTGCCTGATTTGACAAGTACAGTATAGTACAGCTTATTTGGATAATCAATAGAAAAAAAGAAATGACCTAAATGATTTTTTGTCAACGAAACAAAAAGTAAGATTTTCGCGCTTCGGCTTGAAAAAGCAAAGCGGGGCGGCGTTCTTAAAAAAGATGTAAGAAAGTCGTAAAAAGAAAAACATTGCATATTGCGTTAAGAACGTATAAAATATTCGCAAAGAACCGTGAAAGAAGGTATTGCCATGCGTCCGGACGGAACCAGAGTCAAGAATGCCAGCGCCATTGTTTCGGCGCTTCCCTATATCATGCCGCGCCGCTATGACGCGCACGACTACATCACCGAGTACGCCGAGATGGAGCCGATGCGCCGCTACATTCAGAGCAAGCGGCGGGAGGGCGTGCGCATCTCCTACATGGCGCTGATCCTCGCCGCCTACTTCAAGGCGTATCAGCAGCACCCGAAGATCAACCGCTTCATCATGAACTCGGAGATCTACCAGCGCAACCATTTCTGCGTCAGCTTCGTCATTCTCAAAACGCGCGCCGACGGCACGCCCGACGAGACGAGCGTGAAGATCTTCTTTGAGGACGGGGACGACGTCATTTCCATCAACCGCAAGATCGAGGACGCGGTCGCGCTCAACCAGAAAAAGGAGCATAACAACAACACCGACCGCTTTGCGAACTTCATGTTCTCGCTGCCGGTGCTGCCGACGCTCTTGGTCGGCCTCGTCAAGCTCCTCGACCGCCTGGGCCTGCTGCCGCGCTTCGTCATTGACCTCAGCCCATTCCATACGAGCCTCTTCATCACCAACCTCGCCAGCATCAACACGGAGGCCATCTACCACCACTGCTACGAGTTCGGCACGACGGGCGTGTTCGTCTGCATGGGCAAGCCCGTCCCCAACTTCCTTACCGGTGAATACAACAAGAAGATCATGCCGCTCGGCATCGTGATGGACGAGCGCATCTGCACGGGCCACGAGTACGCGCTCTTCTGGCAGACGCTTCGCCGATACCTCAAGCACCCCGAGCTGACGGAGAACGGCGCGGAGGAGCGTGCGGAGATGCCGGAGGCGGTCGAGGCGTAAGGGGGCAACCGCGCGTTGCTTGCTTTTCCGGCGGAAAACGGGTATGCTGTCCGACATGGAGGTGATCGCGCATGGAAACCAAAAATGTGATCTACGAGCTGCGCACGGGAAAGGGCATGTCGCAGGATGAGCTTGCCGAAAAGCTGTTTGTGACGCGGCAGGCGGTCTCGCGCTGGGAAAACGGCGAGACGGTGCCGAACACGGAGACGCTCAAGCTGCTCTCAAGGCTCTTCGACGTGTCGATCAACACGCTTTTGGGCTCGCCGCGGCAGCTGGTCTGCCAGTGCTGCGGGATGCCGCTCGAGGAGGCGTCGCTCAGCCGTGAGCCGGACGGAGCCATCAACGAGGACTACTGTAAATGGTGCTACGCCGACGGCAAATTTGCCTATACGAGCATGGACAAGCTCATCGACTTCTGCGCGGAGCACATGGCAAGCGAGCAATGGCCTGCCGGGCAGGTGCGCGCCTATCTGGCGGGACTCCTGCCGACGCTCAAGCATTGGCAGGCGGCGGAATAAGAAAATACCGGTAAAAAAGCGAGCCGTGCGGCTCGCTTTTTCATATCTCCTGCGGGAAGTCCTTGCAGGGCTTGAGCGCGGCCTTGGCCGGCTCGCTGAGCCGATGGCCCGTGTAGTCGAAGCGCGAGCCGTGGCAGGGGCAGTCCCACGATTTTTCGTCGTCGTTCCACGTCAGCTCGCAGCCGCGGTGCGGGCAGCGGATGTCCACCGCGAACAGCGTGCCGTCCGTGTGGCGGTAGACGCCGTATTTTTTGCCCTGCCAGGCGACGATACCGCCATGTCCGCGGGCGATGTCCGCCGCCGCGGTCTGCGCGGGCACGAACAGCCGCCGCCCGATGCCGCGCACGGCGTAGCCAGCGCCCTCCCAGAAGGCGGAGATGGACGCGGAGGGGAAGAAACGCTGGGGCGAGAAAATGTCGGCGTAGGGATAGTCCTCACCGGTGAGACGGGCGGTGAGCAGCGTGGCAGCGACCATACTGCCGGTCATGCCCCACTTGCCGAAGCCGGTGGCAACGTGCAGGAACGGCGCGGACGAGGAATAGGGGCCGATGTACGGCACGCCGTCGAGCGTCATGCAGTCCTGCGAGGACCAGGCGAACGCCTCCTGCGCCGCGGGAAAGAGCCGCTGCGCCTGCGCGCGCAGACGGTCGTAGCTGTCGCCGAGGTTTTCGCCGCAGCGGTGCCCGCCTCCGCCGAGGAGCAGATAGCGCCCGCTGCGCCGCAGGCTCCAGCCCTCCTCACCCGCGTCGAGCCACATCCCGGGGAGCGGCGGCGCGCCGGTCAGCGCAAGGAGGTACGAGCGCTCCTGCCGCAGCCGCAGGTCGTAGAGCCCGAAGCGCTCGAGCATGGGGAAGTGCGTGGCGACAACGATCTGCTCCGCCGTGACCGTGCCGCCGTCGCAGCGGACGGCGTGGCCGCGGATGTCGCGCACGGGGGAGTGCTCATAGACCGTCAGCTCCGGCAGCAGCGCCGCGAGGAACGGCAGCGGCGAGAGCTGCGCCTGCCGCTCGAAGCAGAGCGCCTCGCGCACCGGAAAGGGCAGTCCCTCGGGCTTCACCAGCCGCGCGGGCGCGCCGAGGGACAGGGCATATTCCAGCTCGCGCGTAAGGGAGGGGCCGTCCGGCGCGGCATAGATGAAGGAGCTCTCGTCCGAGAAGCCGCAGTCGATGCGCTTCTGCTGCACGAGCGCGCGGAACTGCCGCACGGCGCAGAGATTGGCCCGCAGGTACTGCTGGGCCAGATGGAAGCCGAAGTCATGCACCAGCCGCTCGCAGAACAGGCCGTGCTGCGCGGTGATCTTCGCCGTCGTGTGCGCGGTCACGCCCGAGGCGAGGCGGCTGCCCTCCAGCAGCACGACGCGCAGGCCCCGCGTGTGCAGGGCGTAGGCGGTCAGGATGCCGGCCATGCCGCCGCCGACCACGGCGGCGTCGGCGTGCAGGTCCTCCCGCAGCGGCGGATAGGCGGGGAGCGTATCGCGGCTGTTCCAAAGCGTTTGCATAGGCGTGCCTCCGAAGCGGTTTTTGTTATTGTCTGCCGCCGCGCCGTTTCCTATTCCTGCCGGAATTGGGAAATAGTTGGGCTTGCAAAAATAGTTACAAAATGTAACCATTAGGGGGCAGAGGGAGCAAATCCCTCGAAAAGCACGAAAAGGAGAATGTACCATGAAAAAACTGCTTTCCCTGTCGCTGGCGCTGCTGGCAGCCGCGGCCATGACCGTCCCGACACTCGCCGCGTCCCACACCGTGCAGCGCGGCGACACGATGTGGAAGCTCGCCGTGCAGTATCAGGTCGGCACGAGCGAGATCATCGACGCGAATCCGCAGGTCGTAAATCCGAATCTCATCTACCCCGGCGACGTGCTGGACATCCCCGAGACGGATGCCTCCGTCCGCGCCTGCGAGCAGGAGGTCGTCCGCCTTGTGAACGCCGAGCGCGCGAAGCACGGCCTTGCCGCGCTGACGGAGGACTGGGAGCTTTCCCGCGTCGCGCGCTACAAGTCACAGGATATGCACGATAACCGCTACTTCGCGCACAACAGCCCGACCTACGGCACGCCCTTCCGGATGCTCCGCGCCTTCGGCCTCAGCTATCGCACGGCGGGTGAGAACATCGCCATGGGCTACGCCGCGCCCGCCGCGGTCGTCGCGGGCTGGATGAACAGCGAGGGCCACCGCGCCAACATCCTCAGCAGCGCCTACACGAAGATCGGCGTCGGCTACGTCGCCGACGGACATTACTGGACGCAGCAGTTCATCGGCTGAGACGATGAATTTCATCGGATAAAACGATGAGCTTTTTCACCGCTTGACTTTTCCGCCGACTCGTGTAAAATCACCTTGTTCAGACGATGTGAAATTGCCGTAAAGAAATGGGACGGAAAGGGAAATGGGTGATGGAGAAGCTGCAGGGGTTTACCGACCATGTGATGCTTTATGTGAAAACGCTGGTCAAATGGCTGCTGGCCGCTGCGCTCATCGGCACGGTCGGCGGCGCGGTCGGCTCGCTCTTTCACCTCGGCGTGGAGTACGCCACCGAGCTGCGGACGGAGGTCCCTGCGCTGCTTTACGCGCTGCCGCTCGCGGGCGTGCTGATCGTCGCGCTCTACCGCTTCCTGCGCACGCAGGGCGTGGGCACCAACGCGGTGCTCGACGCGGTGCATCAGGGCCGCGAGCTGCCGATCCTGCTCATTCCCGCCATCTTCCTCGCCACGCTCCTCACGCATCTGGCGGGCGGCAGCGCGGGACGTGAGGGCGCGGCGCTGCAGATCGGCGGCGACCTCGGCGAGCACTTCGGCAAGATGCTGCGCATGGACGATAAGGACTGCCGCCTGGCGACGCTGTGCGGCATGAGCGCGCTGTTCTCCGCGCTGTTCGGCACGCCGCTCGCGGCGGTGTTCTTCGCGCTCGAGGTCGTGAGCATCGGTGTGTTGTACTATTCCGGCCTCATTCCCTGCATCACCTCGTCGCTGGTGGCCTACGCCGTATCGCTGCGCTTCGGCATCGAGCCGATGCGCTTCGCCGTTGCCGCACCGGAGACCGGCGCGCTCACGCTGGCGCGCGCGGCGGCGCTGGCGCTCGGCTGCGCGCTGGTGAGCATCCTCTTCTGCGAGATGCTCCACCGCACGGAGCATCTGACGGAGCGGCTGGTCAAAAACGATTATCTGCGCGCCTTCCTCGGCGGCTGCCTTGTGATCGCGCTGACGTTGCTCGCCGGCTGCCGCGACTACAACGGCGCGGGCGGCCATGTCATCGCCGCCGCGCTCGACGGCACGGCGAAGCCGGAGGCGTTCCTGCTCAAGATCGTCTTTACCGCCATTACGCTCGGCTGCGGCTTCAAGGGCGGCGAGATCGTGCCTACGCTCTTTGTCGGCTCGACCTTCGGCTGCGCGGCGGGAGCGCTGCTCGGCCTGCCTGCTGGCTTTGCCGCGGCGCTCGGCATCACGGGTCTTTTCTGCGGCATGACGAACTGCCCCATCACCTCGCTGCTCATCAGCGTTGAGCTGTTCGGCGCGGACGGACTGCTGTGCTACGCGGTCGTGTGTGCGGTGAGCTATGTCTGCTCCGGATACCGGGGACTGTACTCCAGCCAGACCATCCTCTACTCCAAGCTGCGCGCGGAATTCATCAACGTCCACACGAAGTGAATAAAACGACGCCTCCCGCGGCAAACTGCAAAAAATGCCGCGGGAGGATTTTTATGGATAATGTTCAGCCGATGGACGGGCTTGATTTTCTGAGTCTCGCCGTCACAGCGGTCGTTTCGTATCTGGTTCTGTTTTTGCTCACAAAGCTGGTAGGCAACAAGCAGATCTCGCAGATGACAATGTTCGACTACATCTCCGGCATCTCGGTCGGCTCCATTGCCGCCGAGATGGCGACCGAGCCGGAGTCGCCGATGCGCCCGCTCACCGGCATGGTGGTCTACGGGCTTCTGGCCTGGGGCGTCACGCTGTGGACAAACAAGTCTCTCGCCGCGCGGCGGGCCTTTACGGGCAAGCCGCTCATCCTCTACGACGGAGGAACGCTCTACCGCGAGCACCTCAAGCGCGCGAAGCTCGACCTGAGTGAGTTCCTTACGCTCTGCCGCGCGGGCGGCTGGTTTGACCTCTCCCAGCTCGAGACGGTCGTCTTTGAGCACAACGGCAACCTGAGCTTTCTGCCCAGGGAGGCCTACCGCGCCGCGCAGCCGACCGATCTCTCGCTCTCGCCAAAGCAGAGCGTGCTCATGACGCCGGTCATTATGGACGGCGAGGTGCTGCCGGAGAATCTGCGGTCCGTCGGCAAGGACGAGGTCTGGCTCACGCGGAAGCTGCGCGAGCAGGGCTATTCCGCCTTCGGGGAGGTCTTCCTTGCCCTCTGCGACGGAAGCGGCGAGGCCCCGCAGCTTTATCCGATCGAGACGAAAAAAACGCCGAGGGAAGACGGCAAATAACGAACAGGCGGCGCTCCCGAGAGGAGCGCCGTCTGGCTTAGTGCTGGTATTCAAATTCGAGGTTGTAGAGGCTGACGATGTCGCCGTCCTGAATGCCCATCTCCTCAAGGCGGGCAAAGAGGCCGCTCTCGCGCAGCATCTTGTCGAAATACATCCGGCTCTCGTAGTCGGAGAAGTTGACGTTCGCCATCAGTCGCTCGAGCCACGGGCCTTCGACGATGTAGGTGTTGTCGTCCACCGTGATGTTGAGCGGGGCGGAGGTGTCGAGCTTCGGCGGGCGCGGGACGTACTCCGGCTCGTAGACCGTGACCGGCGGGAGCGTGGAGAGCTTTTCGGCGATCTTCAGCACCAGCTCGCGCGTGCCGGTGTGGGATGCGGCGGAAAGGGCGAAGAGGGGATAGCCCGCCTCCTCGACGTGCGCGCGCAGCTTTTCCAGCAGCGCTTCGTCCTCCATAATGTCGGTCTTGTTCGCGACCACGATCTGCGGGCGCGTCGCCAGCTCGGGGGAATACTGCGCCAGCTCGGCGTTGATGGCGTCGAAGTCCGCGACGGGGTCGCGCCCCTCGCTGCCCGAAACGTCCACGACATGAACGAGCAGGCGGCAGCGGTCGATGTGGCGCAGGAAGTCGTGGCCGAGGCCCGCACCGTCCGCCGCGCCCTCGATGATGCCGGGGATGTCCGCCATGACGAAGCTCACGCCCTCGTCGACATACACGACGCCGAGGTTGGGGAAGAGCGTGGTGAAGTGGTAGTTGGCAATCTTTGGCCGCGCCTTGGAAACGACCGAGAGCAGCGTCGATTTACCGACGTTCGGGAAGCCGATCAGCCCCACGTCCGCGAGCAGCTTGAGCTCCAAAATGACGTCGTGGCTCTCGCCGGGCAGGCCCGCCTTGGCAAAGCGCGGCACCTGACGGGTGGGCGTGGCGAAGTGGCAGTTGCCCCAGCCGCCCTTGCCGCCGCGGCAGAGGACGTAAGGCTCGGACGAGGACATATCCTGAATGATCTCGTTCGTCTCCGCGTCGCGCACGAGCGTGCCGCGCGGCACGCGGATGGTGAGCGGCTTGCCGCTTTTGCCGAACTTGCGGCTGCCCTGACCGTCCATGCCGTTCTCGGCGGTGTATTTGCGCTTGTAGCGGAAGTCCATCAGCGTGGACATATTGTCGTCCACCTGCAGAATGATGTCGCCGCCGTTGCCGCCGTCGCCGCCGTCGGGACCGCCGGCTGCGATGTATTTCTCACGGTGGAACGCGACCGCGCCGTTGCCGCCCTTGCCGGCGGAAACGGAGATGCGCGCCTTATCAATGAATTCCGTTGCCATATCGAAAAACCTCCTTCGGGGGTATTGTTCTCTAACTTTACTATTTTACCCGCTTTTGCGTGCTCCGTCAAGGAAAAGCACAAAAAAGGAAGCGCAAGCCGTCGGCTTGCGCTTCCTTTTTCAAACCACTCAATTACTCAGCGGGATACACGCAAGCCTGCTTGCGATCCTTGCCGAGCTTCTCGAAGCGGAGCACGCCGTCCGCCTTGGCGAACAGAGTGTCGTCGCTGCCGATACCGACGTTGACGCCGGGATGGATGTGGGTGCCGCGCTGGCGAACAAGAATGTTGCCCGCGAGAACGAACTGACCGTCGGCGCGCTTGGGACCAAGGCGCTTGGACTTGGAGTCGCGGCCGTTCTTGGTCGAGCCCATACCTTTTTTATGAGCGAAGAACTGAAGACCAATGTTCATCATAATTCGTAGTCCATCCTTTCTGTAGAATGATGCGTGGGGGGGAGAGGAGGCTCACGCCTCCATTACTTCGATGTTTTCGGGGTATTCGTCGTGCAGCTCCGTGAAATAGAGCATCAAGCCGGCCAGAAGAGACTGGCAGGTGCTCTCCGCCGCGGCGCTCAGACCGCCGGGGAGACGGAACTCGATGGAACCCGATCTTTCATGGACCTTGACGGAGGCCGCGAGACCCAGCACGTCGTTCACGGTCGCGTCCACGAGACGCACGGCGCTCGTGATGGCGGCGCAGACGATGTCGGAGCCTGCCTCGGCATAGCCGCTGTGGCCCTTCGCGTCGAAGCCGATGATGCGCTTTCCCTCGGTGAGGAAGGTAACGGTCGTCATGGCTTAGAAGCTGATCTTGCCGATCTCAACCTTGGTATAAGGCTGACGATGACCCTGGCGTTTACGGTAGCCCTTCTTGGGGTTGTACTTGAAGATACGGATCTTCTTGCCCTTGCCGTTCTTGACGACCTTGGCGTCAACCTTCGCGCCCTCCACCACGGGAGTGCCGAACTTGGTGTTCTCGCCGTCCACGATGGCCAGAACGGTGTCGAAGGTAACGGCCTCGCCGGCCTCGACGTCCAGCTTCTCGATGAACAGAGTGTCGCCCTCGCTGACATTGTACTGCTTACCGCCGGTAACGATGATCGCTTGCATGTGTGCACCTCACTTTCCTTTATTACGGACTCGCTGTCGGGGGTGATCGGACGAGCCGATGCTTTATACCCATTCAAAGCGGCTCACCGATTATAACAGGGAAAAACGGGAAAGTCAAGCGTTTTTTGCTTGACTTGCCACGCTTTCTTATAAAATTTTGAAAAGAATAAAGCCAACTGTGTTGATGGCAAGGTTTGCGAAGATGTGAACTGCCCAGGAGGGGAAGATCGTCCCTGCTCTCGCGTCGAGAAGATTAAAAAGCACGCCGCCCGCAGTAAGTCCCGCGAGCGCGAGAAGGAAGAGAAGCGGAGGGAACCACCCGAGCATCATCGCCGTGTGGTAGAGCGCAAAGCTCAGCGCGCTGAAAAGGCAGGCAAAGCGCTCGCCCGCGTACCTGCGCAGGACGAGGAAGGCAAAGCCGCGGAAGAAGAATTCCTCAAGAAGCGAATTGACGAAGCATTCCTGTAATCTGTAAAGCGTGCCAATTGAAAAAAGAAGAACCTCACGATAAGATTGAGATGCATCTGGCAGGATGTAACAACCCAATCAAACCGGAGGTTCACCATGAATTATACACAGAACAGCAAGATTGCACAAGTCACAGAGAGCACTTTAGTAGTTGGTGTAGACATCGGCAGCGAGATGAACTTCGCTCGTGCGTTTAACTGGCGTGGGCAGGAGCTGTCAAAGAAGGTATTTCGCTTCAGTAACAGTCTGGAAGGTTTCCAGAGCTTTCTAGAGTATCTGAAAAGCTACCAGACCATCGCATCCACCGAGCAGATCATTGTGGGCTGTGAGCCCACCGGGCACTACTGGTTTAACCTGGCCCGTTATCTGAATGCACAACACATTAACCTGGCTCTTGTC
>CDZH01041740.1_pt1 | contig 10156 bp, 10 predicted proteins | sample 557721 | NCBI WGS metagenome assembly CDZH01 (sample SAMEA3182062, study PRJEB8094) | gut metagenome | biome: human; feature: gut; material: Stool; isolation source: human stools | place: Canada | collected 2013-01-14
AACTGCTACTGTACGGCCTATGATCTGGATGTGCAGCGGCAGAACATGGCGCAGGAAGAAACATCCCACATGGAAATGGGCGGCATGGTATGAGTTGGAATGGAGGTCGTGCCAGAGGGCTTCCAGTTTTCTATGGCAGCTGCGCAGATTTCCGTTGACTTGTGGGCGATCCTGTGGTAGTTGTGTTGTGTACCGGCACAGGACGGAAAAATAAAAACTGGAGGTACAAAATGAAAAAACTGCAAATCATAGCGGGTATGCTAAGCGTACTGCTCCTTGTAGGCTGCGGCGGGACCGGAGTATCCGCAAAAACCGCAGGAGAAGATCCACCGCAAACAACATCTGCCGATGTTTCCAGAGCCGCAGCGGCGCAAAATGGAAACGAAAACCCTTCGGAGGTCGTAACACAAGATGAGGCAGAACGCCCCGGCCCTGTCGATGCGGAGCCGTCGGGAGAAAAGAAAACCAATTCCTCTGCCGGAGAAGCGAAGCCTGCGGCGGAAGTTCCTCCGGTGCAAGTGCTGCCTGCCGAGACTGTGCCGCCTGAAACTCCGCCCACAGGATCCGCCCCCTCTGAACCCGTGACGGATGAGGCAGCTCCACAGCCGGAGGAGAAAGCCTTTGCCATGGACTACTGGCTGGCCTACGCCAAGGACTATGCCGTGAGCATCGGGCTGGTGCTGGATCCTGCGGCAGCCGGCACATGGGACACTCCCATCCGGTGCAGCAGCAAGACGGAAGATGTTTTGGCCGCCTATATCCGGGATGATCTGACGTACTATAAGGATCAGGAAGGCTGCACCGCCGTCTGGATCTGGGCAGAACAGATCGGAGACGGACAGTACGAACTGTTCATCGGTCGCGGATAACGGCAGCCATATTAGAGAAAAGGCTCTCATGGAGGGCCTTTTTCTTATGTAAAAATTTAGGAGAATAGGAGGTCTATTTTGAAACGAATCATCAAGTGCGGGACGGCTTTTCTGCTGGCGTTGGTGCTGTGCCTATGCCTGCTGCCTACCACAGCTTTTGCGGCATCTAAGCAGGTGTATATTTGGAATTTTCCGCTGTCAGATGACACCTTGAGAACCAGCGGCAAGTGGGGGCATGGGGCGTTAAACCTGCGGTTTGGGTATCATGTGGCAGCCAACAACTACACACAGTTTCGGTGCCTGGATTCCTGGCAGGGTGAGGTGGCCTACTGCATTGAGCCGGGTGTGCCGCAGAAAAACTATGATTCCCTTACGGACCACGATGACACCTGGTGGGACCGCATGACCCTGCCTGCCGGGCATCCCCTTACACCCCGTGAGGTGCAGAGGCTGATTGGGCGGGTTATGAGCTACGGCTACCACGACTCTATCGGCGGGGGCTGGTGGGCAGATGTAGAGAGTACAGCGGAGAAGATGGCCTGGGCCTATGCCACGCAGGTCCTCATTTGGGAGGTGGTGGCAGGTGAACGGGATAGCAGCTTCCACCATATTGACGTGAAATCTATAGGCTATGACGAGGCCTTGGAGCGGGTGGACGCTACCCATCCCCTGCGAAGCAAGATCCTCAGCCGCTATGATTCCATTGTGGACTCCGTGCAGACTCACAGCAAGCGGCCCAGCTTCTGCACTTCTACCGCCACCAATGCAGAGACGCTGGAGCTGACTTGGGACGGCAGCAAGTTTACCGGCAGCATCACCGACACCAATGGAATGCTGGGAAGGTACAGCTTCAGCTGTGAGGATGCCGACCTGACCTTCAGCAAGAACGGAGATGTGCTGACGGTCTCAGCGGAAAAGCCCATTTCAGATGCCATCACCATCACCGCTACCAAAGATGGCACCGCCAGCGCCGGTATGGTAGTGTGGGGCGATGGCGTGTGGGGATCGCCTGCCGGTATTCAGGATGTGGTCACCTATTCCGCCAGCGTTCGGGACCCGGTGACGGCTTATCTCAAAATCAAGACCGCTGCCATCCCCGGCAGGATCACGGTAAAGAAAGTGGACGCCGAGGGTGCGCCTTTGCAGGGGATTCGGTTTCTGCTGGAATCCTCTGCGGACCAGGTGAACTGGCAGGAGGTGAGCACAGCGGAAACGGGTGCGGGCGGCTCCGTTTGCTGGGAAGATTTGACAGCAGACGGCGGCACCTACTACCGGGTGACGGAGGTGCAGGCGGCGGGGGGAATGACGCTGCTGGCGGAACCGCTGTTTGTAGGGACGCTGGATGCAAGCGAACACGACATCACCATTACCGCCTGCAACAACGCGGGCTTTGCGCTGCCCTTTACGGGCGGGGCGGGATTCACAATTTATATTCTGTTTGCGGCACTCATGCTCGGCATGGGTGTCGGCACGGGTGTTTATTTTTGCAAAAAAACCACGATGAAAAAGGAGAACTGAACCATGAAGAAAACGAAACGACTTTGGGCGCTGCTTCTGGCCATGGTCATGGCCTTGGGGCTTATCAGCACAGCGTTCGCAGCGCCGACCATTGACTCCGGACGGAAAGCGTCCCTTTCCCTTTATAAGTACGACATCACGGCGGCCAGCGAGGACGGGGCGTGGAATACGGCGTCCTATGTCAGCACCGGTGTGCAGGACGATGCCGTTACCGACAAGCTGGCGCAGTACGCTATTCAGGGCGTGGAGTTCACCTATCTGCGGGTAGCTGACATCGCCATGAACAATGAACTGGTGGACGGGCAGCGTCAGGTAGGTGTGCTGTACGGCTTTGCCGAGGGTACCGTGCTCCAGGCCATCGGCCTGACCGCCGCAGATGCACACAAGAGCGAAAACGGCACCCGCTACTATACCGCCGACAAGCTGAACAAGGCCATGAGCGATGCACTGACCGCCAACGCCACCACCGTCAAAAATGCGCTGGAGATTGCCGTCCGGAACGGCGGCAAGGCCATGCCCGAGACGGATGAAAACGGACACAGCAAGGTCGGTGGACTGGAGCAGGGGCTGTATCTGGTGGTGGAGACCCGTGTGCCGGAGAATGTCACCAGCACCTGCAACCCGTTTTTTGTTTCCCTGCCCATGACCACTATCGACGGAAAAGACTGGAACTATGATGTGACCGTGTACCCCAAGAACCAAACCGGCAGCCCGGACCTCGAAAAGGCCGTTCGGGAGGATAAAAACAGCACCGGCAAGAATACCGGCAGCCTGACCGACATTGCGGATGGCTATGCACACACCGCCACCGCCTCTGTGGGCGATGTGGTGGACTATCAGATCATCAGCACACTGCCCACCATTACCTCCAAGGCTACCAGCCTCACGACTTATACTTTTGTGGACACGCTGAGTAAGGGGATCTGCTACAACAAGAATGATGTGGTCATCGAGTTCTTCCGGGATGCCGAGTGCACAGATAAAATCACCACTTGGGACGAGGATTCCGGCAAGTTCGCCGTTAGCTATGATGACGCTGCCAACACCATGAGCATTGGTATGACCGAGGCCGGGCTGGCGGACATCAACGAGTCCGAGAGTGTCTACACGGACAGCGTGAAGCGTGGTTACAGCGACTGCACCATGCGGATCACCTATGCGGCCACTCTCACCGCCGACGCAAAGCTGGGCGATACCGACAACCCCAACGAGGTGGTGCTGACTTGGAAGCGCACCAACACCAGCTACTATGATACGCTCCAGGACTGCTGCCATCTTTACACCTACGGCGTGGATGTGCTGAAGCAGTTTTCGGACGGCAAGGGCGACCTGACGAATGTCAGCTTCTTGCTGCACAACGACACAGACGATGTGTATATCATTGCCGAGCAGAGGAATGGCATGTACTACGTCAAGGGCTTTACCGACAAGAAGGCCGATGCAACCACTCTTGTTCCGAATGACAGCGGTCATATCATCGTGAACGGTCTGGAGGACGACACCTATACGCTGACAGAGATCGCCACCGACAAGGGCTATGTGCTGCTGAAGGACGGCGTGGAGATCGTCATTGCTGCCGCAGAGAGTGAGAATGCCTGCGAGACCTGCGGCGTGAAGCTCCTGACGGCCAGCGGCAGCGTCAACGGCGACGCGGTGGACCTGGAGAGCGGCAATGCCATCGTGCCGCTGACGGTCATCAACAACCCCGGCTTTGACCTGCCTAAGACAGGCGGTTACGGCACCTGGATGTTCACCGTGGGCGGCTGCATGCTGCTGGGCGTGGCGGCGTTTATTGTGGTCCGGGGGCGGAAGCACAATAGGAACGACCAGTGAAGTGGCGACTGCTGGCGGTGGCCTGTGTGCTTCTTGCACTGGGGTTGCTGCTCTATCCGCTGCTGGGTGAGCTGGTGAGTGAACGGTATCATTCGGATGTGGAGACGGTCTATACTACGGCAATTGCGGGTACCGATGACGCAGAGCTGGCCAACCAGCGGCGGGCGGCGGAGATGTATAACGCCATGCTGCGAGGCGAGGCGGCAGTCAGTGCGGGAGGGGCTTCGGCCTCTCCCATGCTCTATGCGGAGCAGCTCTCCGTGGGCGGGGCCATGTGCTATATTGACATCCCAAAAATCGGCGTGTATCTCCCGGTGCGGCACGGCACGGGGGCGGAAACGCTGGAACGGACCGTGGGGCATGTGGTGGGGACTTCCCTGCCTGTGGGAGGCAGCAGCACCCATGCGGTGCTGTCGGCCCACAGTGGGATGGCCAGTGCGAAGCTGTTTTCGGACATTGACCAGCTTGCGGAGGGCGACACTTTTTACATCCATGTACTGGGTGAGGTGCTGGCCTACGAGGTGGATCAGATCGCCACGGTACTGCCTTCGGACACATCGCTGCTGCAAATCGAGGACGGACAGGACCTGGTGACGCTGGTGACCTGTACGCCCTTTGGGGTGAACACCCACCGGCTGCTGGTGCGGGGACATCGGGTGCCGTATGTGGCAGAGCTGGTGGTAGAAAATGAAAAAACTCCGAAGGCTGCGTCTTCGTGGACGCAGCACTATCTCACGGGCTTGGGCATCGGCCTTGGTGTGTTGGCTGCGGCTGGCGGTATCTGCCTCTTTGCAAGGAGGCGACGCCGTGGGTAAAAAAGCTGCTTTGTTGGCGGTGGCGCTGGCCGTGGCGGGGCTTTGTATTCTGCTGTGGCCGGTGGTTTCCGGGCATAGGCTGCAAGCGGACATGAGCGCGGCGGCACAGGGCTTTTTGGAGGAGGTGAGACAGTCATACCCCGAGTTGCTGGCAGACTTGCAGGGATATAACCAGCGCATTTATACGGAGCGGCAGGCGGGACTGGCCGACACTGCGGCCTGTGAGGAGCCTGCTGTATTGCTGAGAGACTACGGCGTGGAGGACGAGATCATAGGTGTATTGGAGATACCCACGCTGGAGCTGGTCATGCCGGTCTACTTGGGCGCGTCGGATTCGCACCTTGCCGCAGGGGTGGCGGTGCTGGGGAACACTTCGGCGCCCATTGGCGGCGTAAATACCAACTGCGTCATTGCCGGGCATAGAGGGTGGCATGGCTCAGATTATTTTCGGCACATAGACCGCTTGCAGGCGGGCGATATGGTAACGATTACGAATCTATGGGAAACACTCACCTATGCCGTGGTTGATATGAAGATCATCCAGCCGGACCAGGTGGACAAAATCAAAATCCAGCCGGGGCGTGACCTGCTGACGCTCATCACCTGCCACCCCTACGCCAGTGGCGGACGGCAGCGGCTGGTGGTGTATTGCGAAAGAAGGAAGTGATGCATTATAGAGCCTATTGGCAAGGCCACATTTGTCGGGGACGATGACATTCTCTATTACGATGCAGAGTCGTTTCTGGACTGTATCCGGGAGGAACTGCCCTATCGGGATACCACCGGGTTTCGCTACGAAGTCCTGACGGACGATCCTGCCGTCTGCAAGGCGGCAGATGATATTTTGCTGGATTTCTTCAGTGAGGATGATCCATATACGCTATCTGAATACACACAGAAAATGGGAGGGATCTAAAGATGTTTACATCCGAAAAAATGGTGAAATTCCTGCAGGAAAAATACCCGCCTGGCACTCGCATTCGGCTGGTTTCCATGGACGACCCCTATGCGCCGGTAGCACCCGGCACGGAGGGTACGCTTGTTTGCGTAGATGACGCCGGGCAATTTCAGATGAAATGGGACAACGGGCGGACGCTGGCCCTTATCCCCGGCGAGGACAGCTTCACTGTCCTGCCGCCCGAACGCAGTATGCTGAAGTTGTATATGCCGCTGACTGCCGAACTCTACGAGCCGGATGAGTGGGGCGATATGCCGGAGGAGGCGGAACGGCTCACCGGCGGCGAATTGGCATCGTATGAGGACAAGATCCGCAGCGCCTTATTCAAAAACCGCATGCAGGAGGAACAGATCCGGGGCATCATGCACTGGTACAGAAAACCGGACAGCGTCAACGACAAGGTACATTCCGTTGTCTTCGATGTAGAGCAGCGGCACGGCAGGCTGTGGGGCGTGGCGGAGTGTCAGATCAGCGGCGAACTGTCGGCTGTGGAACTGGCTGCGCTGAAGAAGTACATCTCCGGCCAAGCCTCGGATGGCTGGGGCGAAGGCTTCGAGCAGCGGGAGATCGCACTGGATGGCGGCCGGGAGCTGTATGTGCACCTGTGGCAGGATGAGGACTGGAGCATCCGGACGGAGCAGGAGCGGTTCGAGCCTTACCGGGACAAGCTGCCTCAGCTGTGTTTTACCCTGCTGCCGGGTACGGGCCAGCTCATCTGCGTGAAGCGTGGGGAGAGCGGGTACTATCCCAGCGACTGGTCTACGCCGGATGCACAGGAAAACCGCCGCATTGCGGATGAGCAAAACCGGAAGCTGGGTGTGACACCCGCTCAGGAGGAAGCTATGAAGATCGGCAGTATGTGCGGCTGGGATGTCCCCGGCGCAGACCCGGATCACTGCGTGGACATCGTGCAGCGGAGAGGAGGTATGGAGCTTGGGTAAAAAGGTATTTTCCATATATATGGGCAATCCGGATTGCAGTAATCACGCAGAGCTGGATCTGCCCGCTACGCCGTGGGAACTGATAGATGCACTGGATAAGCTGCGGCTGGAGGATGGGCGGGAACCCTATTGGCAGGTGGAGGACATTGGCCGGTACGGATTTCTTGCACCGCTCCTTGATGACAGCGACCTGTATCAGTTCAATGCACTGGCGGAGCAGCTGAGTACATTCGACCATGTAGAGGACATCGCTTTTGAGGGACTGGTGCAGATGGAGGTCGACAAGCTGTGCCAAACCAATGGCGACGAACTGACCCTCCAGCGATTGCTGGATCTGGCGTACAGTGTGGATGGCTGTCATGTGGTGGCGGAGGTCCGGGATGATGCGGCACTGGGCCGGTTCTATGTGGAGAACGAGTTCCTGCCGGAACTGGAACAAGTACCGGATAGTGTGCTGGAGCTGTTGGACTATGCCAAGATCGGTGAAAAAATGCGCCGGGACGAACACGGCGCTATGACCCCGAACGGCTATGTAGTACGGGAAGCCGAGCTGCGGCAGGCTCCGCCCAACTTGGGCAGGCCGCCACGAAAGCCGCCGTATATGATCCATTTCCTCTGTGTCAGTGATGTCCGTACCGTAAAGTTGTACCTGCCCGCAAAGCAGGCGGAGTTGGACGCCGTGCTGGACTGTCTGGAGGTGGATAGCTGGCAGGAGGTGCAGCTGGAGGAATGCGACACCGCCATGCCGGAGATGTGGGCCTTCGTAGATATGGCTCACACCAGCATGGAGCAGGTCAATCAATTTGCGCAGTGTCTCGAAATGCTGGATGCAAATGGGGAACTGGCGGCGTTCAAGGCAGTGGCCAGTCAGCTGGATATTTACAAGCTGGAGGATGCCATGGCGCTGACAGAGCACCTGAGTGAATACGCCTTCGAACCGAATATCCACTCGTTGGAGGATCGGGCACGGGAGGAACTTTCCCTTATGGCAGACGGGCCAGAGCTTGACCTGCTCATCCGGAATTTGAATCTCACCGCCTACGGCGCAGACCTGATGTATAGAGATAGGGGCATCCTCAGTGACTATGGCTATGTCCATCGTCCGGATGGACAGCCTATGCATCTGCCGCAGCAGGGCATGGATATAACCATGCAGTAAACTGAATCAATAATGGGGCCGCTTTCCGAAAAGGGACAGCGGTCCCACTTTTTGCACCCTTTTCGGTGAGCGGTACCCGGAAAGGAGTGCAAGAATGACGAAGGAGACCATCTCCCGGTATCTGGAGAACGGATGCAAGGGACATAAAAATGTGGTCAGCAGCCGGGAATTGGAGCGGGCGCTGGGCATCAGCGGAAACGAGCTTCGCAGGCACATCAACCGCCTGCGGCGAGGCACTGTGCCGATCGCAGCAGATCAGCGGGGGTATTACTATGCGGAGACGGCGGCAGAGGTCTATGCCACCATCCGAAGCCTTGAGAAAATGCGCAGCGGGTTAGACGCCGCCATCTCCGGACTGGAGCGGGCGCTGGAGAAATTCGGTGAGTAGGCAGATGACGAAGCTCATGCCGTGGGTAGGCGGCAAGGCCCAGCTCATGTGGGCCATCCAAATGCTGCTGCCTACCCACTACAAGACACTGGTGGATGTGTTTGGCGGCAGCGGCATTATCACCATGAATACTTCCGTCCCCAGCGGGTGTCTGCAGATCTACAACGACCTGAACCACGATTTATATAACCTGCTCTTCTGCGCCAAGGAGCGTCCGCTGGAGCTGGTCAGGGAGCTGGGCTTTCTCCCTATCAACGCCCACGATGAATTTGATGTATTGCAGCGTCAGCTGCAGGGCGAGGACTTCACCATGGAGTACATGGAACGGCAGTTGGATCTGACGGAGGTGTTTTTTGAACCACCCCAGGCGGAGGTCGTGCGGCAGCTGCTTTTGGAGCGTGGCAGTTTAGGCAATGTGCGCCGTGCCGCAGCATTTTATAAGCTGCAGCGCTACAGCTACAATGGCAGCGGAGACAGCTATGGCGTAGGCTCCTGCGATATACGGCGGTTTTTCCGGGATCTGTGGGAGTGCTCTCATCGGCTGAAGGATGCGGTACTGGAAAACAAGGATTTCGAGAGCATCATCACCGCCCGAAACGACCCGCAGACCGTGGTCTACTGTGACCCACCCTACTATGAGGCGGAATGCTATACGGTGGAGTTTCCCCGCAGCGACCACCAGCGGCTCCACGATGTGCTGATAAAGCATGAGGGATTCGCTATGGTGTCCTATAACAACTGCCCGTACATACGGAAGCTGTATGATGATTTCTTCATCTACGAGGTGGAGCGCCCCAACAGCCAGTCCAAGAAGAAAAACAACAAGTACCGTGAGTACATCATGACCAACTACGATCCCCGTACCTTTGCGCCGCAGATGTCCTTCTTCGGCGACTATGACAGCCGGGGTAAATCGTGCAGGCTGGTGCATACACCGCAGCAGCCCTTAAAAGTATAGGAGGATTTTCGCATGAACAATGAAATGAAATTTGAAAAGAACGGCCTGCTCATTCCCAACGGTGCGCTGGAGGAACTGGGCTTGGTGGGCATCTCCCTGTCTGCATGGCTGGGACAGGACCACATTCTGCTCATGCCGCAGGAAATGACAGCACTGCAGCTGCTGCACGCACTGGAGGGCTTATCTCGGGCCTCCGTAGAACTGCTGGGTGTGCTGCAGGAGGCGTGCAGGATGCCCTGTGCAGCCGACTGCGAAAAAGACATGGAGGATGTGCCGCAGTGAAGTGTACCCCAAGTCAAGGACATTTTAATTCTGAGGGGTAGAAAAGATTTAACCCTCATGCTATGATGGAACTGCTTTACCATCCCGGAGGATAGTGCAACGCTGGGGAGCGACACGAGCGCCGGGGTGGGTTTGCGGAAGGCAGTACGTCAAGTGCTGCCTTTTTTCTGCCTTCCGGAAACCAAAGCGGTAAACCCATGTTCAGCCTTTTGCGCGGTAGCTGGGAAGCGGATAGACCCCGGTCGTCAGATAAGCGTAGTACTCGCGGGGTGACAGCTTTAGCAGGTCCCACTGGTAACGGTCGTTGTTGTAGTAGTCCATCTGGTCGTCTATGATCTCCTGCACCTCCTCGAACGAGCGGCAGCAGGAGACGGCGTCGCGGATCTCGTCCTTCATGTGGCCGAAAAAGCTCTCCTGCGGCGCGTTGTCCCAGCA
>CDZH01075250.1_pt1 | contig 10105 bp, 7 predicted proteins | sample 557721 | NCBI WGS metagenome assembly CDZH01 (sample SAMEA3182062, study PRJEB8094) | gut metagenome | biome: human; feature: gut; material: Stool; isolation source: human stools | place: Canada | collected 2013-01-14
TCCGGCATGGAGATGCGGCGGTTGGCGGAGTCATCAAGTGTGCGCTCCAGCCATTGAACAGATGCCGTCATGGGGGCATTTGCAGCGTCCAAAATAAGATATCGCGCCAAAGAGCAGATTCGTTCGCTCCGCATGGGATTTCGTTTATATGCCATGGCGGAGGAACCGATCTGCTCTTTTTCAAAAGGCTCCTCCAGCTGCCGGTCGTGCTGCAGCAGGCGAATGTCATTTGCCATGCGATAGGCACTCTGGGCCATGGAAGACAGGCAGTTTAAGATACGGCTGTCTACCTTCCGGGGATACGTCTGCCCGCAGACGTCAAAGCAGCGCGCAAAGCCGAATTCCGCACTGATCTGGCGGTTCATCTGGTCGATCTTGTCGGTATCACCGTCAAAGAGGTCCAGAAAGCTCGCCTCGGTTCCGGTGGTCCCGCGGCAGCCAAGAAATTTCATATGCGCCAACACATGATCCAGTTCCTCCAGATCGGAGAGAAAATCCTGCATCCAGAGGGTTGCCCGTTTCCCCACAGTGACAAGTTGAGCAGGCTGATAGTGGGTATATCCGAGGGTGGGCAGCGACTTGTATTTTTCTGCGAAGGCGGCAAGATTTTTCAGCACACCCAGCAGTTCTCCGCGGAGATAACGCAAACCGTCCCGATAAAGGATCAGATCCCCGTTGTCGGTCACATAGCAGCTCGTGGCCCCCAAGTGGATCACACCCGCGGCGCCGGGCGCCGCTTTTCCGTAAGCATAGACATGTGCCATCACGTCATGCCGCACTTCCTTTTCCCGCTGCGCGGCACATTCAAAATCAATATCATCGATGTGCGCTTCCAGCTCCGCCACCTGCTCTGCCGTAATGGGCAGGCCAAGGTCATGCTCCGCCCGGGCCAGCGCAGTCCAGAGCCTTCGCCAGACCCGAATACGCTTTTCCTGGGAGAACAGATGCAGCATCTCTTCGGAAGCATAACGGGACGAGAGGGGCGATTCATATTTTTCGTACATCATGGACACTTTTCTCCATTTGGTTTTCTCAGCGGCAAACGCTGTCGTATTTTTTCTTTGTCGATCCTGTGCCATGCGCCCACTCACCGCTTGATGTACGCATCTCGCTCCGCTCCGACGGATACGTATCCGATGTGGCAGCCGATGGCCTTTTCGATATACTCCACATAAGCCTGCGCCTGCTTGGGAAGTTCTTCCCACGTGCGAGCGCCGGAGATGTCGCAGCCCCAGCCGTCCAGATATTCCGTAACGGGCTTCGCCGTTTCCAGCGCCGCGGGGAAGGGAAACACATCCGTTTCCGCCCCGTTGACTACATATTTGGTGCAGACAGGGATCTTGTCCATATAGCTGAGAACGTCCAGCTTGGTCAGTGCGATGGTCGTGGCGCCTTGGGTCTGTACGCCGTAGCGGGTGGCGACGATATCCAGCGGGCCGACGCGGCGGGGCCGCCCCGTTTTTGCGCCGTACTCAAAGCCGGCCTCCCGCAGCCGGTCGGCCTCAGGGCCGAACCACTCACAGACGAACGGCCCCTCGCCCACGCAGGTAGAGTAGGCTTTCACCACGCCAACCACTTCATCCAGTTTGGCAGAGGGAAGGCCGGACCCGACCGGCGCGTAAGCCGCCACCGCGTTGGACGAGGTGGTGTAAGGGTAGATGCCGTAATCCAGATCCCGCAGAGCCCCCAGCTGTGCCTCAAAGAGAATGCTCTTCCCGTCCTGCTGCGCCTTGCGCAGCCAGCTGCCGGTATCGCAGATGAAGGGCTTTAGCTTCTGCCCATAGGTATGCAGATAATCACACAGCTGCGCCATGGTATAGGGCTTTGCGCCGTAGACCCTGGTCAGGGTCAGGTTCTTCCATTCCAGCAGGTCCTCCAGGTGGCGGACCAGGTATTCCGGATAGAAGAGCTCGCCGGCCTGAATCGTCTTTTTCTGATATTTGTCAGAGTAGAAGGGGGCGATTCCCTGCTTGGTAGAGCCGTATTTTTTATCCTTCAGGCGCTCTTCCTCCAGTTCATCCAGTAGAATGTGCCACGGCAGCACCAGTGAGGCCCGGTCGCTGATCTTCAGGTTATCCGGCGTCACGCTCACGCCCTTTGCAGCAACGCTTTCCATCTCGCCGCAAAGACTCTTCATATCCAGCGCAACGCCATTTCCTAAAATATTGACCACATTCGGCCGGAAAATCCCCGATGGAAGCAGATGCAGCGCAAATTTCCCATATTCGTTGATGACGGTGTGCCCCGCGTTCCCGCCGCCCTGATAGCGCACCACAATATCATAGTCCCGCGTGAGCAGATCGACCATGCGGCCTTTCCCCTCATCGCCCCAGTTGATGCCAACAATGGCACAAGTTTTCATAAATTGACCTCCTGCATCATATCATTTCATCATTCGCAAGGCAAGCGTCGCTTTCGCGGCGCCGCCTTTTTTCATCTTGTTCACCTGACGCTGAACAACAGCTCTCCGTAAGTGGGGAACGGCCACGCGCTTTCCGCGGTCAGCGTCTCTGCTTCGTCTGCGGCAGAGCGCAACACTGTCATTCGGGAGAGCATCTCGTCCCGAATAAAGTTTGCACCCTCGGTCACATCACAAATGGTTTTGAATCTGGCAATCGAGCTGTCCAGTGCGTCGACCCGCGAGTCAATGCTCTCGGTCACCGCCGTCAGCTTTTTGACGAGCTTTGTTTCATAGCCGCAGCTGATTTCGCCATCTAAGGATTTTTTGTCGGCGGCAGCCCGGGCTACGGTCGCAGCGTAGTGCGAAACGGCAGGCAGGATCTGCTTTCGCGCCATGTCGCTCATGGTCTGAGCCTCGATGCACACGGTTTTGCAGTAGTTTTCCAGCATGATCTCATACCGGGAGCGCAGCTCCGCTTCGGTGTACACCCCGTGAGCCGTCAGCATCTCGACGTTCTTCGCTTTCAAGAGCTCCGGGATCGCGTCCGGCGTGGTACGCAGATTGAGCAGCCCCCGCTCCTCTGTGGCCTCCCGAATCCATGCATCATCGTAACCATTTCCGTTAAAGATAATTCTCTTATGCTCCTTGATGGTACGCTTGATTCGCTCATGCAGAGCGGTATTGAAGTCCTCTGCCTGTTCCAGTTCGTCCGCATAGCGTTTCAGGGACTGTGCCACCGCAGCATTGAGCATGATATTGGCGCAGGCAATGGAATCGGAAGAACCCACCATTCGGAATTCGAATTTGTTGCCAGTGAAGGCAAAGGGAGAGGTACGATTGCGGTCCGTGGTGTCCCGGACAAAACGGGGCAGCACATCGACCCCCAGCTTCATCTTCTTTCTTTCTACATCGACGTAGGCGGAATCGGTCTCAATGGCATTCAGCACAGCGGTCAGCTCATCGCCCAGAAAGATCGAGATCATGGCGGGAGGCGCTTCATTGGCTCCCAATCGGTGGTCGTTTCCGGCCGTTGCGACAGAAGCTCTCAGCAGCCCCTGATAGTCGTCCACCGCCTGAATGACAGCCGCCAGAAACAGCAGGAACTGGGCATTTTCGTGGGGGGTCTCGCCGGGAGAGAGCAGGTTGACGCCGGTATCGGTGGAAAGGGACCAGTTGTTATGTTTGCCGCTGCCGTTGACCCCGGCAAAGGGCTTTTCGTGGAGCAGGCACACCATGCCGTGCTTAGCCGCCACACGCTGCATGATCTCCATGGTCAGCTGATTCTGATCGGTCGCCAGGCTGACGGTGGTATAGATGGGAGCAAGCTCATGCTGGGCAGGCGCCACCTCATTGTGCTCCGTTTTGGCAAGGACTCCCAACTTCCACAGCTCGGTATTCAGCTCCTCCATGAACGCGGCCACGCGCGGCTTGATGGAGCCAAAGTAATGGTCGTCCAGTTCCTGACCCTTGGGGGGCTTGGCGCCGAATAGCGTCCTGCCGGTGTAGAGCAAGTCCATGCGCCGCTCGTACAACGCCCTGTCGATCAGGAAATATTCCTGCTCCGCACCGACGGCGGGCACCACGCGCCTGACCTCATCATGGCCGAACAGCTTCAACACCCGAAGGGCCTGACGGTTCAGCGCCTCCATGCTGCGCAGAAGGGGTGTTTTCTTATCCAGCGCCTCCCCGCCATAGGAGCAAAATGCGGTAGGGATACAAAGCGTTTTTCCCTTGATGAAGGCATAGCTGGTGGGATCCCAGGCGGTGTAACCGCGTGCCTCAAAGGTAGCGCGCAGGCCACCGGATGGAAAAGACGAAGCATCTGGCTCCCCTCGGATCAGTTCCTTTCCGGAGAATTCCATAATCACTCTGCCATCTGGCGCTGGGGTGATGAAGCTGTCATGCTTTTCCGCCGTGATCCCGGTCAGGGGCTGGAACCAGTGGGTGAAGTGGGTCGCGCCGTTTTCGACTGCCCAGTCCTTCATTGCGTCGGCCACCGCATTGGCTACCGACAGGTCCAGCTTGGCCCCTTTTTGAATGGTGTGCTTCAGAGAGTGATATACCTCCCCGGACAGACGGGCTTTCATCACACGGCTGTCAAAGACCATGCTTCCAAATATTTCTGGTACAGTCGTCATAGTAGTGTCTTCCTTTCAAAGAAATAAAAAGAGACGCTGACGCTGCGGAAGGCTTTGCCTCCGAGACGCCAATGTCTCTTAACATTGCAAAATATACAGCCATCAGTTCGGAAAGTCAATTGTCGATTTGTTGAAAATCGTTTTTGCCGAAATATCATTTTTAGCAATTTTGATCTTACAAATCCGTGTTTTTTCCCGTTTTATCCGCGAAGCAGGAACGCTTTGTCGCATCGGTTCAACGGTCAGATCGCTTGGAGCTCCTAAAAATTTCACGTCAAAAGAATAATTCGGGATAGAAAATTGACAGAAGGTGTGGTATCATATTTCATATTTTGTGAAAGATCGCGGTTGTTTCATGGTAATTTCCTTGCCGCGATCGCCCCAGATATGAAAAAGTTTGATCGGCAAACGTATGGTCTGAATGAAAGGAAGCAGGTGAAAACATGAAGTACACGCCAGAAGAAGTGATCCAGTTCGTTCAGGAGGAGAATGTCAGGTTTATCCGTCTGGCCTTCTGCAATGTCTATGGAAAGCAGCATAATGTGTCTATCATGCCCAGTGAGCTCAAGCGCGCTTTTGCGTATGGGATCGCCTTTGATGCCTCGGCGGTAGATGGCTTTGGTGGCGAGATTCGCTCCGACCTTCTGCTTCACCCGGATCCTTCCACCCTGATCCAGCTTCCCTGGCGGCCGGAGCAGGGCAAGGTCATGCAGATGTTCTGCGATATTTCCTACCCGGACGGCAGGGCTTTTGAACGGGATACCCGAAGCCTTCTGAAGCGAGCGGTGGCAGACGCCAGCGCCCAGTGCTTCCAGTTTGCGTTCGGTGCGGAAATGGAGTTCTATCTATTTCGCCTTGATGAATGCGGTGAGCCTACCAGAATCCCCTACGACCATGCCGGCTACATGGACATCGTACCAGATGACAAGGGAGAGACGATCCGCCGGGAGATCTGCCTGATGCTGGAGCAGATGGGGATTCAGCCAGAGAGCTCTCACCACGAGAGCGGTCCGGGGCAGAACGAAATCGACTTTCGCTACTCAGCCCCCCTCACCGCCGCCGACAACGCCGTCACCTTTCACGCGGTGGTCCGCACTGCGGCAGCTCAGAACGGGCTCTGTGCCAGTTTCTCTCCTAAGCCGCTGGCGGATCGGGACGGAAACGGAATGCACATCAACGTCTCTGTCAAATGCGATGAGGTCGCCCAGCCGCTGCCCGGTATCATCGCAGGGATTCTGGCACATATCCGGGACATGACCCTGTTTATGAACCCCTGTGAGGAATCCTACCGCCGTCTCGGCCATAACAAAGCGCCGCTCTACGTGACGTGGTCTGCGGAAAACCGTTCCCAGCTGATCCGCATTCCAGCGGCAGTGGGCGAATACCGCCGGGCTGAGCTGCGCTCTGCCGATCCAATGGCAAATCCGTACATTGCCTATGCGCTCCTGATCTACGCCGGAATGCACGGGGTCGAGCATGACCTGCAACTCTGTCCCGCCTCGGATTTCAATGTCTATACCGCACCCGCCGAGGTGCTCAATGGTCTAAAGAAGCTGCCCGGTTCATTGTATGAGGCTGCCGCATTGGCCGAAGCAAGCGCATTTATCCGCAAGCATCTCCCGGAAGCCGTGATCTCCGCCTACTGTCATCGATAAAGAGCCCTGATTGGATCAGGTGAAAGGAGGGGAGAACATGATCTTTCAGGAACGGACATACAGCGTACTGATTGTCACCGCCACGGACAGTTTTACCGAGAAGATCATGCCTCTGCTCCCTGTGACGGATTACTGGCCGGTAACGGTGGTACGCAGCATCGGAGAGGCGCGCCGAAAAATCTCGGAAACGGCATTTGATATTGTGCTGATCAACGCTCCTTTGCCGGACGACTTTGGAATGCGTCTGGCCGTAGATATCTGTACCGGAAGCGGTGCAGGGGTTTTGCTGTTGGTTCGGAACGATCAGTTTGATGATATCTATGCCAGAGTCGTCAGTTACGGCGTGCTCACACTGTCCAAGCCCACCAGCATGCAAATGGTGGCACAAAATCTGCGGATCCTTTGCGCCACCCGAGAGCGCATGCGTCAGATGGAAGCCAAACAGGCTACCGTAGAAGAAAAGATCGAGGAGATCCGACTGGTCAACCGGGCCAAGTGGCTGCTGATTGAGTGCCTTGGCATGACGGAACCGGAAGCCCACCACTATATTGAAAAGCAGTCCATGGACCGGCGCATATCCAAACGGGAAGTGGCAGAAACTGTGATAAAAACATATCAATAGCACAAGGATCCCGCGGATCGCAATGTGCAGAATTGTGAAAACTCTGGTTGACAAATTGCCGTCAGCCGCAGTAGAATATGAATCGTTGAACGAAGGCGTTCGTCAGAGGACTTTTGTCCCCTGATGGACGCCTTCTCTTTTTTGAGTTTTCCACGGGAGGTCAACACATGACAAAGTATATTTTTGTGACAGGCGGCGTTGTTTCCGGGTTGGGGAAGGGTATCACCGCAGCCTCTTTGGGGCGACTGCTGAAGGCCCGGGGACTGAAGGTAGCGGCGCAAAAGCTGGATCCCTATATCAATGTGGACCCCGGTACCATGAGCCCCTACCAGCACGGTGAGGTCTATGTTACCGAGGACGGCGCTGAGACAGATCTGGATCTGGGGCACTATGAGCGGTTCATTGACGAGGATCTGAACCAATATTCCAATCTGACCACCGGAAAGGTCTACTCCAACGTTATCTCCAAGGAGCGCCGTGGCGCGTATCTGGGGGCCACCGTGCAAACCATTCCCCACATCACAGATGAGATCAAGCGGTTTATCTATAATGTGGGCAGCAAGACGGAGGCTGATGTCGTAATCACCGAGGTTGGCGGAACCATCGGTGATATTGAGAGCCAGCCCTTTATCGAGGCCATTCGGCAGGTGGGGCATGAGGTGGGACCCGGAAACGCCCTGTATATTCATGTCACGCTGGTCCCCTATCTGAAGGCATCTGGAGAGCATAAGTCCAAGCCAACCCAGCACTCCGTAAAGGAGCTGCAGGGATTGGGCATCACGCCGGACATCATCGTCCTGCGCTGTGATGAACCCATCACCGATCCCAGTATTTTCCGCAAGATTGCAGGTTTCTGCAATGTGAAGCCCGACTGCGTCATTGAAAATCTGACGCTTCCCATTCTTTATGAGGCTCCTCTCTATTTGGAGCGGGCGAATCTGTCTGCGGTGGTCTGCCGAGAACTGCGGCTATCCACACCTGAGCCGGATTTGAGCCAGTGGCAGGCGATGGTCGCTGCCATCAAGAGCCGCAGCAAGTCGGTAAGCATCGGCCTTGTGGGAAAATACGTGCAGCTTCACGATGCCTATCTGTCTGTTGCGGAGGCCTTGCGGCACGCCGGGTTTGCCCTTGGTGCAAAGGTGGGAATTCAATGGATCGACTCGGAGACGGTCACGGCAGACACGCAGGACGAGCTGCTCTCCCAGCTTGATGGGATTCTTGTCCCGGGCGGCTTCGGAAGCCGCGGCATCGAAGGCATGATTCTGGCGGCTCAATATGCCCGGGATCATCGCATTCCCTATCTGGGTATTTGCCTCGGTATGCAGATTGCCGTCATCGAATTTGCCCGCCATGTACTCGGTCTTACAGGCGCCGATTCGGGTGAATTTGCCCCGGAGTGCCGCCATAAGGTCATCGACTTTATGCCTGGTCAAGGCGAGGACATCGACAAGGGCGGTACCCTCCGTCTGGGCAGTTATCCCTGTGTGATCGCCGAGGGAACGACCATGGCGCGATGCTATGGAGGCGCACAGATTTGGGAGCGTCACCGCCACCGCTATGAGTTCAATAACGACTATCGAGATGCTTTGCGGGCGGCGGGAATGACCATAAGCGGGCTCTCCCCTGACGGGAGATTGGTGGAGGCAGTGGAGCTGAGCAGCCAGCCCTTCTATGTTGGTGTGCAGTATCACCCCGAATTCAAAAGCCGCCCCACCCGGCCTCACCCGCTGTTTCAGGGTTTCCTCGCTGCCGCATTGGAAAGTGGGAAATGAGCGATTTGGGGTTCAGCAGCGACACAACGGTCAATGCTGCCAACAGAGCTGGGCACTGCCGGCAGCAGGGAGATCGTCCTTTCTGCTGAAGCAAAAAGGACACAATAAGGTGAAAAATGCGCAAAGAGCATCGGGGAGGAGGCACTGCAATACCTTAGCGCACAAAACAGCCCCGACGCTAAACGGTCTTCGCATTACAAGAATTATAATACGGGTGGTAGAACAAAACGCAGGAGAAGGAGGCATTTTTCCTTCTCCAACGATTCTTAGTTCGGAGTCCGCTTCTCATGCTGCATAGCGTTTTCGAGTGGGCGGTCAAGGATCGCCTGATTCCGCGCAATCCGACCGAGGACTGCATCGCGCCGAAGGTACAAAAAATTGAAATGCAGATTCTTCCACTGGAGCATATTAAGGATTATCTGGATACCGCAGACAGGAGAGGACTCCTCCCCATGTTCTATCTGGAGCTGGTCACGGGCTTGCGGAAGGGCGAGATCACAGTGCTTCTCTGGAGCGACCTCGACGCAAGGAATAACACCATCTCTGTCAGCAAGCAGTCTGTAAAGAATCCCAATGGAGACCTGAATAGCGTGGACGTCAAAACCGTCAGCAGTAACCCAAGCCGCTGCGCTCTGTCCCGCTCATAGGTGACGCGAGTCACTTCTTCAATAAAGCTTTTCTCCTTCGGCGTGGCGCTTGCCCAACGCACACTGTACTTGCAGCACAGTTGAAAGAATATCTCATAAAAACGTTTTTCCTCTGCATCCTTGTAATTCTACAGAGCTCCTTGTCGAGCCGTGTGATTATACAGGAAGGTTGCGATCTGGCCGCGGTTGATGGCGGCGTTGGGGTCCGCACCGTCGGAAATGCCCTTGTCCTTGGCCCAATTCTGTGCCTTTTCGTACCAGATGCTGCCGCCAGTCAGGTCCGCGTCATTCTGCCGTGCGAGGATCGTCCAAAGCTGCGCCCGGGTGGTGGAGTTGTTGGGCGCGTAGATCGTGTCGCTTATGAAAGCATACCTAGAATTTGCTGCAACAGTCTTTTGTGCTATCGCAACAAATGCGATTATTCTTTTCGTTGTTTATCTAGTCTGCGGAACACTTGAAAGCGGAGCGGCAGCCTTACTATTCTTCATCCTTGGCTGCTTTGTGTTTCCTTTCGAATCCCGTATATTAGATTTTTGGGAGGAAAGAAAACATGAGAAAAAATGAAAGTGACCTTATACGCAAGAAGCTAAAAGAAGCCATCCTGAAAATGACACCATATCAGCAAGATTTAATGTTAGTGGCGGTAGAAAAAATGAAGGAAAAAAGAATCGCCAAATTAAACCCACACTAAGGCAAAAAGCCGCTCAAAAGGGCGGCTTTTCCTTGTCGGTATGAGTTTTTGTATAAGGTTTTCTAAAGAGTTCAAAAACCGAGCACAATCCTTTTCTCTTTAAAAATCGCAAATATAAAGCAAAAACCGCTCAAATCAAAGGGTTCATGTTCATAGGTACACAATGTGACCTATGGGGC
>CDZH01083982.1_pt1 | contig 10085 bp, 6 predicted proteins | sample 557721 | NCBI WGS metagenome assembly CDZH01 (sample SAMEA3182062, study PRJEB8094) | gut metagenome | biome: human; feature: gut; material: Stool; isolation source: human stools | place: Canada | collected 2013-01-14
CAGTCCGAAATAAAAGATAAAATTTGGCAATACGGATTTTTTTGCAAAAACTGTGATTTTTTGCTTGCCAAAGCCGGAGGTTCTCTCTATAAAGAGCAGGTCTTCACGACACGGAGAGGTGTCCGAGTTGGTCGAAGGAGCACGATTGGAAATCGTGTGTACGTTAAAAGCGTACCAAGAGTTCGAATCTCTTCCTCTCCGCCACCGAGAAAATGACCCGCTGGGAAATCAGCGGGTTTTTCTGTTTCTGGCGCCTGTCCCCTTCCTTTCGGCGCCTCCCCCGCGTGCAGGATGCCGGAGCGCACGGCTCCGCCCGGACCTTCCCCGCTCTCCGAAGCCCGGCCGCCATCCGTTTGCAATCCCCGACGATATTTGTCACATTTTCTTCTTTCACACCGGGAGGGACGGTACGGCATGTCCGACGGCAGGGGCCGCAGCCCCGTATCGTCCGCATCTCCACCAATCGAGGAAAATGTCATGTGCGCCACCAGACATTCAGCCACCGCCGTCACCACTTCCGGCCCGGACAAAAAACCGTCCTGGCTGTTCGACCTGCAGGACCACCAGCTGATCCAGCTGGTCAACAGTTTCGTGGCCGCCCGCAACATGTCCATGAGCCTGGTCCAGCCTGAAGAAGGCCTGCACCCGCGCGGCATCATCAAGCTGACCACGGACCCCGGCATGCGCATCGCCCGCTCCGTCATCATCCTGCTGGAGAGCCTGGAGGCGCGCGGCCCGCAGGAGCGCCTGCAGGCCCTGCGCCGCCTGCATGACGAAGTCCTCTATTCCGCCCTTTCCAGCCTGCAGAAGAACACGGCCCGCGTCCTGATCCAGATCATGAAAGACCTGGTCCGCGCCGCGCCGCATGTCCATGTCCAGCTGCCGCTGGCCCATGATTTCTATCAGGCGGTGCGCGGCACGCCCCACGTCATCCGCGCGCTGCTGCGCCGCTATCATCTGCTGGAGATGCCCGAGGACTGGAACCAGCAGGCCTTCGACCACCATGTCCACGATGCCAACACCAAGGGCCGCAAGAGCCCCACGCACCTGGTCATGGACGCCTGGATCAAGGGGCTGCGCTTCATCACGGTCGTCTATTACAATACCGTGGACCCCGAAGCGGCCAGCGAACTGCTGCGCGCGGCCCGCATCATGGGCATCACCGTGCGCATCGGCATCGAGTTCCGGGCCACCTTCCACGACAAGCTCATCGAGCTCACCTGGTCGCCGCTCAACGTCCACAGCAGCCGGACCTTCATCAAGCTGCTCCAGCGCCCGGACATCGCGGCCATCCTCAGGGAATACGCCACGGTGAACCAGTGGATGCGCCAGCACGTGCTGCGCCTGCTCCAGGCCTGGAACCAGAAGCACGCGGCCACTCTGGCCCGCAAACTGGACGTCCCGCCCCCGCCTCCGCTGGATGCGGACGCGTTCCTGGCCTTCGTGGGCCAGCGCCAGCCTTCGTCCCTGCATCTGGCCGAATACATCCTCCAGCAGTGGCAGCCCGCCCTGGAGCAGGCCCTGGAGCGCCTCCGCAACGATCCCCGGCGGGAGGGCGCGGATGAGGAGGCCGCCCTCCTGCGTGCCCGCCTGGAGATGCTGGAAGGTCTCATGCCCGACAGTCTGCGCCAGGAATGGCTGGGACCGCAGGCCAACCCGGACATCGTGTTCCCCGTGGCGCCCCACAAGGACCTGCCGCCGGTGCTGCTGCGTGATCCCGAGGTCCTGTTGCAGGCCCTGGTGCCCCTGCATCCCTGCCAGATGATCCTGGGCCTGGAAGGGCTGAACGTGCAGGACACGCTGGAGCTGCTCTGGCGCGGCAAGGGGCTCATCACCCATCTGGAGCTGTTCAACCTGCGCACCTGGTCCAAGGGCCAGCTGCCGCATATCGAGGCCATCAACGAGCTGCAGCGGGCCATCAACGAAGGCAGCCCCCTGCGCCTCAAGCAGGTGGTCCGCCGGATCGTGCAGGACGAGCCGGCCGGTTCGCCCCGCCGGGAACTGCTGCTGGAGGTGCAGGACAACCTGCCCCAGCTGCGGAGCTTTTACGAACTTTCCTGGCTGGGCTCGCGCGTCGGCACGGACTCCACCAGCCGTTCCCACATGACCCACGGCATGGGCCTGGTCTTCACCGAGACCCTGCCCCCGCAGGCCCGGGCCGCCCTGCGCCACGAAAAGAGCGGCCAGCGCCTCACCCTGCCCGTGCATACCGACATCTACGGCTTCACCCACTACCACGAGCCCGCGGCACCGTCGCGCTGGCTCCAGGCCCTGCGGCGCCTGCCCCTGCTGCACCATCTGGGCTGTCGCGTGGTCCGGGGCTGGGCGCTGGAAAAAAAGACCACTACCATCAGCCCCGACGGCGGCAACCTGGTGACCCTGGGCGGCGTGGACGCCCGCGGCATCAATGCGGAGCAGCATGATCCCATGCGCACGATGCGCGATGCCGCCACGCCCTGGAACGTCCACTATTTCAACAGCAACCTGGTGAACGTGCTCAAGGTGCTGCTGGGCTTCATCCCCGCGCAGTGGGCCTTCTGGTATGTGGACAGCTGGTGGATCCTCACCTGGATCGGCGCCCTGCTCTGGTTCGCCATCACGGCCGTGCGCAACGTGCTGCAATCCATGGTGGGGGGCGGGGCCTTCTGCCGTTCCATGCTCCTGCCCTGGAACCGCTATGTGAGCTGGAGCCGCATGGCGGACTCCCTGCTCTACACGGGCATATCCGTCCCCCTGCTGGAAGTGGTGGTCCGCATGTGGCTGCTGGAGGACTGGCTCGGCATCACGGTCCAGAACAACGCGCTGCTGGTCTATACGGTCATCGCCATGATCAACAGCGTCTACATATCCGGGCACAACATCTTCCGCGGCCTGCCCAAGGAAGCCATCGTGGGCAATCTGTTCCGCAGCGCGCTGTCCATCCCCCTGTCCATCGCCCTGGGCAAGGGGCTGCTGGTCTGCTTCGTGTGGCTGGACATCGCCGATCCGGTGGGCGCCCTGCAAAACTGCGCCGCCATCGTCTCCAAGTGTTCCTCGGACATCGTGGCCGCCGTCATCGAGGGGTTCGCGGACCGCAACATGTACCTGCGCATGCGCACCCTGGAATACGACAGCAAGTTCAGCCAGATCTTCAGCAACCTCGTGAAGCTGGCCCTGCTCTTCCCCCAGGCCACCATCCGGCGCCTGCTGCAGGAGCAGCCCCGCGAGTTCTGGCAGCAGCTTCTGGCAAAGGATCCCAACGCCGCCCGGCAGGCCATCGTCCACCTGCTCGACCTGATGTACATGTGGTACTATCTGCCGCGCTCGCACGACATCTTCTGGCGCCGCCTGGGCAGCATGCCCACGGAGGAAGTGGAAGGCATCCTGGCCCTGCATTCCCTGCTGCGCCTGCAGCGCGAGATATCCACACAGGTGCTGGACGGCCTGCTGGGGGACAACTTCGCCAACGCGCTGGCCTTTTATCTGCGCCAGCACGACAGCTACCGCAAAGAGATCCTGCACGAGGCCGCCCGCCGGGGCCTGTTTGCGGAAAAAGCGGCGTAGGCGGCACGCATCGCGGGGGATGCCGCTGACGGTTCCGCGGGCCACGAAGGCCGACGGAACCCCCACGGAGGGGAGCGGCCTGTCGCTGACGGCGGCCCGGGTGACCCGCCTTCCCGGTACCCCCCGTTTTCCTTGAAAAGCACGGGAGCGGCCGCCCCTGGCGCCCCGCCCCGGAAAGGACCCGTGCGCCGGACAACCGGACGGCCTCCGTGCCGTCATGCCCTGCCACGACGGCCCCTTGCCCTAGCCACAGGGCCCCGCTGCGGCGGGGCCAGCCCAGGAGATACCATGCATATCAGACAAGCCCGTCCCGACGACCTGCCCGCCATCGCCGCCCTGGAAGCACGCGGCTTTCCCCCTGCCGAAGCCGCATCGCCGGAAAGCTTTGCGGCCCGTTTTGCCGTCTTTCCCCACTGCTTTTTCGTGGCCGAGGACGCGGGCGTCATCGTGGGCCATATCAACGGCTGCATGACCGATTTCACCACCTGCCGGGACGAGCTCTATCACGATGCCTCCCTGCACCGGGAGGAGGCCCCGCATCAGGCCGTCTTCGGCCTGGTGGTGGATCCGCAGCGGCAGCATCAGGGCATCGGCGCGGCCCTGGTGCGCCATTTTCTGGAAGCGGCCCGGCAGCGGGGCAAGGCGGACGTGGTCCTCACCTGCAAGGAGGGGCTGATCCCCTTCTACAGCTCGCTGGGCTTCCGGCTGCTGGGACGATCCGCCAGCCGGCATGGCCGGGCCTGCTGGTATGACATGCGCTGCCCCCTGGAACGGCCCTAGCCGGCCGGGCAGCCGCATGACGAAAACGTTGCGCACCGAATGAATCTTGCTTACTGTCGGCCCCCGTATCGTTACACTACGCAACACGCAGTGAGGTTTCTATGAGCGTACGCAAAAAAATGGGCCTGCCCCTGCAGATGGGCATCGGCATGGTTTTGGGCATACTGGTGGGCACGCTGGCCCCCGGGATGGGCATCAGCGCCGCCTTCTTCAAACCCTTCGGCGACCTGTTCATCAATCTCGTCCGCATGGTCGTCGTGCCGCTGGTACTGGCCACCCTGGTCTCCGGCGCCGCCAGCGTGGGCGATGTGGGCCGTCTGGGCCGGGTCGCCGCCAAGACCCTGGTCTTCTATTTCGCCACCACGGCCCTGGCCGTGGCCATCGGCCTTGTCCTGGGCAACATCTTCCAGCCCGGTGTGGGCCTCGACCTTTCCACCGCCAACCTGAGCGCCAGGGAAGTGGCCGCGCCTTCGCTGGTGGAAGTGCTCATGGGCATCGTGCCCCTGAACCCCGTGGATGCCCTGGCCAAGGGCAACATCCTGCAGATCATCTTCTTCGCCGTGCTGGTGGGCATGGCCATCAGCCTGTGCGGCGACAAGGGCAGGCCCGCCGCGGCCTTCTTCGATGCCATGAGCGAAGTCATGATCCGCGTCACCAGCATGGTCATGCTCTACGCGCCCATCGGCGTTTTTGCCCTTATGGCCTACACCGTGTCCAACCACGGGCTGGAAGTGCTGCTGCCGCTCATCAAGCTCATCGGCATCATGTACCTGGGCTGCCTGATCCACGTCATCATCACCTACCTGCCCTGCATCCGCTACGCCGGTCTCCGGCCCGGCACCTTCTTCCGCGGCCTGAGCGCGCCGCTGCTCACCAGCTTCACCACCTGTTCCAGCGCCGCCGCCCTGTCCACCAACCTGACCAGCGTGCAGAAACTGGGCGCCTCCCGCAGCGTCGCCAGCTTCTCCATCCCGCTGGGCAACACCATCAACATGGACGGCACGGCCATCTACATGGGCATCGTGACCATCTTTGCCGCCGAGATCTACGGCATGCCCCTGCCGCTCGACCAGCAGGTCTCGGTGCTGCTCATCGCCCTGCTGGCCAGCGTGGGCACCATGGGCGTGCCCGGAGCGGCCCTGATCATGCTCTCCATGATCTTCACCCATGTGGGCATCCCGCTGGAAGCCATCGCCCTGGTGGCCGGCATCGACCGTATCATGGACATGGCCCGCACCACCATCAACGTGCTGGGCGACGCCACCGCGGCCATCTTCATCTCCCGCACGGAAAACGACTTCGATCCCCGGCGGGGCGCCGCCCTGCAGGACGAATAGGTCCCGCCGCACAGGGGCGTTCCGGGAAGGGGCCGGTCCCGCCATGCGGGGCGCCTCTCCCGGATGCCCTTTCCCCGCAACCTCCCGCCGGCGGCACGGCCGCGCGGACGGCGGCAGAAGGCGCCGCACGCCTCCCCTGCCCCTGTTCCCGCCCTGCCGCGCCCGGCGGGATCTTTTGCAACCGCTTTCCGGGCACGCGGCCGGACCTGCGCATCTTCCGCCGTCCCTGACCGGGCAGGACGGTCAGCACCCACGGCATCCCGGCAAAGGAGCATCCCATGGAACTGAGGACCCTCCGCTATTTTCTGGCCGTCGCCCAGGCAAGGACCATCTCCGCGGCCGCCGAGGCCCTGCACGTCACCCAGCCCACCCTGTCCCGGCAGATGCAGGAGCTGGAGGAGGAACTGGGCAAGACGCTCTTCCTGCGCGGCAAACGGAGCATCACCCTGACGGAGGAGGGCACGTTTTTCCGCAAGCGGGCACAGGAGGTCATCAGCCTGCTGGCAAAGACCACGGCGGAACTCAGGGCACCGGAAGCGCTGCTGAGCGGGGACATCCACATCGGCGGCGGCGAGACCGACGCCATGCGCCTCATCGCCCGGGCCGCGCGCCGCATGCGGCAGGACCACCCGCAGGTGACCTTCCACATCTTCAGCGGCAATGCCGAGGACGTCATGGAAAAGATCGACCGGGATCTGGTGGATTTCGGCCTTTTCATCGAGCCCGTGGATCTTTCGGGCTACGAGTTCTTCCGCCTGCCGGTCAAGGACCGCTGGGGCGTCCTCATGCGCAAGGACGCGCCGCTGGCAGCCCGGCCATCCGTCGCCCCTGCGGACCTGCGCGGCCTGCCCCTGCTGGTCTCCCGGCAGAACATGGTCAACAACGAGGTCGCGGGCTGGCTGGGGGCAGCGCACGATGCCCTGCAGGTGGTGGCCACCTACAACCTGCTCTACAGTGCGTCGATCATGGTCGAGGAAGGCATGGGCTATGCCCTCTGCCTGGACAGGATCATCCGCCTGCCGGAAGACGGCCCGCTCTGCTTCCGCCCCCTGCGCCCGGGCATGGAAGTGGGCCTGAACGTGGCCTGGAAAAAACAGCAGCTCTTCTCCAAACCGGCCAGGGTCTTCCTGGACTATCTGAAAGCCTCGCTCTGGGGAGGACCCGCCCCAGAGGACACGGCACAGGACGGCCCCGCCACGGCATAGGGCCCTGCCGCAGGGCCTGGGACGCCGCAGGCCCGTGGCCATGCCCGTCCCGCACCAGCCCGGCACGGGCGGCGCGCCGGGCAACGGCCGCTGCCGCCACGGGCACGACGGCAGGAATATCCCGCACAGGACAGGGATGCCGCAGGACGTCCGGGCAGACAGGCCTGGCCGGACAGGCAGGACGGGCGATCGGGGAAAGAGCGGGCAAGTCCGCCGGGGACGACAGGCGCCGTCACGGGGGGAAGAGGACACGGGACGACGGACATGGAGGATACGACCCGCCGCACGCCTGCCGCAGGGGACGGCACGGGGAGGCGGCCTCACATGGCCATGAAAGGACAGGCCCGAAAACCGGACTACAGCGAGACCAGGCCCAGACGGATGGCCATCTTGGTCAGCTCGTTGATGGAGCCGGCGCGCAGCTTGGTCAGCACGCTGTATTTGTGGGTCTCCACGGTCTTGGGGCTGATGTTGAGGGCGTCCCCTATCTGGCGGACGCTGTAGCCGTCGGCCAGCAGGCGAAAGATCTCCTTCTCGCGCGGCGAAAGCGTGCCGATGTCCGGCCCGCTCCCGGCGGTGCTGAGGCGCTGCCGGTTCTGGCGCATGAGGGCCGCCATGCAGCCGCCGGGGTCCGCGCAGCTGAGGAAGACCTCTCCCTGCCGCACGGTATCGATGGCCTGGAGCAGGACGGAGGGCGGATCGCTTTTGCAGACATGGCCCATGATGCCCAGCTGGATGAGCTCCAGCAGGTGGCGCTGGTCCTCGTGGCCGGTATAGATGAGGATGCGCGTCTCGGGACGGATCTGGAGGATGGCGCGGCTGGCTTCCACGCCGTTCATGCCCGGCATGGAGATGTCCATGATGACCAGGTCGGGAGACAGGGTGGCGGCCAGGCCCACGGCTTCCTTGCCGTCGGGGGCCATGCCGGCCACACGCAAATGGCTGTGGGGGGCCAGCAGGCTGCGGATGCCCTCCATGAGCAATTTGTGATCGTCCACCAGCAGGATGCGGCAAACGTCGTGCATGGCTACCTGCCTTTGCGTTGTGCGGGCAGGCCTAGAAAAGGAACATGGTGGCCAGCCCGAGGAAGATGAAGAAGCCCGCGCCGTCTGTGATGGTGGTCAGGAAGATGCTGGAGGCCTGGGCCGGGTCTCGTCCCAGGGCCCGGAAAATGAGGGGGATGGAACCGCCGGCCACCGCACCCAGCATCATGTCGCACAGCAGCGCACCAGCCATGACCATACCCACCAGAGGGTTGCCTGTGAAGCCCCAGGCGCCGCACAGGGCCAGTATGGACATGAAAAGCCCCGTGACCAGACCGATCTTGGCCTCGCGCAGCACGGCCATCCAGGCCTTCTTGGGCTCGAAGCGGTCCGTGGCCAGCTGCCGGATCATGACGGCCAGGGCCTGCTGGCCGGTGTTCCCGGCCTGGTTGGCCACCATGGGCATGAGCACGGCCAGAGCGGCCATCTGGGCGATGGAGCCCTCGAACATGTAGACCACCGATGCCGAGAGCGCCGAATTGACCATGTTCACCACCAGCCAGGGCAGGCGCTTGCGCACGCTCTCCTTCCAGGGGGTGTCCACGCTTTCTTCGGGGTCGGCGCCCACCATGCCCAGCATGTCGGCGCTGGCCTCTTCGTGCATGATGTCCATGATGTCGTCATAGGTCACCACGCCCATGATGTGCCCCTCGTAATCCACGACGGGCATGGCAAGATAGTTGTAGTGCGACAGCAGGTTGGCCACTTCGCCCTTGTCCATGTCATAGGGCACGGAGACCACGCTCTGCCCCGCCACGGCATCGCCCACGATGGTCCCGGGCCGGGCCAGCATCAGGTCGCGCAGCGAAAGCACCCCCACCAGCTTGTCGTTCCTGTCCACCACATAGGCGTAGTAGGGGCTCTCCTTGTCCTCCATCTCGCTGCGGATGTGGGTGATGGCCTCGTCGGCCGTCATGTTCTCTTCCAGCAGGATCAGCTCGGTGTTCATGACACCGGCCGCGGAGTCGGGGTCGAAGTTCAGCAGGTTGCGCAGCTCTTCCGAATCTTCGCGCGTCAGCTTGCCCAGCAGGACGTCGCGGTGTTCCTCGTCCAGCTCGTCCAACACGTCGGCGGCGTCGTCGGGCTCCATCTCGGCGATGATCTGGGCGGCCACGTCGGCATCCAGATTTTCCAGCACGTCCACGGCCACGCTGCCTTCCAGCTCGGCCAGGGCCTCGGCGGCGTCCTCCGTGGGCATGTGGCGCAGGGCACAGACCTGCTTTTCCAGGCTCAGGTTCTCCAGATGGTCGGCAAGGTCGGCGGGATGGACGAACTCCGTCTCGTCCCCCAGCTCGCGGCAGGCCTCGGGTATGCTGATGCCATGTCCTTCCGCCATCCCGTCGTCTTCGGGGATCGGGTTCGCCGTCTGCGGCCGGTCGTCCGCGGTCTGGATCTTCTTTTGTTCACTCATGGCAGTCAGCTCCCTCGTCTGTACGCGTGCCGGGCCTCGGCCTTCCCGGCGGACTTCTTCCACAACACGGCGGCATCCTACCGCATCTTCGTGACAAAAAGAATGCTTTTTTGCCGCTCCGTTGTGAAAAAGCTCTCAAACTTGACGCGCCCCAACGGGCCATTTATCACTATGTAATGCCGTGCTTATGCGCAGGGCTTACCATGCACACCATAGACGGGACAAGAAGAATGTTCACACCCTGGAGCACGTTTTTTTCCGACGAAGGCCGGCGCTACCTGCGCCGCTCCATAGAACTGGCCCTGGACGAGGACGGCCCCGACCTGACCGCCCAAGGCCTTTTTGCCGCTGACGCGCCCATGCGCGCCGTCATCCGCGCCAAGGAAGACACCCGCGTGGTGGGCCTGCCCGTCATCCACGACGTTTTTGAAGCCATGAACGCCCATCCGCATGTGGAGCTGCTGGTGGAGGAAGCCTCCACCGTCCCGGCCATGACCGAAGTCGCCCGCATGGAAGGCCCGGCCATCGCGCTGCTCAAGGCCGAGCGGGTCATCCTCAATTTCATCACCCACCTTTCGGGCATCGCCAACCTCACGGCCCGCTATGTGCATGAGCTGGAAGGCACCGGGGTCCGCCTGCTGGATACCCGCAAGACCACGCCCTGCCTGCGCTGGCCCGAAAAATACGCCGTCCAGGCCGGTGGCGGCTGCAACCACCGCAAGAACCTGGTGGAGATGCTCATGCTCAAGGACAACCACATCGACGC
>CDZH01037352.1_pt1 | contig 9950 bp, 10 predicted proteins | sample 557721 | NCBI WGS metagenome assembly CDZH01 (sample SAMEA3182062, study PRJEB8094) | gut metagenome | biome: human; feature: gut; material: Stool; isolation source: human stools | place: Canada | collected 2013-01-14
AAGATTTTCATCGTTGAAAGCCCATAGATCCTCGATGCTTCCACCGCCGCGTCCGATTATAATAACATCTGCCGATCCGGTATCGTTGAAATAACGTATTCCGGAAATCAGCGACGATGCGGCATTTTCGCCCTGGACGAGTGCCGGATATACCACAATCTTTGCGAACGGAAAGCGTCTTGTCGCTATATTTATTATATCGCGCACCGCCGCTCCGGTCGGCGAAGTTATAACGCCGATGGTTTTGGGTATCTTCGGAAGCGGCTTTTTCTTTTCCGGAGCAAAGACGCCCTGCGCGGCGAGCCGCTGCTTAAGCTGCTCAAAAGCGACGTAAAGTGCACCCACTCCGTCCGGCTCCATCGAATCCGCGTAAAGCTGATACTGACCGTCTCTGACATACGATGCCACTCTTCCGTGTGCCACCACCATCATTCCGTTTTCGGGAACGAACTTCATCTTTGACGCGCTTGAACGGAACATCACCGCTTTTATCTGACTGTCTTTATCCTTCAGCGAGAAGTAGAAGTGCCCCGACGATATATGATTCTTGAAATTCGATATCTCGCCTTTTACATAAACGTCATTCAGAGTCGGCGCGCTTTCGAGAAGCATCTTTATGAAAGTATTGAGCTCCGATACCGAGACCGCCGACGGGAAGGAAGCTGTTTCGTTGAAATCCATTTTATCCTCTCTCCGGCGAGAGCCCCCTCATGAATTTTTCTCTGCACAAGAGGGCGCAGCCTGCTGCATTGTCGGATGAAAATTCCGGAGCGGCAAAATATGCCCCGGGAAAATCAAGACGATTTCTTATTATGACGGATGACATTACACCGCCGGCGTAAACTATCGGGATATCCGGATATTCGCGCCGTAAGTTTTCGGTAAGCGCACAAAGCGTAAGCGAAACAAATTCAAAGACATACGCGGCGGTTTCGGAAACGTCACCGCTTCTTTCGTACATATCGCGGGTTTTGTTTTCAAGCCCGGAAAGGTTGCAGTCAAATCCGTTCACGCATATTTTCGCTTTCGGTATTTTCCCGAAATATCCGAGAGCCGCTTTTTCAAGATGCGCTCCGGCAGGAAAAGACATTCCCATCATAACACCCGCACGGTCTATTGCCTGCCCTGCGTTTATATCGAGAGTTCCGCCGATCCTTTCCGCTCGGATGATCCTTTCACGGTCGGGAGAAACGAGCAGAATATCGGTCGTGCCGCCCGAAACATGAAATGAAATGAATTTCCTCTCCGTCAGCGAAAGAGCGGACGCCGAATAAAGCGCCGCCGCTATATGCCCCTCCTGATGAGACGAAGAAAACAGCGGAGCTTTCGCACCGCAGGCAATTGATGCTGCGGCAGAGTGTCCGGCAAGAAAGCACGGCATATACGAGCCCTTCGCAAATCGAGGAGCCGAAGAAAATCCGACTGCTGCGATACGGCGATCCGGGAGCGATACTGTCTCGGATAAATTTTCGATAAGCTCCGGCAAAGCTTTTGTGTGAGCGAAAAGCGCGTCGCTCTGGCGGAGTCCGCGCTCGCCCTCGGCAACGGGGAGAAGCCTTTTTATATTTGCGATTATTTTGCCGTCGGAGTCGGCGGCGGCAAGAGATGTCGTGTAATTGCTTGTGTCCACGCCTATAAAAAGCTGCCGCATTTTATTCACCGTCCGAAATCGGCGCCTCCGCACAAATTTCCGTCGTGATAACTCCTTTTTCCTTTGCAATGCGGTTCAGTATACCGTTTACAAAGGAAGCTTCTTCGGCGTCGGAATACTCTTTCGCAAGTTCTACCGCCTCATTTATCGACACTTTAGGAGGAATGTCGGTATACAGCATTTCGTAGAGAGCCAGTCTGAGTATCGCTTTTGCGGTTGCGGACATTCTGCCGATGCTCCAATTCTGTGCAGACGAGGCAATTAATGCGTCGAGCTCTTCCGCGTTATTCTGCGAACCGAGAAACGTTGTTCTTATGTAGCCGTTTCCCGAAAGACCGCGCGCGGCGGACTCATACGCATAGATTTCCTCAGCGCTTTCGTCGCCGCGAAAAAATGATTCGAATATAAGGGTGAATACGATCGCCCGTGCTTCGTGTCGTGTCATACAAAAATACCTTTTCACGTTTTCTTATGTAGTATTATACATTTTACTTTACCCGTTGTCAATGTATAAAACAACAAATATACATGAATAATAAAGCAGAATCGTTCCGGAGGTTTGTTATGGAGATCGTGAAAAGAATATTTGTTCTCCTTTTCGCAATGTTGCTGTGCGTTCTTTTCTCAGGGACCGGATACGGTGCGGAGCAGGAAAGAAAATATATAAAGTGGGTGGACTTCGGGATCACATCTCAAGCCATGTCCGACGCGGCAAAGATCGACTGCACGTCACACGGAAGCGATCATGAGATTTCATGGATCGAGCTTCTTTCGCTTCTCGGCGTAAAATACGGCGGGAATTTTTCCCGATACAAAAAATCGGATCTCGATTATTTATCGGAAAGGATCAAAAACGGAGAAAATGCCGCGAATATATCGGGAAATCCGAAGCTTTACGCATATTATCTCGAAGCTTACGGTGCGGTACTCGGCGGAATGCTCGGGGAATACCGCGAAATATCCGTTTCTGACGGCAAATTTACGGAAGAGACGAAATACGGTGTGCGGGTGTTTTCACCGATCGCCGCCGGGTACGGCTACAGCCATTACGACGATTTCGGAGCGCAGAGAAGCTACGGCTACCGCCGCAATCATCTCGGTCACGATCTGATGGGCTCCGTCGGAACTCCGATAATCGCGGTCGAAGGCGGATATGTGGAAGCCTGCGGATGGAACAGATTCGGCGGATGGCGAATCGGAATACGTTCGTTTGACGGAAAACGATACTATTATTATGCTCACCTCAGAAAAGACAATCCGTATGAGGATATATACGAGGGAAAGATCGTAGATGCCGGTGAGGTCATCGGGTACCTCGGAATGACCGGATACAGCACGAAGGAAAACGTAAACAATATAAACGTTCCTCATCTTCACTTCGGACTGCAGCTCATATTCGATAAAAGCCAGAAGGACGGCAATAATCAGATATGGATCGACATATATGCCATTACGGAATTTCTTTCTTCCCATCGTGCCGTGACGGAAAAAGTGTCCGGAAAAATGCAGAGCAAAAAGGTCATGATTCCCGATAATTCATTAGATTAGATAAAAATAACCCCGCCGAGATTGAATTTTATACCGGGATGTGATATAATAATCATGAATATGTGTTTATAAAGCACGGGCCGCATAAAAATATCGGCGGCATATCCGATTTTGAGGGGTGTTTTTGTTGAAATTCTCGACGGCAATGAAAAAAATACTGACCGAGGCGTGTATTTACAATACAGTCGCGGTTCTTGTTCTCTATTCTGCGGGAGCGCTTGTGTCCGGAAAGTCCGGACTTATTCCGACGCTGCAGAGCCTGTACATGATATTGCTTTTCTGCGTCGCTTTAAGTGCGTCAAATCTTCTGCTCGCCTCGGAAAAATTCGGCACGGCTCTTCGGGTAGCGCTTCATTTTATTGTAGTAACGGTTATTTTCTACACGGTGTTCATTGCGTGGGGCGGCTTTGCGAGAAACGCTTCGGCATCCGTTATCGTTATGCTTATATACACGGCAGTATATGCGGCTGCAATGATCGTTTATCTTGCCGTCAGCCGTAAAAGAAGAAAGAAAGAATCTCCGAAAGAAAGCTACATGCCGCAGTTCAACGCTGAAGGCAAAGACGAATAAAGGCAGGTTATACATATGAATATTACGGTTATAGGTTGCGGAAGATGGGGTACTTTTATCGCCTGGTATCTTGACAGTATCGGACACAATGTAAAGCTTTACGGAAAAAGCAATGCGCCTCAGATGCAGGAATTGCTTCAAACACGGAAGAACAATCTGATTTCGTTAAGCGATTCAATGACGCTCACTACTTCCCTTGACGATGCGCTGTCCGATGCGGAAACGATCATCGTATCGATAGGTTCTCAGGCTCTCCGCGGGCTTCTCGGGGAAATCAAGCCTTACGAAATAAAGAATCAGACGTTTGTGCTCTGCATGAAAGGGATCGAAACCGGCACGGGACGCCGTCTTTCGGAAATCGCCGAAGAAAATCTTGATCCGTCATGCCGCGTCGCGGTTTGGATCGGTCCCGGGCACGTTCAGGAATTCTACAAAGGGCATCCCAACTGTATGGTTATCGACAGCAAGGATGAAGATGTAAAGCGCCGCTTGGTAGCGGAGTTTTCGAGCGATCTCATAAGATATTACTACGGACAGGATCTTCTCGGAAACGAGATCGGCGCCGCTTCGAAGAATGTTATCGGAATCGCGGCGGGAATGCTTGACGGGCTCGGTCTTTCCACGCTCAAGGGTGCGCTTATGTCACGCGGAACGCGCGAAATTGCACGTCTTATAAAGGCAATGGGCGGAAACGAGCTGTCCGCTTACGGTCTCTGCCACCTCGGCGATTATGAAGCCACTGTTTTCTCGGAATACAGCCACAACAGAATGTTCGGCGAAATGCTTGTTAAAGGCGAAAAGTACGACCAGCTTGCGGAAGGCTACTACACCGCCGATGCGATGATGGTTCTTGCCGACCGATACGGCGTTGAGATACCGATCTGCCGCGCCGTATACAATATACTTTACAAAAACGCCGACATCCGCGAAGAGCTTTCACGTCTCTTCACCCGTTCGCTCAAATCGGAAATCGAATAATCTACTTTTCGGCTCAATCGAAAAAGCTCTGGATATCCGGAGCTTTTTGCTTTCGGTAAGTGCGGAGAGCGCCGGCACGGCGGAAGTTGAAGTGATCTCACTTGTAATAGACAGCAATGCCGTAACGAGCATATACGGAATAAAGAACGCGGTCACCACGCTGCTTACAAACGCGATCAACAAACACAACAGCGGGCAGAAGGCTCTTTATTACATAAACAGAAAAGAAGCCGCTAAACTGTATCAGCCGCTTGCCGAGCTTGCGGGGATTTATGTTGAGATAGTCTGATTTCATGAAAGAAAAACACCGGGCAGAGCTTATTACTCTACTCGGTGTTCTTTCGTACATCCGAACACTGTTCCGAAAAAGAACAAAAAGTTCGGATTATACTCCAATGGTGATCCATCGGAGAGTCGAACTCCGGACACCATGATTAAAAGTCATGTGCTCTACCTACTGAGCTAATGGATCATATTGCTTAACGCGCCTAAATATGATATCACATTCGCTGTGAATTGTCAATATTTTTCGGTCAAATAATTTTTCTTTTCAAAAATTATTTTTCCCGATTATCGAAAAAATATCAGCGTCCGAAAGTTTTATTATCTCAAAAAGCTGCCGGGAACCGAAGTTTTTGTTCGGCTCCCGGCGCATTGCGGGCATTATTCCGGGCGGTATCCGTCCTTGAGAGAAACCGTTCTGTTGAACACAGACGGATTCTTCGAATCTTTTACGAAATATCCGCATCTGACAAACTGAAAACTCTTTTCGCTTTCTTCGAGGATTCCTTTTTCTGCCTTAGCGCCCGAATGCACTTTGAGGCTTTCGGGATTTATATAATCCTTATATGTTTTGTCCTCGGGGATATCGTCGGGATTTTTTACGGTAAACAGCTTATCGTAAAGCATCACGGTTATATCATCGCAGTTTGAAGCGGAGACCCAATGAACGGTTCCCTTTATCTTTCGTCCGTCAGCGGGCATTCCCGTTCCCGTTTCAAGATCGGCTGTGACGTGGATTTCCGTCACGTTGCCCTCGGCATCGGTTACGATATTGCCGCACTTTATGATATACGCTCCCATAAGTCGCACTTCTCCGCCGGGCTTGAGGCGGAAAAATTTAGGCGGCGGAACAAGGGCAAAGTCATCGCGGTCAATGTAAATCTCCCGTGTGAACGCCGCCTGACGGTTCCCCATTTCGGGCTTGGCAGGGTGATTCGGAAGAGTAAAGAATTCGGTCTTATCCTCCGGATAATTGTCCACGATCACTTTTACCGGATCGAGAACCGCTATGCGGCGAGGCGCATTTTCGTTAAGCTCTTCGCGGATGCAGTATTCAAGAAGAGCGTAGTCTATCATGGAATCCGTCTTTGCGATTCCCGCGCGTGTGAGAAAGTTCTTTATCGACTGCGGAGTGTATCCGCGTCTGCGAAGTGCGCAGAGCGTGGGCATACGGGGATCGTCCCAGCCGTCAACAAGACCGTTTTCCACAAGCTCGCGGAGCTTTCTCTTTGACATGACGGTATTCGTGAGATTCAATCGGGCGAATTCTATCTGACGGGGCTTGTGCTCAAATTCGCAGTTATCGACGACCCAATTGTAAAGGGGTCTGTGAGCCTCATATTCGAGGGAGCAGAGCGAGTGCGTGACCCCTTCAACGGCATCCTGTATCGGATGCGCAAAATCGTACATTGGGTAGATGCACCATTCGTGACCGGTCTGGTGATGCGGAATATTCTTGATTATTCTGTAAATAACCGGATCACGCATATTCAGATTCGGAGACGTCATATCGATCTTTGCACGCAGTGTCTTTTCACCGTCGTTGAATTCTCCTTTTTTCATTCTCTCAAACAAATCGAGGTTTTCTTCAACGGAGCGGTCGCGGTAGGGACTGTTTTTGCCGGGTTCGGTCAGGGTGCCGCGATATTCGCGCATTTCATCCTTTGAAAGCTCGCATACATAAGCGAGTCCTTTTTTGATAAGTTTTACCGCCAAATCGTAGCATATTCCGAAATACGATGATCCGTAGCAGCATTTGTCCCATTCGAATCCGAGCCAGCGGATGTCTTCCTTGATCGCATCGACATACTCGGTATCTTCTTTTGTGGGGTTCGTGTCGTCAAAGCGGAGATTGCATTTTCCGCCGTACTTTTCCGCGGTGGAAAAATCGATAAACAAAGCCTTGGCATGTCCTATGTGAGGGTATCCGTTGGGTTCGGGGGGAAAACGTGTTTGGATATCGCCGTATTTGTACTTCCCTTCGGCGATCTCCTCATCTATAAAATCATGAATAAAATTACTTTTCTCCGCCATGTTACAACTCCTTTATCATAGAATTTATCCTTGCCTCGACTTTGCCGCGTCCGAGGATCTGCATTACGTCGTAAAGATCAGGGGAATTGACTTTTCCCGTGACCGCGACGCGGATAAACATGCTTACGTCCGCGATACTTCCCTTGAACTTTTCGGGCTCCGCCTTATATTCCTTGGTGTCGGAGGCAAAGCCGTTTGGGGCGGCTGCGGATTTGATCTTTGCAAACCAATCGTCGCGTGAATCCGACGGATCGAACGAGGAAATAAACATATTGAGTATCGCTCTTATGTCTTCACGGGAAAAATTCTCGGGGTATGCGTCTTCGATTTCGAAATACTTATCGTAGAAGAAGCCCGCGTATGCTTTAATGCCGCTCCAATTTGTGATGTCCTTGCGGGGCTTTTTGCCGCCGCGTCCGATCGAAAAGACCGATACGGCAAATTCGCGGTCCGCAAGAAGATCGGCAAATTCCGGATCGTACTCCTTTGCCCATCCGCAGACTCCGCTGTACACCTCGTCCGCGCTCATCGCGGAGATTACGTTTTTCGAAACGTCGTTCAGCTTATCGAAATCGAAGAGGCAGCCGGAAGAGCTCATTTTCTTTACTGAGAACGGGAATGCGTCGATATCCTCGCCCGGATTTGCGCGCCGCCAATCCTCGAAATTCGAATTGAGAAGCGTCATTACATATTCACGCACCGCTGCCGGAGGATATCCGCTTGCTTTATAATCGGAAAGCGCCGCGCCGTTGTCGCGCTTCGAAAGCTTCTTCTTCGATGTACCGTCCATCTTCATGAGCTGCGAAAGGTGGAGATACTTGGGCATTTTGAATCCGAGATACGAGAAAAGCTGAATATGCTTGGAGAGGCTCGGCAGCCATTCCTCGCCGCGGATAACGTGGGTCGTCCGCATGAGATGGTCGTCAACCGCATGGGCGAAATGATACGTCGGAATACCGTCGGATTTCAGGAGGACAAAGTCCTCTTCATTCTCGGGAAGTTCAAGCTTTCCGCGCACAAGATCCGTGCAGAACACCTTTTTTTCTCCGTCTCCCGAAGCAAGTATTCTCAAAACAAACGGGTTGCCGTTTTTCAGGTTTTCTTCGACTTCTTCTATTGTAAATTCGCGCTGTCTGAGCATCTGCTCATGCTGCTTCTGCGCTTCGGTATTCCAATCCTTGCTCTTTATCTCGGCTTTCTTATCGATCGCGTTGAGCGCTTCAAGCTCTTCCTCGGTCGTGAAGCACGGGTATGCTTTCCCTTCGGCGACAAGCTTTTTTGCGTAAACGTGGTAAATTTCCGCTCTCTCGCTCTGGCGGTACGGACCGTAATCGCCGATCTCGCCGCTTTCGGTCGCGCCTTCGTCAAAGTTTATTTTGTAATACGCAAGAGTATCTATAAGATCCTTCTCCGCGCCGGCGACTTCCCTTTTTGAGTCCGTATCTTCGATTCTGAGGAAGAATACTCCGCCCGACTGATGCGCAAGACGTTCGTTTGTCAGTGCGGGAAAAAGCGTTCCGAAATGCATAAAGCCCGTCGGGCTCGGAGCCAGACGTGTAACCTTTGCGCCTTCGGGCAGATTTCTTTCGGGATATCTTTTTTCAATCTCCTCCGGTGTGAGCGTAACATCGGGAAAAAGAAGCTCCGCAAGTCTGTTGTAATCCATAAAGTTCACCTTTCAATTCAATCGATACATTTCAGATAAGGATTATGCTGTCTTTCACGTTCAAGCGAGGTGCTTTCTCCGTGTCCGGGATAGACCGTATAGTCTCCGGGAAGATCGGTAAGACGTTTCAGCGAATGAGAAAGCGCTTCGGCGCTTGATCCGTAGAAGTCCGTTCTTCCCACGGAGTCGAGGAAAAGCGTATCTCCGGTAAACAGATCGTGTCCCGTCTGATAGCACACGGAGCCCTTGGAATGACCGGGCGTATGTATTACGGTGACAGCTGCGCTGCCTATTTTCAGCCTGTCGCCGTCATGAAGTAATATATCGGCGCTTTTGGCATTCTGCGTTCCAGCGTTGAAAAGGCTGTATGCGTTCTTATCCGAATCGGAGAGCATTTCGTCATCGTCCGCATGGACACACACCTCGGCTCCGGTCGCCTCACGAAGCTTTGTGAGCGATTTTGTATGGTCGAAATGCCCGTGAGTAAGGAGGATGTATTTCAACTTCGTTCCGGCATCGGCAAGCGCTGCCGTAATGTATTCGAGCTTGGCGGACGGGTCAATGACCGCAGACTCGCGTCCGTCGGAGATAACATAACAGTTTGATGCCATGCCGTAGGTCGGAATACGACGTACTTCCATTATTTCCGCTTTCCCTGTAAAAATTACTTTATCGAATATTTTATCATAAAGAGCCTCTTATTTCAACCGCTTCGGGAAAAATAATAATATTTTTTACCAAAGAAAAACGCCGGATAACCGGCGTTTTTCTTCAAATGAATTGTGCGTAGGAGAGGTTATTTGGAAGCCTTGATCTCGTTCTCGTACTTCTCAACCATCTTCTTTACCATCTGACCGCCGATAGAGCCGGCCTGACGGGAGGTGAGTTCACCGTTGTATCCCTGCTTGAGGTTTACGCCTACTTCGCTTGCAGCCTCCATTTTAAACTGATCGAGCGCTGCCTTTGCTTCGGGGACAAGAGTCTTATTAGATGCCATTTTTTCAAAATCTCCGTTCTTATTTCTTTTACGGGTTAATCTATATTAATCGAGTACGCTCTTGCGTGCTCTGCTATTATTATCGACAGTCATTTCGTTATTATGAATGGAAATTTATATTTTGTTAATAAAATGTTGGCATTCTCGCATTCAGCCGCCGTACAAATTTTATTGATGTCGATTAGGCGACACTTTTTGATATTATAATATATCCGTATATGAT
>CDZH01032118.1_pt1 | contig 9854 bp, 8 predicted proteins | sample 557721 | NCBI WGS metagenome assembly CDZH01 (sample SAMEA3182062, study PRJEB8094) | gut metagenome | biome: human; feature: gut; material: Stool; isolation source: human stools | place: Canada | collected 2013-01-14
ATTGAAAGTGAAAGACTCCCCGGATGGGTTTCTTTCGCAACGATCTTTCTTTCCAAAAGGCGGAGGCGATCTCTTTTTCACGGCAGCGCCCCCCATGAGGCTTCCGTTGGGCGTGTGCCGCGAAAAATACTTCGTACGATCCTCGCCCCAGAGGAGCCGATCTCTGCAGACCCGACGGTTAAGGAACATACGTCCAACAGCCCAACGGTGGATGTGGGGCCTGCGGCCAATCTGCGGGCCGGTCTCGCAGCGGCTGATTTCCCCGGCAGGCCCCGAATAAGGCCCGCGCCCGGCAGCTGCCGGGCGCGGGCCTTATTCGGGGCCTGCCGGGGAAATCAGCCGCTGCGAGACCGGCCCGCAGATTGGCCGCAGGCCCCACATCCACCGTTGGGCTGTTGGACGTATGTTCCTTAACCGTCGGGTCTGCAGAGATCGGCTCCTCTGGGGCGAGGATCGTACGAAGTATTTTTCGCGGCACACGCCCAACGGAAGCCTCATGGGGGGCGCTGCCGTGAAAAAGAGATCGCCTCCGCCTTTTGGAAAGAAAGATCGTTGCGAAAGAAACCCATCCGGGGAGTCTTTCACTTTCAATCACTGCATTTTCAGAACCTTTATGAAAGCTTTGAAAATGCGCGGGTCGGAGCGAAATCTCTTTTGTCAAAAAAGGCACCGCCCTTTTTTGACAAGCTGAGAGGAGACCCCGGGCTTTTGTCCGGGGCCTCCTCTTTTATGCAGTTGAGAGTTCGGCGGAAGCCGTCACAGCCAGTTGGGCGGGACTGTGTGGTTTCGGTTGACTTTTCAGCGGGCCTTGCGCTTCAGGGTGACGGTCATGGGGATCATCACCACGGTGAAGGAAGCAGCCAGAACCCAAACGATGATGCTGCTGGTGTCGCCGGTCTTGGGGGCGTCGGGCTTGCCGGGCTCCTCGGGCTTGCCGGGGTTCACGGGATCGGGATTCTCGGGCTGGGCAACGCCCTCGTAGGCCGTCTCAGTGAGGCTGCGGGAGAAGATGAAGTTGCTGATGAAGGTGTACTCGTCGGTCTGGTGAATCTTGTGGTTCAGGACGTTGGCAAACAGGGCGATGTCCAGCTTGCCGCTCTGATACTCGAAGCCCACCACGCCGTTGTTGTACTGGTTGAACTGCTCGGTCAGCTCATCATCCGTCAGGCAGATGCAGCCCTGCAGCGGGGTCTTGCCGGCGTTCTGCACCAGAACGGTAGCGCCTTCGGGAATCTTGGTGAACCAGTTGGTGCCGTACTCGTACATCACGTCGTCAGCTTCGTTGATGTAGCTGGCGTTGACCAGGGTGTTGTTGGGATACACCACGCGGCCCAGGAAGTCGGTGCCCATGGTGCAGGAATCGAGCTTCACACCCAGACCCAGCAGGAAGTTGCCTTCTCCCATGAAAGCAGTGGCGCCGTAGGCCATATAGGGAGTACCGGCCTTCACAGCGCCCAGGGCCTCATCGCTGAGCTTCTGGGAGCCCACGATGACGTTGGCCTTGCTCAGGTCCTCGGTCATGGTGAAGCCCATGGCGGTCAGAGCCAGCCAGTCGAAGCGGTAGTTGTAGGAGCCGGAGCGCAGGGTGGTCTCCACATAGCCGGAGGTGTTATTGGCAGGCTTGCCGGGCAGGAACACCAGAGGATTCAGGATCACGGCGGCCTTGTAGTTCGCGCCGTACACGCCGGTGGCAGTGATAACATAGTCCTTGGCGATGGTGAGGAAGTCCTCGTAAGAGCAGATGAAGTTGCCCTTCTCGTCGCCCTCGGTGATCATGGCAACGGTCTTGCCGGCCCGCAGCAGCGCGTTGACAGCGGCGGCGGAATCGTTGGACACATTGTCGATGATGACGTCGGCATTCTCCACGCCCTCAAACTGAGCGGCGAAGGTGGCCAGATAGGTCACGGCCTTGTCATAGCTGATGGTCTCGGGGCAGGCAGCCATAATGGTCTTGTAGGCGGCGGGCTCGGCCACGATGATGCGGTCATAGCCGCGGGCGTTGCTGCGCTGGGCAAAGCTCTCGGAATACAGGCCCCGCCATACGTTGATGAAGGTGCCGTCAAACAGCTGGCTGTTGGCCAGGGAGCGCTTGGCCTGATACATGGACACCACCATGGTGCCGGCGGGATAGGTCACGCCGTCATAGGTGAACTCCTTGGAGGCCACGTTGACCTTCACGTCGTTGCGGGTCAGATACTTCATCTCAACGGCGGCGTCATACAGGTTCTTCTGGTTGGCGCTGTCCATGGGAATGATGTAGCACTCGGGATAGAAGTTGCCGTTCTGGCCCTCGCCGTCATACACAGGGCGCATCAGGTCCGCCTGCTCGCCGACCCGGTCGTACTGGTCCACATACCAGGGAGCCACGAACTCGTTGGAGTTGGTGTTGTTGACGCCACGGGAGAACAGCTTGGCCTGGGTGGTCAGCATGTCGATCTTATGGTTCTGGATGTACATCGCCTGGGTCATCAGACCGTAAGGCACCACCAGCTCGGAGCTGACGTCGCTGTACACGGGCAGCTCCCAGGTGATACCGGCGGTACCGATCAGGACGGGGAACTGGGAGCCGTAGGCGGTGGTCATGTCATCCCAGGGCTCGGTCCAGGCCACACCGGAGGGGGAATCCTTGTCTACCCGCAGGAAATCACGATAGGGCATCTCGAAGCTGTTGTGGTCGGGGTTGTTGGCAATAGCGCCCATACCCACGGCCTCGCCCAGCTGGATGAACTGCTTGGCGATCAGGTCGTACTCATAGTTGGGCTCGTGAGGAGGCGTGCAGGGCTCGATGAGCATGGCCTCCACGCGGCCGTGGATCTCGGTGAACACCATGGGGTTGAACTTGTTCACCAGGGCCATAGCGTTGGAATCCTCAAACAGGGTCTGGTTGGCCTCGTCGCGGTTGGGGTCATAGCCCTGGCTGGTGGTACGGGTCATGTGCTCGTAACCCTCGATATTCTGCTCGGGAACGATGACCATGAACACGTCGCCCAGCAGCTCCTTGACGTTGACCTCATTATTCTTAACGTTGTAATACTCCTCCAGGTCCAGCTGGCCGGAATACAGGCTGCCGTTGGCCTTATAGCCATTCTCGCCGCGGATAAAGCCAATGTAGGAGGCAAAATCCTTGATCTGCTCGGGAACGGCTGCGCCCTGCTTTTCCATCTCGGCCTTCAGCTGGGCCTGACCGGCCTCGGTGAAGCCCTCCAGGGTGTTGACGCTGATGGTCTCATTCTCCAGCAGGAGGTGGGCAAACTCCAGGATACCATTGACGGCGGCATTCTCGTTGGAATGAACGTTGGAGGCGAACATGGGGACCCGCAGATCGTCAAAGTCGCCGTTGGCCAGCTTGGTCAGCGCCAGGTCGGGGTCGGATTCCACCAGGTCGGTGTATGCCAGCCACTTGTCCACAGACTCCTTGGAGTCGGCAACGATCAGATAAGGCATGTCGTAGCCGTCCACGGTGGTCTGGCCCATGGACTCCTTGGCCACATACAGGTCGGTATCCGTGGCGGCCAGGGCGTCGATGTCGTCATACAGCTCATACACGGTACGGAAGCTGTCATAGGGAACAATCTTGGTGTGAATGGAGCCCACCGCCTCGTCACCGGCGGTCACATTCAGGGTATAGTAGCCGCACAGATCCAGATACGCACCGCCGTTGTTGTGCGGAGCGCTGAAATCCACGTTGCCGGAGCGGTTGCCGAAGTAGCAGTTGATGTCGATCCACAGCTTCAGAGTGACCTTGCCCGCCTCATCGGCAGACATGCCCATATCCGTAATGCGGAACAGGTTCTGGGGCTGCTTGTCCTGCTTCCACTGGGTCATCCAGGTGTCCAGAGCACCGCCCTGGTAGGGATAGGGGAACTTTTCGGGGTCCAGATAGCCGCGGGTGCTGTCGCGGTCCAGGGACAGCGTCAGGCCGCCGTTCATAGCGGTACCCAGCTCTTCCGCCGTCATGTTGGTAGGAACGGTGACCTCCGCCTGGGCATTCTCCGCCAGGGAGATCTGCCAGTCGATGTCGGTGTATGCGGGATAGGTATTTGCCAGGGACTTGCCAGGGGCACGAGTGTCCTTCGCCACGTCTGCAACGCTTGCAAACGCAGATGCGGGGAATACGAGAGCGAGGATCAGGACAAACGCCAGGATCTTCGTCGTCAGACGGGATCTTTTGTGCTGCATAGTTTTCTCCTTTTCTTCTCTTTCTTTTCCATGGTGGTCCTTGGTGGTCGTTCAGCGGGAGCTGCCGCTCCGCTCCTGGGCCTGCCGCCAACTGCTCCGGCCTGCCGGGAAACCGGCGCTGCACTTTTCCCTGCTGAATCGTTGGTTTCAGCTTAACATGCCTTGTCGGAGTTGTCAACCTGTACAGACATAGGCAGTATTGCAGAAAATACTTTGTGCAATTTGGTTATTCTGCTGCTATGCTTTTCAATCATGTATTCGCACAGATACATGATGATGCTTCAAACAGTCGACCATGCGTTCCACTATCCATGGCAATTTTGGGCCATTTTCCTCACTTTGTCCCCAAAAACTTCTATAATTGTCAAATTCCGCTTTTATATCCACTAAAAATTCCTGCATGTACTCAGGAATTTGACCCCATTTTCGTATGCAGAAAGTGAACGGACGATTTTTCAACATATAGAGAGTTCTCTCTGCACTATGCCAGGTAAGGAAAAGATTACCTGATCTTCGGCTTGCGGGGCTTGCAGTCCACAAGGAAAAACCGCCTCAGACGATCCTGCTGGATCGCCTGAGGCGGTTTTTTTATTTCTCCCGCAGCATCCGGAGTACGCGCCGGAGGGAAGGCGGGTTCCCCTTATACAGGGACATCAGCCGGTACACACGGCCTGCCAGGGCCGTCAGCAGTCCGGCGCAGGCGACCACCAGCACCAGGGACACAAGGCCCCCCATCAGGGACGTCTGCCCCAGCAGGACCCGGCTGGGCGTTACCAGCACGGCGGTGAACGGCACATAATCCAGCCACCGGGCAGAGGAGGTCATGCCGTCCATGTCCCCGGCGAACATGCAGCACAGGAAGCTGGCCACCAGCACCAGGGAAAACAGCACGTTGGTGCTGGACAGATCCTCGACCTTCCCGGCCAGGGAGCCGCCGATGGCGGACAGACTGCAATACAGCAGGAAGCCTGCCAGCAGCAGCCCAACGGCCTCCAGCATAGCCGGAACACTGAACAGACCCGCCAGCCGGCCCGCACCGCGCAGCACCTCCAGCAGCGGCAGCGTTACGCCGGGGGCCGTCTGCCGGGCCAGAGCGCCGCCGGCGGCGAAGCCGCCCATCAGGCTCAGAATCCATACGGCCAGCTGCAAAAGCCCCGCCAGAGCCGTGGCCAATACCTTTCCCAGCACCATGGCCGTGGGCTCCACGGACACCAGAAACAGGTCCATGAGCTTGGAGGTTTTTTCCAGGAGCACGCTGGCCGCCGTTCCCTGGCCGTACAGCAGTACCAGGAAGTAAAGAAGCATCAGCGACACAAAGGGCAGCACCATGGACAGCACATCGGCCGCCTGACCCTCGCCGCTGCGCCCGCCGGTGACGGACACGTCTACGCGGACCGTCAGCAGCTCCTGCTGCCTGGACGTCAGCCCGGCGCTGTCCAGGACGTCCTGGTCGTAGCTTTCCCAGGCCGTCACATTCTGATCCGGGGCGGCATTTTTCTGGTGCTGTGCCGCTGCTGTCAGGGAGACGATGGGGATGATCAGGCACGCCAGAGCCAGCAGCAGGGTAGTAGTGCGCCAGCCCTTCTGGCGCACCTGCTGGATCAGGGTGAAGGAAAACACCCGGCCCATGCCTTTGTATTGTTTCATCGCGCAGCGCCTCCCTTCGCCATGGAAAATACCTCACGCCATTTTACCCGGCTGCCCCGGTGGACGATGAGGCCCGCATATACCCGGGCAGCCAGCTTCAGCAGCCCGAAGATCACAGCCGCCTGGATAAGCCAGGACAGAAGCACCAGCCAAATGGACACATTGCCGCAGGCAAACTGCACCGGCGCGCAGAAAATGCTCAGCACCGGGCACAGGGCGGCAAATACCGCCACCGTTCCCGAGGGCACGCCGCCTACCACGCAGGAGGCCAGATACCCGGCCATGGTCAGCAGCATCACGGGTCCCGTGGCCTCGCCGGCCTCCTCCATGCCGGAGCAGCAGGCGCCGGCCACGCCGCCGATGATGGACATGGTCAGGTAACCAAGCGCCAGCGACACCAGCAGCACCGCCAGCAGGCTCACCAGGTGCCAGACATCCGGCACCGCCTGGGGCAGCGCCGCCAGCACACCGGACAGCTGCCGGTGCAGGACATCGGAGCCCATCAGCGCAGCCGTCAGGCCGCAGGACACCCCGAAGCCTGCCAGCATAGCCAGCAGCCAGCCGAAGGTGAACGCCATCACCGCCAGAATCTTTCCGGCCAGCAGGGCCATGGGCTTTACGCTGACCAGCAGCAGCTCCACCAGCCTGGAGTCCTTTTCCTCCACCACGGCCCGGATCACATAGGACGCACTCATCAGGCACACCATCATAGCCAGAATGGAATACCCATACTGGACCCAAAAGCGGCTGCCGTCAAAATTTTCCTCCGGCAGGGGGGAGCCTTCCAGCTGAGCCAGCTGCTGCGCCGTCAGCCCCGCCGCACGGACGCAGGCATCCCGGATCGCCGTCTGCACGGCGTCTGCCAGCAGCCGCAGCTCGCTCTGGTCCACGTCGTCCGCACCGCTTACCGCCACCTGATAGCCGGTGACGTCACCGCTGACAGTGACCACGGCGTCGGGGTCCTCTGCGCCGGCGGAAAAGACCGTATCCGCCCAGTAGGAATCTCCGGAAAAATCCAGGTCCAGAGCGGTGCGGTTTTCCAGCCGCACCGCCGTCAGGCTGCTGGTATCCGATACCTCCGGAGACTCGCCGCGCATCAGCGCCGTCAGCGGCATGCTCACCGCCGCCAGTAGCACCATGAGAAGCAGCGTTATCCGGTTTGCATTGCTTTTCAGCAGCTGCGACAGGGTGAAGCAGTATACCTGGCCGGTTCCGGACAGGTCACGCATCAGACTCACCCCCTACGGTTTCCACGAAGATCTCGTGCAGCGACGGCTCACGCAGGTTGAACAGCACCACCGGTACTCCTGCCTGGGTCAGCCGGGCCAGCAGACCGTTGGCCTGCTGCGCACCGGTGACCTTCAGGTGATACTCAAATTCCTTCTGTGTGACGATCTGCGCCCCGCATTCGGCAATGTACGGCGCCGGGTCCGATTCGGTTTTCAGCTGCAGATGCACCCGGCCATAGCTGCGCTTGATATCGTTGAGGTGGCCCTGCAGCACCGTTTTGGACCGGTCCAGAATGGTCAGGTCCGTGCAGAATTCCTCCACCGTGGCCATCTGGTGGCTGGACATAATCAGGTATTTCCCGGCGGCGATCTCCTCGCGGATGATCCCCTTGAACAGGTCCGCGTTAATGGGGTCCAGGCCCGACAGAGGTTCGTCCAGGATCAGCAGCTCCGGGTCCGACAGCAGGGCCGCCATCAGCTGGATCTTCTGCTGATTGCCCTTGGACAGCTGGTCCGGACGCTTGGGCATTTCCCGCTTGGCCCCGCCGCCCAGCATGCTCCGCCGCCGGCCCATCAGCGCCGTCTCAGGCTTTGCCGCGTTGGGGTAGAGGTATTCCGTCACCTCCAGGCGCTCCGCCCAATAGCGGATGCGGCGCTTGGCCTCCGCCCGGGGCACGTCCCGCAGGGCCGCGAAGTACAGCAGCTGATCCATCAGCGCATACTTGGGGTACAGGCCCCGCTCCTCCGCCAGATATCCCACGTTGCAGCGGCTGATATCCAGCGGTTCCCCGTTCCACAGCACCTCTCCCCCGTCCCGGGACAGCATATTCAGCATCATGCGGATGCTGGTGGTTTTTCCCGCGCCGTTGGTGCCCAGCAGGGCATACACCCCCGGCCCGGGCATCTCGAAGGACAGCCGGTCCACCACCGTCCTGTCCCCGTATCGCTTGGTCAGGTCCTTTACCGTCAGGCTCATGTTTCTTCCTCCTCCCAGAATAACTGGTCCAATGTCTTATCCAGCGCCCGGCAGATGGCGATGCACAGGCGGATGGTGGGGTTATAGTCCCCTTTTTCGATGGCGTTGATGGTCTGCCGGGACACGGACACCAGGTCCGCCAGCTGCTGCTGGCTCAGATCCTTGGCGGCCCGGGCCGATTTCAGCCGAAGATTCTTCATGACTCGTCATCCTCCCGCTGCCGCCGCAGCCGGACGATGGCGCAGACCGTCAGCACCAGAAACAGCGCTCCGCTGGCCGGAGACAGGGCGTCCCAGGTCAACAGGCCGTCCTCCACAAAGCCGCCGCTGCGCAGAGTGATGATGATGTTGGGAATTTGCAGCACCACCACTGCGCCGAACAGCCACAGATAGGTTCGGGGATTCTGGGCCACGGCGAAATACGCGTCCTTCCGGACGCAGGCCACGATGAACACCCCGATGGACAGAAAGATCATCATCCACACCGCCACCCCGGGCTTGGCCCAGGGGCCCCAGATGGTCTCCACGCCGGTATTGGCCAGCAGACTGAAAATCAGCGTCATATACGCCCACCGGTAGGCGATGCCCCGGGCGGCCAGCTGCCGTTCGTCATACTCCGCCTTGGGTTGGCCCTGTTTTTTTCGCACCGCAGCCATAACGGCTATGACCACGGCTGCCGAGCCGATTCCCACCAGAACTCCTGCCACATATGGATCCATAACGACCGCTCCTTTCTCAACTCGCTGGTATCCTATCACATAGCAGACAGTTTGTCAAGTATATATTACAAAAAATATGGTGTGAATAGCATTTTGACAGGTGACGCTTTTGTAATCGACAGGAGGCATGGCTTTGGATATAATGAGGATATCCCACAAAGGAGGTTCTTGGATATGAAGAAAAAGCAATGGCTCCTGATCCCCCTGTGCCTGGTCCTGCTGGCGGCGGCATATTTCCTGCTGCGCAGCCGTATTCCCCAGCGGTGGTACACCGCCGATGAGCTGGGCATCTCCCAGCAGCAAAGCGCCCTGGACGCCGACGGCGACGGCGTGGACGACTGGACGGACATGGTGCTGGGCGCCCGGTCCTATATTGCCACCAACCCACATTATGAAAGCAAGTATTATGCCGGGGGCTATCCCGACGACGGACTGGGCGTGTGTACCGACGTGATCTGGCAGGCCTTCCGGGCGGCGGGCTACTCGCTGAAGGACCTGGTAGATGCGGACATTGCCGCCCATCCGGAGTGTTACCCCAACGTTGAGACGCCGGACGGCAATATCGACTTCCGCCGGGTCAGCAATCTGGATACCTTCTTCCGCCGTCATGCTCAGGTGCTGACCTGCGACCTGGACGACCCTGCCCAGTGGCAGCCAGGCGACATCGTGATTTTCGGCGACCGGGACCACATTGCCATCTGCTCCGACCGCCGGAACCGCCGGGGCATTCCCTTTATCATTCACCACGGAAACCCCATTGACGAGGCCGTGGAGCGCAACGACATCTATAGGCAGCCGGTCACCGGCCATTTCCGGTGGATGGGATAAGCCGGTTTTTGCAAAAAAGTATCCGGTTTTCACCGAGAAAATGAAAAATTTTCTTGCATTTTCCGGCGCGCTGTGTTATTATATTTCAGCATTCCGCACAGGGGCGGACTTTCGGTCGGTGCCGCAAGGTTGGCCGGGGGGAGGAAGCTCCTGGAGGCAACAAACTAAAATCAAAGGAGAAATGAACAAACATGGCTAACCAGAACGTCGTATCCATGAAGGCCCTGCTGGAGGCCGGTGTCCACTTCGGTCACCAGACCCGCCGCTGGAACCCCAA
>CDZH01083976.1_pt1 | contig 9851 bp, 10 predicted proteins | sample 557721 | NCBI WGS metagenome assembly CDZH01 (sample SAMEA3182062, study PRJEB8094) | gut metagenome | biome: human; feature: gut; material: Stool; isolation source: human stools | place: Canada | collected 2013-01-14
CCGTCGCTGTTCCTCCCTAACTTACTCCGCCCTAAGATACGGGTTCAGTTTATCAAAATTACGCAGGTTTGCATACTTGCACATTTTGCATAGTGCGTGCGTTGGATTTTGAACCACTGCCCTAAATACGATATCAGCTTAGCAAAATAAGGCTTGCCTGTATAGTTGAAGTTTTTCCATAGTGGCACAAGATACTGCCTTGCTGCAGCTCACCGCTTAATAAGCTCCGCATGGGGAGAACAAATCTAATAAATCACAGCACCGGGATACACCGATCCGGTGGTGACGCATAGCATACCCAAATCTGCTTTCCTGACAAAAAATGTTTCTCGGTTCCTGCAGGAAACACGACTGTCACCGCTGATTGTGCTGACTCACTGCTTAATAAGGCCCGTTCCGGGGAAGTTGATCTAATAAATACGGTGTCAGCTTATCGTGTCGGATGAAAGGTGTAAATGATACCTAAATCTACTCCGGTTGCTGCAAATTGCTTGCCGGAACACACTTGCTTCCATTCAATGCAAAAAGGACGCAAAAAGTCTGCGTTACTCAAACTTTTTGCGTCCTGAAAGGGACAATATCATTCCTTGATGACCAAAGCGGCCTGTAAATAATTCATGTGTCTGGGCAGACTATCCCCTAAATGGGACAGTACCGCTCCGGCACCGCGTACAATCCTCCGCAAAGCTATGCTTTGCATCACAACGTGTGCAATGCGGCATTCCGCCGACCACAGACCATTCGTCTGCCTTTGCTGGTTAGACAAAGAGCGCACATAGACCATTCAATCGTATATCATATATACCACAACATATTGTGTGCTGTCAACGAGAAATTCAATATTTTGCGTTTTTGGGAGAGCAACGCATAATTCCGACTTACTAAAAAATTGTGCGACTGGCCTTGTAGAGCTGCTCACAGGGAGCCTTTTTGCCTTCCACCAAACAAAGATCAGTCCTCCATATTATCCAAGGCGCTGCGGATCATGGAATTGACCATCTTGATCTGTTTAGGAGATGCCTTTTCCCACAATTCCGAAAGTACGTCCATTTCCTGTATCTCTGGATCGGACAATATATCTGCCAACAGGTACGAGGGAGACACCTTCAGTTCCCGGCATATTGAAATGAACACAGGCAAACTGGGCATTTTTGCACCGGACTCAATCTGACGCAGATAGGTGGCATTGATATTGCAAAGCTCCGACAGCTTTTCACTGGTCAAGCCCTTGTCCTTCCTCGAAATGTTGATTTTCTTTCCAAGCAGTTTCTTATCCATACGCCCCCCCTCCGATGTATGCCATAGGGATATTATTTGTGCTCTTAAAGACTACATTCTTGTTGACTGGCATAATAGCCGCTGATAAACTACAAGAAGTAAGCCTATTGACTACAAATTATTGCGCAGGAGTTGTGGAGCGATATGGGAAGCTGCTTTTTCATTGGCCACCATGATGCGGGGAAGGAGTTGTTGCCCCTGCTGGCCGAGGTGGTAGAGCGCCATATCACCGAATACGGCGTGACGGACTTTTTTGTGGGGCATTACGGCAACTTTGACAGCATGGCGGCCCATGCGGTCAAAGAAGCAAAAAAGCGTTATCCGGAGGTACACCTTGTTCTGGTGCTGCCATACCATCCGGCGATTCGTCCCATTGAAAAACCGGACGGTTTTGACTCCACTTATTACCCGTGGGAGGAAAATCGTATCCCAAAGCGACTTGCAATCGTCAAGACCAATCAACGCATGGTCGATGATTGCCAATATCTGATTGCCCATGCATGGCACTACCTCGGAGGATCAGGACAGATTGTTGAGTACGCCCGGAAGCGGGAGAAGCGGGTGGGATCCATGTTGAAAATCTGGCTGAAAACTGCGAGAAAGCGCTATATAAGCACCATATGGTGATACTGATGGCGGCGGCCATCGTTTCGCTCACCTCTGCACTAGGCATCTCCCTGTGGGAAGGAGTATTTTGGAAATATATTGCTATCACCCTGGAGCCGGAAACCTGTTCTTTCTGCCATGACTGCCGTGCGCTACTGGCGGAAACGGTCAGCGAGGGATATGTCCTTTTGGAACTGTACAATCTGGAGGACATCCGGGCATTTGCCATAGAGAACGGCGCGGAATATACCATCTGTGACTACACCGTTTCCATTTACAAAGGCAAATGCAATAATCAAAAAAAGGGGGCGAATTGGTATCGCAAATACGATTTGTGGTTCAGATTTGAAAATTAATCACCAAAAAGTTATGGAGAATTGCCGTGTTGGCAATTCTCCATAACTTTTTGCAGATAGGATTTTCAACGATTCTATTTTGCGATAGGCTCTTTTCATATTTGTATTCATAGATCTACTACAGGAGATATTTCATCTGCCGTTGCTGGTGAAATGATGAGTGATTTTCCGCTTTGATTGGTATGTAGCAGACGGCGTGTGAGACAGGAATGCTACAAACGTTGCCGCCAACAAGAGATAAAGTTGAGAAAAGCAAATCAGAGGAGCTTATTCATTTGCAAGGTAGACCTTTTGAATAGAATCAATTGCGCTAGAACGACCATATTCCCATAGCTCGTCAAGCGTCATATCATCACGGTTATCAATAATCTCAATCAGCATTGCCAGATTGACGCCGGTGATCATTCTGTAATTACAATTACGGAATGCGGAGAGAGTAAAATTACAGGGACTTGCGCTCATGAGATCTACCAATAATATGAAATCCTTGCTGGGTGCCTTGTCAATGATGGCCTGAGCATCGGCCAGGTATTCATCCACGCCCTTGCCCTCACGCATGCAAAGAGAATAGATTCCTGGCAAACCGGAACCGCCGGCGATCATATACGCACAATGTAGCAGACTTTCAGACAAATCGCCGTGTGTCGCAACAACAATATTGATCATGGTTTGACCATTCCTTTCCACTGCGCTGAAAGGCAGATAAGCATGAAGCTGTATTTTGACCAACGCAGCTTATAAAATTTAATTAAAAGCTTAAAAATGCAGGAACATCGAAATGCATGTGTAAGCAGCTCCGGCGCTGATCAGGCAGGAATTACTGAGTTAAGGAAACGCAGGGGGCGCAAGAAATGAGCATCACGGCTGCAAATAAACCTTGAGATTTGGTGTGGACCTCTGGGCGATGCGCTATAAGAGTGTATCGGATAGTTATCGTTGAGAAAAGCAGCTCGCGGTGTGGGAGTCAATAATCTTGCAGCCCCCGGCGTTTGTGGGGAGGTCTTTTCGGCGCTTTTTACATTATATAGCAGTAACGTAAAATGAGTCAAATCATTGGAAAATTAGGAAGAGATATTATTCGAGTGGAGATGCGCAGTGTGGTTAACGCTGTGCTCACACCAAAAGCTCAACCACATAATCGATGCTTTATGAATCGAAGTCCTGAAGATTTACAGTGATTCTGTACGCGTCAGGCTGCGCTGCGGCTTCAAATGCCTGCTGGATATCTTTGAGCGCAAAGCTGGTGCCTTCCAGTGCGTAGGACGGTTTGATCTTTCCGGAACTAATGAGTTGTGCGGCGTCAACATAGTCGATGGAATCACCGTCTAGTGTGCCAATGATGGATATCTTTCGATAGTGCAGTTCGTTGGGGTTCACCGACAATTCCGGTTTGGGATATCCGGCAGGGAAAAGGATCAGCTTGGCGCCAATCTTCTTCAACATAGCGTAACCCTGCTTATAGGCAATCGTGCTTCCAACGGAAACAATCACAATATCTGCTCCGGCGCCGTTGGTAAGTTCCTTTACACGTTCTACCGGATCTTCCTTTGCGGAGTTGATTACCTTGCCGATGTTCATGGATTTTGCACGGGCGATTTTCTTTTCTGAGATGTCAGTCATGATGACGGAGGCACCCCAGACATTGGCCACCTGCGCATTCAGGATTCCCATGGTACCCACGCCAATGACCACGACCCGGGCATTTGGATATACGCCTGCCTCCTTGATGCAATGCACAACTGTAGAAACCGGCTCTAAAAATGCGGCCTCTGCGGCGGGGATTTCTTTGGACAGGGGAGTGGCATAACGCTCTTTGATGATCCGGTAATTGGAAAAGCTTTTGGTTCCGTAATAGCCATCAGGTCCTGCATTGGAAAAATAGTCAGCCTCGATACAGTCACCGGTTCTTCCGCGTTGGCAATTTTCGCAGACGCCACAGAATTCCGGGAAAACAGGGCCTACGCGATCGCCGATCTGAAAGCGACTATGGACCTTACTTCCTCGTTCAATCACGATACCACAAAATTCATGCCCAGCTGCTCTGGGAAATCCCTGATGATTACGCAGGCCCTGCCACTGCTGATAATCGGTAGTACAGATATTGCATGCCTCAAGCTGCAGGAGAAGCTCATCGTCTTTCAATTCCGGTAGCTCGTCGCAATGCATTTCTGCACGCTTAGGCTCTAAGATAACACCAAAATAACGTTTTCTTTTCATATCTTGTCTCCATGACGTGATGTTTCGGTGGAGTGGGGAAATAGTCCCCACTCTGCCGTTTTTTCAAACATCGGGAAAATGCTTCTTACGGACGGTATCCCAAGGCGTTTTGGAATGCTCGGGCAGCACCTGGAAATATACCTGAATGCCCATTTCCTGGAGTTCCTTCAGCTGGCTTGCTTCAGTAGCATCCAGTGCAATCGCACCGACAACATTCTTTTTGCCCGGACCACCGGCAATACCACCGACTTGAAGTTCTTTCAGGCCCAGACCGCTTTTAATTGCACGATACGCCGAGGCAACATTCTGGAACAGAATCATAATTTTTCCGGCGCCCAGTTCATCTTTTTTCCAACCAGCGGCGGCCTGTTCCACGGAGAGAATTTCTAGCTTATACTGCGGCGGAGCAGCAAGGGTGATAACTCTGCTCATGAACATGTCATTGGCTACAGCATCATCGATCACCATGAGGCGATTGGGATTTGCCTGCTTTGTCCATGCGATACAAACCTGTCCGTGTATCAGACGGCTATCTACTCTTGTTAAAACCAAATCAGCCATAGTTTCCTCCTTAAACTGCGGGGATTACGGGAGTGCCGAGGATGCCAAGGGCACCCAGAACCAGACCGACGCCGATCAGCACGAAGGACAGCTTGATCAGATTCTTGCGATCCTTTCTCAGTGCGCCATAGACGCCCAGGACGGTCAAGAAGGTGGGCAGCTTGGGCAGGATGGCATCAAGGATGTCCTTCTGGATGCTCACAAAGCCCTGGCCGCTGGCCATGACTACCTTAACGGAAACATCGACATAGCTGACAGCCAGGCCACCCAGCATAAACAGACCCAGAACACCGAAGAAAGAAATCAGGCGCTTAACAAAATTACCTTCCAAAATTTTCAGAGCAGCCTGAGTGCCCAGGCGGTAGCCAAGCAGGCAGAGATATCGGCCGACCAGATACATTGCGACGATGACAATAGCGATTGCCACGAAGCCGGGCCACCATGCGCCGGTCTGCTGATAGGGAATGAAGAACATGAAGGTCATGGGGATGAAGATGGACCAGTCGATCGTGTCACCGATACCGGCGAAGGGGCCCATCAGGCCGACCTTCACGCTGGTAATGGAGTCCTCAGAAATCGGTGCACCAAGAGCTCTCTGCTCTTCCATGGACAGCACTATACCGTGGATCGCGGCACCCCACGCACCTTCGGTGTTGAAGAACTGCAGGTGGCGCTTTAACGCAGCCTTGAATTCCTCGGGATCATCTTTGTACAGCTTGCGCAGGTTGGGGATCATCGAGAAGCAGAAGGACATGCCCTGGAGACGTTCAAAGCTCAGAGACATATCAACGGTAGACCACCATCTGTTATAGGTGCGTACAACATCACGCTTAGTCAACAGGCGTTTTTGCGGTTCTTGTGCCTGAGTGGTGTTAAACACGGCGCCGTCGTCAGCATTCTTTTCCTTAGTGAACACCACATACAGATATGCCAGAACCAGACCCAGGATGAGCAGAGGCATATTGGCGATTTCGGTATACGCGGCCAAGAAGAAGCCGGCAACAAAGAAGGGTAGCAGGTCGGTTCGACCAATGACCACCATGGTCATGCCAATACCGAGGGCAGGCATCAGAGTGGAAACCACGGACAGGCCGTTGGACAGCCATGCGGGAATCTGCTCGGCCAGACCGTCCACAGACATGGCGCCCACATAGAGGATAACGGCCATGGGCACCCAGTAGAGAAGGATTTTGACCAGGTTTACAAGAATAACAGCATTGAAGCTGATCGCCTTATCATTGCCTTTTTCCGCGGCGGCATCACAGCGGTGCACGATGTAAGTGTTGACAAGTTTCAGAACATTGTGGATCTGAGAGAAGAGCAGGGAGACAGGAACGGCCAAAGCGATACCAGCAGCGATATCCAGATTGCCGGCAATAACCATGGCAGTGGGAATAATGCTGGAAGCAGACTTATCTGCAGTTACAACGCCTCCTGCGCCAGAAAGAGCAATGTACAGGGGAGCGATAGCTGCGCCGCAAAGAGCACCGGTGGCAACGTCGCCCATAATTGCACCCACGATGGTACAGGTTACCAGAGGCTGTGCGCAGATACCCCACAGCGGGTATCCGAAGTACACGGCATAAAACCAATAGATTCCGCCGCATAAAATCGCTTGCAGTAAATTCATAATTACCTCCTATAAAATAATTGGATTCAGTTGATGCGCTTACTATAAAAGACTCCCCCCCTAGTCATGCTCGGTTATTCTGCCTGAACAAGCGGACAAAATGAGCCAATTTTTCCTTGTAGCCTTTTTGCACAAGCAGGCTACCTGCGCTTGAATACACAGTACCGACCTCGTTCCAGGCTTTCGCACCGGCACTGAAAAGGTCGGATGCGATGTTCACTTTTGTAATGCCTTCACTTGTTGCCCGCGCCAAATTCTCGTCTCCAGTACCACTACCTCCATGCAGCACCAGAGAAACCGAAACCGTTTCCCTAAGTTTTTTAAGCAGATCAAAATCGAGATACGGTGTTCCTACATACTCTCCGTGCGCGGTTCCAATTGCGACAGCAAGAGAATCCACCCCGGTTATCTCGACGAACCGCTGTGCTTCTTCAGGATCAGTAAGGCTTGCGTTGCGATCGAGCTCGTATGTACTACCCTCGCCTACATGACCAATCTCTGCCTCCACGCTGACACCGCAGATGTGAGCAATGCGTACCAGTTCTTTTACCTGCGCACAGTTTTCTTCAAAGGGTAAGGAGGAGCGATCCACCATAATCGATGTATATCCGGCTCGAATCGCCTTTATGGAATCTTCAAATTTTTCTCCGTGATCCTGCTGCACCGCAATGGGTACGCTCGCCTGACTGGCATAATATCTGCAGATTGTTCCAAGGTCATAAACGTTTTTGTTTGCCTTCGGCCAGATATCGAGCACCATGGGTGCCCGCAGCTCTTCTGCAACTTCGATGGCAGCCCGCATCGTGTCTTCGTTATAAATATTAGGCGATGCGATGCCGTAACCACCATCTCTGGCAGCTTCTAAAATACCTTTAGCATTTACAAGCATTTTGGGTTCCCTCCCGTAATTCTTTTCGATTGCGCATTAATATTCTAAATCAACAAAGGCCCTAAAACAACCCCAATAAGTGACATTGAAAAATCATCCAGAATACAAAAGATGTACCATATTTCTTCTGATTTCGCCAGCTTCCGAATAAATTCAACCAGCCAACTGCAAGTATTGAAAAACAGGATCTCAGAAAATGAAAACGCTTGAGCTTTTATTAAGATAATAGACGCTTTAAATTTGAGTTCCAAAAAAGAGATGGTAATTGGATAATACATACAAATTTTTTGTTGTTTTCAATTCATCTCTTTTGCCCATTGACAATGCAATCGATTGCATGTATACTCTGTTGTACAATCGATTGCGCAAATTGAAAGAACGGAGGAACAATTATGGCTTTGAATTCAACGATTCCTAAACTGTCTCTACCTACCGATGCGGATTACCGCAACCGGATCGATCGTGCTCGTGCAGCAATGAAGCGAGACGGTATCGATGTTCTGGTGGCGGTGAGTGCCGACGCGCTGAGATTTTTCTCCGGTTTGCACGGACTTCCTGTTACCAGGCCTATTTGGCTGGTCATTCCTCTGGAAGGAGAGATCGGTTTTATTTCTCCCGGCAGCGAGTTCAAGGAAATCAAGGCGCGCTGCAACACTCCTGTGGCTGTGAGATGGGTGGAGTGGCAAGAAGAAGTTCCCCGCCCCATGTCCCATCAGGATGCGCTGGCCCAGCAGATCCAGAAGGTTGCACCTGATGCCCACACGATTGGCATTGACTTCAACGGAACCAATGGCGCGATTATTGAGATCGTCAAGCAGAAGCTGGGTGCTGAGCGGGTCAAGGACGTAACGTACCTCATCCAGGAACTGTATGCGATCAAGGACCAGGCAGCCATCAATCTGATTCGGCTCAGTGGCGATGTGGCCGGCCATATGGTCAAGGCCAGTCAGGCTACAATTGCCCCCGGCGTTGCCGAGTGGGAAGTGGCGCTGGCTTCGTTTGTTGCCGGAACCAAGCGGCAGGCGGAGCTGTGGGACGGGAACGTGGAGATGTCTCCCCTGGCCCACGGCCTGCATATGACGGTGAGTGGACCCGACCGTACGGCGCGCTGCCATGGCGCCGGCGCCGGGCGCATTATGCAGGATGGCGAGATCATCCAGCTTTGCCGCTGCAGCACAGGCATTTTCGGCCACCTGATCGGCTACGACCGACTGTTTCAGGTTGGCCCCACCAAACCAGACAAGGAAGTTTGCAAAATTATTGAGTATGCATATGAGGCCCAGCAGGCTGCACTGGCGGTGGTTCGCCCCGGCGTAACAGGCGCCGAGGTGCATGCCGCTGCGATGGAAGTGATCGACCGTGGCGGCTGGAAGAATCCCATTCTGCACCGCACCGGCCGGTCGATCGGTTATTCTGGTTGGGACGGACATGAGCTGAAGGCGGGCTCGACTGTTGTTCTGGAGCCCGGAATGGTGTTCACCGTTGAACCCGGTATCTATGTAGATGGTGTCGGCGGTGCACGCTTCGGCGACACGGTACTCGTGACCGAAAGCGGATATGAAGTGCTGACCCCCTACGACCTGGGCAAGGAGATTTTGGAGATCCTCTGATCAGGGTTTTGCCGATGCCTGGGTCTGTGTGCCAGCAATGACGGGGCGGGCATGGGCCCGCCCCAAAAGAAAGGAAACCTGATACGTGAAAAACAAGATCAAAAACTATGGGGAAATTGTGGGACACGGCGACCGGGACTCCCGAAAAATTGTTCTGGATATCACCGAGGCCACGCTCCGGCACATGGACGCCTATGAACGCATTAAATCCATTGCCCGGCTGGATGGCGACATCCTGACCATTGGGACCTGCTCCTGGGACCTGTCTAAAAAGCGCAATGTCTACCTGGTGGGCGCCGGTAAGGCCTGTAACGCTATGGCTATGGCCTTTGACGAGATTCTGGGAGATCGCCTGACTCGCGGCATTGCCATTGTGAAGGTCGCCGAGGAGACAGATGTGTTCCGTAAAACAGAGGTGTATGTGGGCGGGCATCCCATTCCCAATGAGGAAGGTTACCGCGTCTCCTTGAAAATTATTGAAATGATCGAGGAGATGGGGCCGGATGATTTGGTTATCGGTGTGATCAGCGGTGGCAGTTCTGCGCTGATGAGCTGTCCCATCGAGGGCATCAGCCTGGAGGACGAGATCAAAGCGACGGATGTTCTGCTGAAATCCGGCGCCGGCATTTTCGAGATCAATGCGATCCGCCGGCATATCTCCCAGATGAACGGCGGCATGATGGCGAAGCGGATCCGCGCCAAGG
>CDZH01041214.1_pt1 | contig 9835 bp, 7 predicted proteins | sample 557721 | NCBI WGS metagenome assembly CDZH01 (sample SAMEA3182062, study PRJEB8094) | gut metagenome | biome: human; feature: gut; material: Stool; isolation source: human stools | place: Canada | collected 2013-01-14
GGCGCTTGGCTGTGGTGTGCCGGTCGGTGCATTCCTGATGACCGAAAAGGTTGCACAGCATTCCCTGACAAGCGGCGATCACGGAACGACCTACGGTGGAAATCCGCTTGCTGCAGCAGCCATTAATGTGGTACTTGATTTATTTAAGGAGAACCATATAATAGATAATGTGCAAAAAACAGGTGCATATCTGGAAGAGAAGTTAAATGAGCTTGCAGATAAGTACGATGTCATTGAGACACGCCGTGGTATCGGCATGATGCAGGGACTTGTCTTTAAGGTGCCGGTTGGACCTGTGATTCATAAAGCACTGGAAAAGGGACTGATCCTGATTAATGCAGGAACTGATATTATCCGCTTTGTTCCCCCTCTTGTAATTACAAAGGAGGATGTGGATCAGATGATCGGTATTCTTACGCAGAGCATTGACGAGGTTCTTTCCTAGTCTTATGGTGGATTGTTCTGCCAATGATGTGAATCGTAATGATAATTGCAGCTGTGAAGGTAGGAAACGATACCGGATGGCTGTCTGTAGAAATGGAGTTTATATATGAAGAAACGACTCATGGCAATTTTACTCATTGCCCTGGCCGCAGCAGGTATTTTTGCGATTGGAAAATCGGGAATGCCCGTAAAGGAAAAGGAGCAGAGCGAGGACTCATCTCTGTTTTCCAATCATAACAAAGACAGTATTTATCTCTGGTATACTGACGATGCGCTAACCACTTATTTAAGCAGTGCGGCAGTAGCCTATAACGAAACACATGACGCCCGGATTGTGCCGGTGCTGGAATCGGGACTTGATTATGTGGAGACAATCAACCGGAATTCGGTGGAATCCAATGTGCCGGATCTGTATGTGATCAGTAATGATGCATTGGAAAAAGCTTATCTGGCAGGACTGGCAGTCCCGGTCGAACCGACTATAAACATGGAAGAAACCTTTATCGGAAAGGGACTTGCGGCTGCAACCTATAAGGATAAGCTCCTGGGATATCCGTTTTATTTTGAGACCAGTTCCCTGCTTTATAACAAGACGTATCTGCGGGATCTGGCGGTTGCACAGCTATTGCAGGAGCAGGAGGAAGCGGCGGCGCAGGAAATGCAGGAGAACGTGGATTCTGCAAGTGGAGATACAACGCAGAGCAGTTCAGATACCGGAAGTGCAGATGCAACGCAGAGTAGTGTTGGTGCCGGAGATGCACAGAAAGCTGCAGAGTCTGAACGTTCAGACACAGCTTCGGACAGGAGTGATTCGCAGACGACAGAAGAAGCTGTTGAGGAGGAATCTCCTTTTACAGAAGAACAGATTGAGGCAAAGATTGCAGAGTATCTTCCGAAGACGATTGAGGATATCCAGACCTTTGGTGATATGTACGATGCACCGGAACAGGTGGAATCCGTATTTAAGTGGGATGTTACCGATATTTTCTACAATTACTTTTTCATCGGCAATGCCATCAATATGGGCGGTGAGAACGGCTGGGATACAGAACAGGTGGACATTTATAATCTGAATGCAATCCAGAGTATGACCGCATATCAGAATCTGAATAACTTCTTCTCAATTGATACAAGCGCGATCAGCTATGAGAGTACCTTGAATGACTTCATGCAGGGGAAGGTGGTATTTACCGTGGCAACCTCCGATGCCGTTGCTGCCCTGGAGCAGGCGAAGCAGGATGGAACCTTTGCCTATGAATATGGGTTTGTGACAACACCATCCTTTAAAGAGGAGGAGCCGTCCAGTTCCCTTTCAGTGACGAACTGTGTGGCAATTAATGGTTATTCGACGAATCAGGAAGTGGCAAATGATTTTGCGAGATACTTAACCTGTGAGTACAATGAAATTCTTTATGACCGTTCCGGTAAGGTTTCGGCGCAGAAGGATATGGAATATCCATATGATGCATTGCAGGTTTTTGCCAGGGAATACGAGACATCCGTTCCGATTCCGAAGATGCTTGAAACGGGAAATTACTGGCTGAAGCTGGAGGCACTTTTTGCAGAGATCTGGAATGGAGCAGATGCGAATGAGGAGCTGAAGACGCTTTCCGAACAGATCAAGTACCAGATTACCGGTGAGCAGATCGAAGAGACCTACATTGAGGATACGGCCGGAGATGGCGAAGAGGATGAGGTGGAATACCTGGATGAAGATTATTACCGGCAGCAGGCTCTGGATAATCAAAGTGAATAAAAGGTAAGAATGAGATTCCAATCATGTGGAGATACTGTGGATAAAGTCCGGATGGACAGAAAGGCAGGAATTCATATGATTGGAATTTTTATTGCACTGCTTTCGGGAGCATTGATGAGCGTGCAGGGAGTGTTTAATACACAGGTGACGAAAAGCACCGGTATCTGGATGGCAAATGTGTTTGTACAGTTCACGGCGCTGCTTGTCTGTCTTGCTGCGTATCTGATTACCGACCGCAGCTCCTTTGGGAAGCTGATGCAGATCGAGCCGAAGTATATGCTCCTTGGTGGGGCAATCGGTGCTTTTATCACGTACACGGTCATTAAGAGTATGGAATCCGCAGGTCCTGCAAAGGCCGTCATGATGATCATTATTTCACAGCTTATCGTTGCTTATATCATTGAAGTGTTTGGCTGGTTTGGTGTGGAGAAGCAGCCGTTTGAGTGGAAAAAGGTGATCGGTGCGATCATTGCCATCGCCGGAATGATCATTTTTAAAGCGGAATAGTGCTTGTAAATATTGAAAATTTCTATTACAATAATTAGTAATTGTTATAAGGGCTCCTTCCGGAATCGGAAAGGATGACAATGAAGAAAAAATATCGGTCTCTGGTACTTATTCCGGTGATTCTGCTATGTACGCTGTTCGGGTGCCGTAAGGAAAAAGCGGAATTGCTGTTTGAGGATACGGAGAAGATCATAGAAGAGGATCCGGCTGATTTGTCCGGGGATTCGGAAGAGAATGAGAAAGCCGGCAGAAGTGTGGAATCTGGTGAGCTCATGCTGGAAAACTCTGATAGAAATACACTGGAAGAATCTGATACTGGAAAAGTCGGGACGACAGGTGAATATGCAGGGAGTTTTGATGCAGGTATATCTGCAGATACAAGTGTGGGTATCCATGGTGCAGGGATGCTGGAAGAAAAGGAAGCGAAGGTGTCCTTAATGGTACATGTCTGCGGAGCAGTGGAACAGCCGGGCGTTTATGAACTGCCGCAGGGAAGCCGCATTTATCAGGCGATTGAATGTGCAGGCGGACTAAGTGCCAAAGCAGATCCGGATTACCTGAATCAGGCGGATTTTGTATCTGATGGGGAGAAGGTTTACGTACCTACCCGTGAAGAAGTCGCAGAAATGGATTTCCCGCTGCAGAATATCATGACACAGTCCGGAGAAACAGGCACAACCTCAGGGACTGCAGTATCAGACTCACAGAATGCGGACGGACAGAAGAACGTTTGTCTGGTGAATCTGAATACGGCATCACAGGAGCAGTTATGTACCCTGCCCGGAATTGGCAGCAGCAAGGCAAAGAGCATCATTGCCTATCGGGAAGAGCACGGCAGCTTTGACCGGATTGAGAGCGTGATGAATGTGGCCGGAATCAAGGATGGATTGTTTCAGAAAATCAAAGCATATATTACCGTATAGAGCGTTGGGAGATACGGTTGAGGTAAAGGGAAATGGCGAAGAAAGTTTTGATAGTGGATGATGAAAAGCTGATTGTAAAGGGAATCCGGTTCAGTCTGGAACAGGATGGAATGGAAGTGGACTGTGCCTATGATGGTGAGGAGGCACTTGCCATGATTCAGAGTAAAGAATATGATATCATTCTTCTGGATGTGATGCTTCCCAAGAAGGATGGATTTGAGGTATGCCAGCAGGTACGTGAGTTTTCCGGTGTGCCGATTGTGATGCTGACTGCCAAAGGGGAGGATATGGACAAGATTCTGGGGCTTGAATACGGTGCGGATGATTATATTACGAAGCCGTTTAACATTCTTGAGGTAAAGGCAAGAATCAAGGCCATTATGCGTAGAACAACCCCGAAGCAGAAGGAAGCAGCCAAGGTGATTGAAGATGGGGATCTGAAGCTTTATTGTGATGACCGCAGGGCATTTGTGGCAGGCAGAGAGATGAACCTGACTGCCAGGGAGTTTGATGTGTTAGAGCTTCTGGTCTTAAATCCCAACAAGGTTTATAGCAGGGAGAGTCTTTTGAAGCTGATCTGGGGAAACGATTATCCGGGGGATGTGCGTACCGTGGATGTTCATATCCGCCGTCTGCGTGAAAAGATCGAAGAGAATCCGTCCAATCCACGCTATGTACATACGAAATGGGGCGTCGGCTACTATTATTCGTGAGGAATCGGAAGTAATGTCAGAAAAATCAAAAATTTCTTTTCCAGGATTAAAGATTGGACGCAGCTTAAAGCTGCGTCTGTTTATCATTATTTTTCTTGTGGGAATTATCCCGTGTACGATTATTTACCAGGTTATTCTGAGCAACTATGAAGACCGTGCCGTTAAGGTGCGGATTTCTGATGTGCAGAATCAGCTGAAGATTATTGCAGATCATCTGATCACCTATAATTATCTGCCGGACAGTTCATCGGAAGTGATTAATGCAGAGCTCGAGCAGCTTTCCAATCTGTATAACGGGCGTGTGATGATTATTAACGGAAGTCTGAAAATTGTGAAGGATACCTATGGACTCAGCGAAGGAAAGACGATTGTCTCCGAGGAGGTTATTAAGTGTTTTAAGGGCTCCAATACGGCAAATTATGACCGGGTGAACGGGTTTATTGAGATTACGGTTCCGATTATGGAGACCATTTCGGAACAGAACGCAACGCCCGAACAACCGGAGGGAACGGAAGTGGTACGTGGTGTGATGCTGACCAGTGTTTCCACCGACAGTATTGCCATGACGCTTTCCATTCTGAGCCGGAAAGCATTGATTATCGAGATTATTATGGCTCTGTGTATTCTGGCGCTGGCAATTATTCTGGCTAAAATTCTGATCCGGCCCTTTGACCGGGTATCGGGAGCGATCAGTGAGGTGCAGGAGGGCTACACGAATGAAACGATCAGTGTGCCGGATTACATAGAAACAGAGCATATCGTGGATGCATTTAACAGTGTGCTGCAAAGGATGAATGCACTTGATGAGACGAGGCAGGATTTCGTGGCGAATGTTTCCCATGAGCTGAAAACACCGATTACATCCATGAAGGTGCTGGCGGACTCCCTGATTGCGCAGGAGGATGTGCCGGTGGAGCTGTACCGGGAATTCATGGTAGATATTGCAGAGGAAATTGAGCGTGAGGATAAAATCATTAATGATCTGCTTGCGCTTGTGAAGATGGACAAGTCTGCAGCGTCCGTAAATATCACATCCGTCGATATCAATGCACTTACGGAACTGATTTTACGGCGGCTTCGACCAATTGCCAAGAAAACGGATATTGAACTGACACTCATCAGTAAGCGCGAAATTATTGCAGAAGTGGACGAAGTGAAGCTTTCGTTGATTTTAACCAATCTGATTGAAAATGCCATTAAGTATAACCGGGAGCAGGGAAAGGTGAATGTTATTCTGGACGCAGACCATCAGTTCTTTACGGTACAGGTTGCGGATACAGGCATTGGAATTCCGGAGGATTCGATCCAGCATATTTATGAACGTTTCTATCGGGTAGACAAGTCCCACTCGAGAGAAATCGGTGGAACGGGACTTGGACTTGCAATTACGAAGGGCGCCGTACAGCTGTTACGCGGTTCGATTAAGGTAGAGAGTATCCAGGGCGAGGGCAGCGTCTTTACAGTGAAGATTCCATTGACAAGATCGCTGGCGTAAGCAGCATGATCTGATGTATCACAGAAGACAGTTGTGTGACAGAATCAATACCTGTTCCTGACAGGGAAAACAGGCACAGTCTGGATGGCAGGGAAGAATAAGGAAAAGAATGATTTTGAAAATGATTTTGAACCAGGATAGAAATGGATAGCGGTATGGGAAAAAGGATTGTCGTAGGATAGAAATGGATAGTGGTATGGGAAAGAAAAGGATTGTCTTTGAACAGAATAAATATGAATATCCGCTGGAGGCTACACGGCAGCACAGGGGTAACCCATATGGAAAACAGAAATCTGGCTGGATTCATAAGGTGATGTCCTGGTCAGTATTATTTTCCATGATTTTATTGTGTGCCTGTGGAAAGAAGGAGCAGGAAACGGGAAAAATATATCACATTTACAGCCTGAATAATGAAGAGACTGCCATTATGAGCCATGATTACCGGACGGAAACCACCGATCAGAAAATCCTGCTGCAGGAGCTTTTGGAACAACTGTCGGTGCCTGCAGATAAGCTGCAGTATCGTGCGCCGTTAAGTGGAAATGTGCAGCTGCTTTCCGAATCGATCACCGAGGAGCAGCTTCTGCTTGATTTCAGTGAAGAATATTACCGTCAGCCGGTGACAACCGAGGTGCTGACCAGGGCGGCAATTGTGCGGACTCTGTCCCAGATCGATGGTGTGGCGCATATTTCCTTCCAGGTAAAGGAAGAGCCACTGACGGATACCTACGGAAATGTAATCGGGGTAATGAATGCCGATATGTTTATTGATAACGATGGCAATGAAATCAATACCTATGAGAAGGCAAAACTGCTGCTTTATTTTGCAAATGAAGATGGAACAAGGCTTTGTGCGGTAAAAAGAAATGTAGTATACAGCAGTAACATTTCCATGGAGCGGCTTGTAGTGGAACAGCTCCTTTTAGGACCGCAGAAGAATGAAGCCGGTTATGCGGTGTTAAACCCGTCTACGAAGATCTTAAGTGTGACGGTAAAAGATGGAACGTGTTATGTAAACCTTGATACATCCTTTTGGACGAAGTCCTATAATGTCAGTTCAGATGTGATGATTTATTCAATTGTAAATTCACTGACAGAATTGTCCAGTGTGAATCGTGTACAGATTACCATTGATACGGAGGGAGCGGTAGATCTCAAGGATCATGCCAGCCTGCAGCCATCGTATGAACGGAATCTGGATCTTGTGGAGTAGAGGAGGAAATGAATGAGAAAGCGCCCCTTAAGTGTGGGGTGTCTGGTAGTGGTGATTTTGATTTGTATTGTAACTTCCCTGTCACGAAAGGAACCGTGGAGCTGCCCGGAGCTGGAAGGGCAGACGGTTATTGTGCAGGGAAGGGTTTATCAGAAAGAAGTGAAAACCCAGGGGGGACAGGATAAAACGGTAGTCTACTTAAAGCAGGTTTCTTTTACAGGAGACAATCCGGTGGAAGGACAGTCAGAGGAAGGTCAGTCAGTGGTACAGGAAGAAGCTGCGGAAGGTCAGTTACTTGTACAGGAGAAAGCAGCAGAAAGGCAGTTACTTGTACAGGAGGAAGCAGCAGAAAAGCAGTTACTCGTACAGGGGAAATGTGCAGAAAAGCCAGCTGACACAAAAGCCACAGAGAATATCCTGTGTTATTTAAGGGAGGGTGTTCCGGAACCGGAAATTGGAAGCCTGGTTATCCTGAAGGGGACACTGAAAAATTTTCAACAGCCAACGAATCCCGGGCAATTCAATGCCCCGTTCTATTATCAGATACTTCGAATCTCTTTTCGCCTTAATCAGGCAGAAATTCAAGTAAAATCAGACAGGTTTTATAAAATAGCAGAAGGTTTATATCAGTTACGAAGAAAAGCAGGCAGTAAAGTGGATGCGTTGTTACCGGAACAGGAAGCCTCGGTAATGAAGACCATGCTGCTTGGAGAAAAAGGAATCTTAGACGAAGAAATCAAAGGCCTTTATCAGAGAAATGGCATTGCACATATTCTTGCTATTTCGGGGCTTCACATTTCCATGATTGGAATGGGACTCTATCAGCTTTTACGAAGAGCAGGATTAAAAATAAAATTAAGTGCCATACTGGCTTCCATGATCATTGTTCTGTATGGAATGATGACCGGCTTTGCAGTTTCAGCAATCCGGGCAATCGCCATGTTTCTGCTGCAAATGCTGGCACAGATTCTCGGAAGAACCTATGACCGGATCACGGCGCTTGCTGTTGCAGCAGTTCTGGTGCTTGTGGAACAGCCGCTTTATCTCTTTCACAGCGGCTTTCAGTTTTCTTTTCTGTGTGTTCTGGGCATATCCCTGATTCTTCCGGTTCTTGGCAATGTCAGAAAGGGGAAAAAGCTGTTTGAAGGAGTTGCCCTGATGGCAGTGACGCTTCCGGTGTATCTGGGAGTCTTTTATCAGATTCCGGTTTATTCGATGTTCTTAAATTTCATTGTACTTCCCATGATGAGTATTTTAATGGGTGCAGGAATTGTGATGATTCTTGCAGCCTTCCTGTGCACGCCGCTTGCTATCCCTGCGGCATGGCTGATTACAGGGATCCTTATGGTATACGAAAGGCTTGGACTGTTTACAGAGCAGCTGCCTCACCATTACTGGACGCCGGGCTGTCCTGCAAAATGGCAGCTGGCAGTATATGTGGCGATACTGATTATTATTGCAGTTCTGGGGAGGACGAAGCGTAAGGCAGTGCTGTATCAGAAGGACTGTATTCACAGACGAGGTAGCTGCGCAAAAGAAATATTGCAAGAGGATCCGCCATGTCATGAAGAATTGCAATACGAAATGTCGCAGTACGAAAGATCACAACACGGAATGGCGCAATATAATATACCACGGTATGAAGTATCACAATATGAAATACCACAGTATGAAATGCAGAATAAAAGAATAAGAAGAATAGTATGTCATGGTGGAAAGTGGATTTCAACATATGGAATTCCTGTAGGAATCTGCTGGGGCTTCCTCTTGCTTGGTGTAGTGATACTTACCTGGCGTTTCCGACCGGAATTAAAGGTTACTTTCCTGGATGTCGGACAGGGAGACTGTATTTTCCTGCAGACGGAGAATGGAGATTCTTATCTGACAGATGGAGGAAGCTCCTCGGTTTCTAAAGTCGGAAAGTATCGGATGATTCCTTTTCTGAAATATCAGGGGGCATCACAGATTAAGGCCGTATTTGTAAGCCATGCGGACAGTGATCATTACAATGGAATTGCGGAATTACTGGAGCAGGCAGAGCTTGAAGGAATCCGGGTAGAGAATCTGGTGCTTACGGATATTGCAGATGAGTGCCGCAGTGAAGGGTATGAAGAACTGGTTGAGCTGGCAGGGCAGAATGGAATTACTGTTCAGCTCCTGCATGAAGGACAGCAGCTTCAGGATGGTGAATTGCTATTCCAGTGCTTACATCCATCAAAAGGCTACCGGGCAGAAGATCTCAATGAAACTTCCATGGTACTGCTTGTGACTTACCGGGAATTTTCCATGCTTCTTACCGGTGATGTGCAGGGAGCAGGAGAAGAGCATCTGACACAGGAACTGCAGGACTGGAAAGAACCGGGAGTGACGCAGATGCAGGATGTCATAAGAATATCAGGGGAAGAAGAGAGTATGGAGGAAGAGAGTATAGAGGAAGAGAGTATAGAGGATGAAAGAATAGAGGGACAGATTGAAGAAAAGAGACCACAGAATAAAATGGGGGCAAATCATACGGAGACAGAATTGACCATACTCAAGGTTGCACATCATGGATCGAAGAATTCCACTTCAGAAGAATTTTTAAAAGCAGCCAATCCCAAGCTTGCCATTATCTCCTGCGGGGAAGGAAACCGTTACGGGCATCCGCATGAAGAAACCCTGGAACGCCTTGAAAAGGTAGATATTCCATGGTTTTGTACAAAAGATTATGGGGCAATCACCGTGACGGTTGATGATAAGAGCCGTGTGCTGGTGAGAGGGTATATTGCAGATTAATAGAAAATC
>CDZH01030029.1_pt1 | contig 9772 bp, 10 predicted proteins | sample 557721 | NCBI WGS metagenome assembly CDZH01 (sample SAMEA3182062, study PRJEB8094) | gut metagenome | biome: human; feature: gut; material: Stool; isolation source: human stools | place: Canada | collected 2013-01-14
GCCCTGTAGTTTCAGAGTCACAGCCGACCAAAATATTAGCATAAAGATTTGACCTTATAAAAGCCAAATCCTCAAGCGACTGAACGAGAGCAACCTTATAACCGTTAAAGGAACCCCAAAGCATAACTACTACCCCCGCTTCTTCTGATACGGAATCACCTCGCGAACAACACTCTTAGAAACAAGAGAAACCTTAAAAGGACGTGTGACAACAACGTAGCACATTTCAAGACTAAAAAAGATATACACATCCTCAGTATGACCATCCACATGAACCAATGTTTTCATTTAAAACTCGCTAATTTATACAATTAACAAAATGAATTAATCGCAACTTTATCCGCACATACACGGACTGGACAGCTCACATGCCCTCTATTGACTAAACATCGCAACGCAACGTCGTCGCCAAATACCTTCCGCAGAATGTTAACACTCCCGTTAACGTCTGCATTTATTAACATCCCACTACCCGAACGAAACAAGCCTCGACGAATACGCTTGCCAACATAAGCGTCATGATGACATACAGCCTCGCGGTCTAAACTACTACAAACGGACGTGTGCGACTCATTGACACCAATGAACCCTATGCCCAAAACATTAGACTTATAACGAATCATCTCAACAAAACGACCATGTGGCAAACATACGAAATTCTGATTCGTAACGGAACCCAAATTAATACAATCCTTCCAACCCGGATTGTAACCCACAACTATCCTGTTAATACCATGATCCCTACAATAATTTACTATTAAACGACTCGCCTTATGCAAGTAATCGTCAACCTTATTATTACGACGCAACGTAAGCCTAGCAAGACGGCGGGAATGCTTCTAACCATGCTGCTTCTGTAAGCTACTCTGTAACTCACCACGCCGCTTATTATAATACTGATTTATAGACTTCAATGAACGACCATTGACTATAAAAGAAAAACCGTTGCTGTCATAGCAAGTCGCCAAGTTGTCAAGGCCCAAGTCGATAGATAAGTAACGACCGCTATCCGGTAACTCCACAACATCCGGAACCTTGTAAACAACCTCGATGACGTAATAACCATGACGCGGTATAAAACGAACCTCATGGATACCTCCCGTAACACGCGTACGTAAAGGCGCAAAACCCTCCTTCTTGGGGAAGTGTAACATCCCGTCAACCAACCGAACCATCTGCGACGAGTAGACAAAGGAGAAGCGACCATTCGTCTTATCCTTGTAGTGCGGAAAACGAGGACATCCTGTGAACTTCTTATTATCGCGCTTCCATGCCTTGATCGACGAAAAGTAACCCTTCAAGTTCTGATCCAAACGGTGAAGAATATTATTCGACGACCATGCACTCAACGCACGGTAATCTACATTGTTAGCCGACAAGAATTGCTTATTCAACTCAATCCAACGAATCCACTTGCCGCTACGCAAGAACTCCTGCTTAATGACAAAAATACCCGCATTATACAAGTTCTTAGATAACCAGCATACATGGTCTATACGACCATAACGATGGTCGCCCCGTCGTACTATATGACGCTCTACTTGAACCATGACGCGAATTTACTAATAAATTGGAAATAAGCGAATATAAAATGTAAATAAATCAATGAATTTATATCAACAATTGCTTGCTAAGTAGTTAAAAAAATCAAAGGACCCCGGAACAACACCCGGCGGAACATCCGATAACGAAGCATAGCGTAAACGTGACGATCTAACCGAACTACGAAGAAGAAAACCCGTATCCGGAACAACCCCAGACATACTCAACCGCTTCAGGCTATCCGGATCGAAACGCTGAAGCAAATCAAACACAGAATAACTCCTACCACAACCATAGCACTTCAGCCAATTGCCGTAAAGCTTCGCAGCCGGACTATCCACGTTATGGTGAAAAGGACAAAAGGCATTACCATATGGCAACTCCTTGCCGAATATGCGCTGATACTCATCCCGGAAAGACAGATTGGAATTAACCCACTCAGCTAAACGAGCGTAAGACGACATGGCTAAGCTCCCTCTACAACACAACCCGGCAACCGATCAGCAGCGTAATCACCAACAACAGACTGCTCTGAAGCCTCAAGTAAAAAACGCTTCGTATCCTGAAGGCATACAAGCCACCAAACGCAAGCACTCTTACCTAACCACCCATAAACCTCTGACGTATTCAAACTACCGTCAACAGTACCTGCCAAAAGCAGATGCTTAGATACAAAACCATGAATACTATCAGAGCACCACAAAGAAGCAACATTAGAAGGTACAGAATCTATATTCTCAACATCAAAAAACTCCTCAGGAGAAGCATAGATGAGCACACTAATAACATCTACACTATCGCAACCATCCTCCTCGATAACACCACGCATGCCACGACAAACAAAACCATGAGACTGGTAAGTCCTATCATAGCGTACATCCACACCCGTAGCATACGACGGTATAAAGTCTAAGTCCGACGCCGAATCCGGAACCACAAAAGACAAATGTAAACGAACTCCACCAATAGGACATGTGTAAATACGATCTAAAATTGTAGTCATAGCACTCAAAAAAAGATTAGGTGCCACGGAAATCATCCATAGCACCTAATCTACGTAGGTGGAAGAAAACCCTACGAAAGCATGATATAGATATCTGACTTAGATCCACACTTAAAGCAAGACACCTTCTTATCTGCCGACAAGGATGCGTCAAAAGGAGTGGTAGATACAAGACAAGAGCCTGACGCACCCGAAAGACCATCCAACTTAAACGAATCAGCTACCTTCTGAACGTCATCACATACCCAATAGCTATCTGATAACTTGCGCTTATAGATATCTGAGCAGTACAAATCCAAAGCATCCATAGCCAAAGCAGAATCCATGACCTTAGAAACCTTTGCCTTCGCAGCACGACTGCCTGACTTGCAGAGACTCTTATAAACACTCGGAGTAAGACGCTCGCCAAGAACATCCGACGCTACACCAAGAACAGAGTCTAAGATACGCTTTGTGTTACGAATGCGACGAAAGGTGGACGCCGTATGAGGAATATCAAACGTATTAGGTGCTCCATCCTGAACCCTATCAACATCAATCCCCACTACAACACTATCCTCTACAAGAATCTCCTTCTCCTCAAGGGCCTTCTTAATCTCACTCTCTATAGAGTGAAGAACCTCCTGCTTGGCAGCGTCAGACAGAAGACTGTCATCATCCATCACCTCCTCCGGCCACGTGTTAAACAACGAATAGGTAATCTTGCCATCCTTAATAAGCTGCTTCAACCGATCAAAAGCCTCGCGCTTATCCGAGAAACGAACAGCCTCAGAGCGATCCGACGTCTCACCGTCTTCAGACATGTACTTCTTATCACGCCCAAAGGTATCCGCCATTGCTACGATAAACTTGCCATCCTCGTCGTCCTCGACTCGAACGTAACGAAAATCATCTCCTCCAGCCTGCACAGCATCCAAAGCACGCAACAAACCATCCTTCGACTCGAAGTCTACATAAGCCCCATCAACGCCCGTAGGAGCCGAATCCGAAACCTCCGGAAGGTCATAAATCTTGTGAGCCAACTGAACAGACGCGTCACTAAAGTCAGACGCAAACTTAGAAATGGCAGAATCCGACGTCTGATAGAAGAAAGCTACCGTGCCCACATAAGCCCCATCAGGACGTACATCTATAAAACGCTGATTCTTGCAAAGAACACGAGGAACAGACGGATCAAAACGAACCTCCATATGCAAAACCTCAAGACCCGCAGACAAAAGCTCGCAAGCAGTCTGTAAATTAGCATCCGTAGGCTCCTGTGCGAGCTTGAAACTGTTATCTAATGCCCACTGCCGACAAGTGTCGCCAACAGCACCCCAGGCGACGACTTCAGGTGATCCTGTCTCAGAAACTCCCTGCTCCTCGACAATCTCCTCAGAAACAGAAGAAGAAACTTCATCTCCAGCAGCATCCTCAATATGAACATCGCCAGAGACTACATCTGTGACTATCGCGCCAAGAGCCTCGCCGATCGCATCCGCAGACTCTGATATAGCCTCCTTAAATGCATCCAAATGAGACGACAGGTAACCTACTGCCTCTGATACAGGAACAATATCGGTACCATCCTCCGTGACAAACAGAACTGAACTGTCAGCTCCATAATCTGACCCATCATCATAGAAAATACCAACAGACGAATCTGAGTTGGAGATATCTACACCTGCCTGAACAGCGGAAAGAAGCTTATCAACATCAAAGTCTACAGCTGAGTCCGAAACATAAAATTTTTGCGGCGCAAAGTAATGAGCTAAATCAGAAGCCACTGTCCGCCAGTCGCCCTCATTATCCATGAGATTCAACCCTATATTACCCTCCATACGACGACCGACTCCCCTTAAAACATAGTGAACATTAGATTCACTATTAAAATCGGGACGGAGAACCAAAGTTCCTTCATAAAACCTACCATCCGACTTAAGAACCGTAATATCGGTACTCTTAGTTGCGCCTCCTGAAACCTCCGGAAGAATAGACGCCAACGCCTCAATATTCTTACGAATAACATCATCATACGTCGTGCTGTCAGAAGCACGGAAAACATCATCAAGGTCTACAAGAGTAAATACCTGAGGACCCAGCTTCTCCTTGATAAACTCCGTGACCTTGTCTACAAACAGAATGCCCTTCTCGTCATCACTCAAACCTCCCGTAGGAATCATCAAACCTCCGCAATCAACGATACCCTCAAATACATGAGCACTTATATTATTGGGATTACTACCGTCTACATGAAGCGAGAAGTCAGCCACAAGAGGAATGTCGAAAATATCATCAGCCTCATGACCTACACAACCATCGCGTAAAATACCCCGAAGCTCCTGCTCGAAAGGCGTATTACCAATAGCATCCTCAATCTTCTCGTCATCATCCATCATAATGCTCTGCATATAACCCCCCTCCGGAGTAGACTCCTCTACAGTATTCTCCTCGACAGCAACCTCCGATTCCACAGAAGGACCATCTAAAGCAACAAGACTCCCGTCTGCCGGAAGAACAACAACATCGGTAGAAGCAAAGGTATAATCAGCATCAGAACCCGTAAAAGCTCCGTTCTCGGCACGAACATTGAAATACTCAATAGGAAGACCCGAAACAACAACCGAACCATCCCCTACGGAGGTAATAGTGCCTGCATACAAGTTACCCATATAAGACACCTGAACCGACGACCCAACCGGAAGCGGAAGACTCGGAACAGAACAACTGTCTTTAACGCGCTTATTCGCAACTCTATGCTTAGGCGCAGCGTCAACCACAGACCTCGAAGATCGTTTATTCTCTGCATACTTCTTGGCAGAAGAGTCAACCACGGGACGATTAGAACGCTTATTAGGAACATGGACAGGAGCAGAATCACCTACCTCGACAGAAGTAGCCTCCTCGACAACATCGTCATCATCCTGAGCAGGATCATCTTCTGACTCCACATCGGCCTCAATAGGCGGATTGTCTACAATCTCTTCAGAAGCCTCCTCGGCTCCTCCCGAAACCTGACCCGCAACAATATCTCCCAAACCATTCGTATACATAGCGGCAACCTCCGTGGCGAAATCCTGTGCCATGATAGCCGCCTGATCACTCAAAGCATCCAAAGCATCTAATGCATCCCCGTAAAGCTCCTCGCCTGCAACAGACGCCTCCTCAACGACATCATTGAGAGCATCCTCCTGAGTAGCTCCACCCTCCAAGAAGGCCGCAACACGCTCATCATCCTGAACAAGACGGTAAGGACCCAACAAGGACTGAGCCTCCTGAGCCTCCACGGAATAACGATTCTCAACAAAGGCATTGTAGAACCGCTTAACCTCCTCCGGCAACGACTCGTAACTCTTCTTAAGAAGAGCGTAACCCTTCGGATCCTCATTCGCAATAACTGCATTAATGGCCCAGCAAACCTCAGGAGTATACTCAATACAAGAATCCTGTACCCGAGCATGAATGGCCTTACACTCGGCAATCAAACGACGACGGGTACTACTATCCGTAGCCTCCAAGAAAGCCCGGCGAGGACCACGACGCTGCGAAAGCAAAGAACAAGAAAGCATATGAATCTCATCATCCGTGAACCCACGGCGTGACGAACTCCCCGCAGAATCCGAAACACTACGGCGTGAACCACGTGCAGAATCCTGCAAATACGAACCCACAGAGTCACCAACACGACGAACAGACGCACCCGACTCCGGAACCGTATCGGTAGACGAAGCTACCGCTACAATCTGCTGATAAAAACAATCTCCCATGACTATAAATAATTAAGACACCCCAAGACGCCTAAAACATAAGCCCCTCAGGATGTCGGATATATAATTGCATGCTGCCAAAACAACTACTTATGGTGGCGAACCTTCCGGTTAGGAATGCAAGACAAGAAGCCCCAATAAGGAATCCGATGCTTCAAATAGTCCGGATCATCCTCGTGATTATAGGCCTCCGTCTCAAAACATGTGTAATAGTAAGCTCCCGGATAAGGAGGTATAAGAACCTCAATCAACCACGACAACCCGTAGCATATCCAGAAGGCAAACAAAATACCCACAACAGACAACGCCCAAGCCCACCATGTGAAGCTATAATGAATCCCAAGAGGAATGAGAATAGCAGCAAAAAGAACTGAAAGCTCAAGCGAGTGTAAAGTATGCACAAGCTCATGCCTACGTGTACGAGCGGACATGTGGAAATTCTTGTGCTTCCGAGTAAAGCTGAAAATATGAAAAGTCAACCACCCGAACCCCTTAAAAGGAATGAACTTGTTGTGAACCTCAATTGGAATCTTCATGGCACATACAATTTATTGGATATATAATTGCATGACACCAAACCACTACAAGCTACCTACTAAATCGCCCATGAGGTCGGAACCACCCCCACCAAAAACTCCTCCACCATCACTAATGGCGGCAAACTCATCCTCGTAAGAGATGTTCTCAACATTGGAACCTACAAGAAGAACGCCCGGCAAAAACTGAGTCGTAACAGGCTCCGGCAAAACTCGACCTAACCGATGCTTCAACATGCAAACTCGAGTCTCCTGAGCATCGGCAAGGTCGGGAGGAGTGTAAAGAAAGATACAATAAGTAGACGACCGCTCAATCTCATTAAGGTCCGAAATAGACATCAAATCATACTGCCCATTCCGACGACCAGCTCGCGTGAAACCCTGACGGTTACACTGAACAGCAAAGATAGTGACAGGATGCACATTGGCCTGATTCGTGTAAGACAAACCCGCAGCACGCAAATTGACGATAATCGTATTGCCAAGACTCTGACCACGCTCCACAAACAAAGCATTCAATTGAGTGATATGATCATAACAAATAATATCCAAACCACCCAAATACTTACTCGTAGCCTCATAAACAGCTACAATCTTCGACGGGTCCATGAACACACCCTTCGTGAAAGTAGACAAGTCTAAAATCGTGATATTATCACCAACCAACTTATGAAACTCGTCATTGGACGCCAAGACAGCAGCCTGCTTATCACCCGACAGCTTATGAAAGATCAAATCCTGAGAATTAATGCTCAATCCCTTCTCCTCGTACAAAAAACGAGTCTGGAACATCAACCACACAATATTAGGATCAAGCTCCAGAGAAACATATAGACACTTCCGACCAGAACGAGCTGCCTTATAAAGACTCGAAAGACATAACGTGGACTTGCCCTGACCCGTATAAGCACATATACTGGCTATGGTACTACTCTGAAAACCGTTAGTCAAATCGTCAATCTCCGGAACACCCAACTTAATACCCTCCGTGTAAGGACGCTTGACCTCCTCGGCGAAATCCCACTTCGTGAACTCAATATCCGACAAGTCGGACACCTCATCCTCCGTAGCAGCAATGGCCTTCTTCAACTCCTCGCGGTAATCCTTAAACCTAAGAGACTCCGTGCCCGCAGCAGTCACCGTACCCATAAGAGCCATACGGCGATACATGTCGGAAATATCCAAAAAGGCAACACCAAGCTCCCCAAGATTATACTGATGATCCGGAGCAGAATAATAACGACTATAATAATCCCACGGAGGATAAATACCTACCGCAGAACAGTCTAAGGTGTACTGTAAAATCGTCCTATCCTGAGACGATAAATTAGGAAGCTCTAAAAAACGAGTAAACCAATCATCAAAATCCGGATGCGACTTATGACCCGCACACTTATAAAAGAAAACCTCGAAACCTATCATCTAAACATCCTCATCTAAAGAGTATCCGAATCCGTAAAATCAGGCAACTCCTTATCACTCATAGAAACACGAACAACCGGAGAAGCACTATCAGCTGGTATAGACGTCCCCGAACGAACAACTGGCGATACAGGAACATACGAAGAAGATGGCGAGGCAACAACCCTATGCGTAGGTGACTCAACGGGGCCTGAAACAACCCCTCCAGCCGACGATTTTAACTCAAACCAATCCTTGCCAATCATAGGCTTCAACCACGACGTAAGCAAAAAAACAACCCCACCAACAGAACGAACTAAGTTAATGAACGAGTCAACCATACCCATAGCCTTCTCCGTCCGACCATTCCCGTTATATATTTCGAGGAAATAAACACTCTGCTCAAAATCAAACTCACCTCGGTTGTAAGAATAACAGCTACTAATAACACTCTCCAAAGTAAAGTACTTAACAGGAGAACCCCCGAAATCCTGAATAGCACGGCGAACCGCAAAAGACTTCAAACGATCAGCAAGCCATACATACTGACTATTCTTATACAGCATGTCTGACGAAACAATCTGGGAAATAACACACTGACCCCAAACAACACTCTGAGACGGAACAAAAGGAGATCCTGACGAGCGTCGAACCGTCACAAAGTGAAAAGGCTGTAAAGGCTTAGCACAGGCAATTAAATGATACTTCCGATACAAAGGACAAGACCGAAACACAACAACAAAACAGTCTGCGCAACCCGCAGACGCTCGATACTTACACCCAAAATCTGACATGACTAATCCTTCGAAAAAAGCTTGCCGTAAAGGCAAAACATATCCATCACTTTAGACTTAATGCGGTGTGTAGGGGACTCGAACCCCTGACCCCGTGCGTGACAGGCACGTATTCTAACCTGCTGAACTAACACACCTGATAAACCCATAAACGTAGCAAGGCTACTTAGAACGCTTACGCTCCTTGCGACTCAAACGCCGACTACCAAACTCCTTCTTCTTAGGACGAACATGACCTACTGGACTCGTTTCGTTACCTCGACCCGTACATGTAGAACCATTGGAAATCCTCCGTGACGGAACACCATACAAATCAGAGTCCGACGCACACAGCGAACTCAAGGAAAGATATAAAGGAAGCAAACTCCTACCCATGACCACCTCGATTAAAAACTACCCTCAAAACCATGACCTAACTCCAGAGACTCATCCACTACAAACTCAAAGTCTCCCGGAATGCCAAACTCCTCAACAATGAGAACCCGGAGAATATCAGCATAAGGCTCATACCAACTACCAACGTTCACTATGAACCTACCATCAGCAAAAGTTACTCGACCACGAGGAACATCCTTGAAATCCTGAGTATAAACAGAATTATTCCGATTCCGAGGGCTAAAGCGAGCCTTCTCCCACCAAAACTCATGCGTCTTAGTATAAAGCAACAGACCATTGATAACTCTATCTGGATCGAAGTCCTTCGTGTGAACCTCGAGCAAACTCTCAGAATCCTCATCAAACCAAAAGATA
>CDZH01050308.1_pt1 | contig 9704 bp, 8 predicted proteins | sample 557721 | NCBI WGS metagenome assembly CDZH01 (sample SAMEA3182062, study PRJEB8094) | gut metagenome | biome: human; feature: gut; material: Stool; isolation source: human stools | place: Canada | collected 2013-01-14
TCACATAATTGCACACAGGCTGTGCTTTGCACCTACCACGACTTCACCGGAATGGAAGAAGAAACCATTAAGAATGCGGGCAATGCCTTTGCGGCTGGTATGGGTAATATGGATGGAACTTGTGGCGCCCTCGTTGGAGCTGGCATCGTACTCGGACTTGCCACTAAGGACAAGGCAAAGTCTATAAAGGGCATGAGGCAAATTATGGATAAATTCAAGCAGCGCAATGGTGCTACACAATGCAAGCTGCTAAAAGGTGTAGGCACAGGAAAGGTGCTTCGCGAATGTCCTCTTTGCGTGGCTGACGCATCTGAATTTCTGGAAGAAATACTGGAAAAGGAAGAAATCTGAGGAAATGTTTACTGTTTTGAAAAATGGAGAAATAGATGTCGGCATCGCCGTCTCAGACCAACTTCGTAAAGGATTGTTGGAGATACTCTGATTCGCATTGTCGACAATAACGGAGGCTTCACCATCATACCAGAGATGCACCTCGCTTTCTTGAGCGAGGCGCAGCGCAAGAATGTAAGAAAGATAGACGGAGACCATCTTTCACAAAGACGCATATCCCTATACATCAGAGAAGACTGTATCAAAGAGCGGATGCTCAATACCATTGTCGACTGTATGAAAGAGTTTATGCCATCACAGATGATGAATGAAGGCGTCTGGAAATATGGGGTGAGACTATAAAGCTAAGGCATGGTTCTTAATCATCATCTCGTCCTATAACACCCCAGTACGTGAAAAAATCCTCCATATCTTACAGCATTGCCGTAACTCGCACATTATAAGTATAATATAGGCTGGAAGATACGCTCCTGAAAGCGATATCTGCCAGCCTATCTGCCAGCCGCAGAAGCGTATCTGCCAGCACAAGCCTAGTCCCAACTCAGTTCACGCTAGCTTTTAATCAACGTCTATTTGATGTAAAAGGTAAAACAATAGGCATTGCCATCCACGGAAACGTCAACAACCACATTCCCTTTCTTCAAAGTTGTCCACTTGCCATCAACCTCCGCAGTTTTGAAATGAAACTTGTTTCTTAGTTCTGATTTTATGTGGTTATAGGCACGTTTGTTGAAGACACGGATCGAGACGAAAGGTCCGAAGCCAACGCTTCCTGCTATCAGCACAGAAGAATTACCCTTACCATATTTAATCGGACTGCTGTCTGTCGCCACCATACAATTCTTATAGTAGACATCCTCATGATAGAAGTCGTTCAACTCAGGGTCATGATATCGCCCACGAAACGCATAGCCGCTCTTTTTCGCTATTTTCTTAATGCCAACGTTGCCCTCTTTTACACTCTTTATCAGCTCACCAATGCTAATGATATCATTGAAAGACGCATGCTGCGCCGCGACAGTCTGCTGCGCACCCGTCACGGAAGACTGGCTATAGCAGCAAAGCGAGCTGATCATGAATATCAGAAAAGATATTAATGTTTTCATATTGTATGGTTTAAGTAAATGCTAGTTCCTTTATATAGCTCCGTGGAAATAAAATATTTTGTTTATTCCAAACAAAGAGAACCCTTACACTCGTTAATCAAGGAAATTGTGACGCATCTATTTCCATTGGTCTTAGTTCATCAAATGTATTATTTACCATGTCTAAAAAAACAATTCTTTTGACATCAAACATTTTGCAATTATCAACAAAGGATTTTCTTCTCCATAAACATGGTATAGCTTTGCGAGTATTTGTATCATCAAACCCTTTATGGCATTTAACCAAAACATGGTCAGTCATAGGAGTTACTGTAAGCAGACCTTTCCATTCAGAGTATCTTGCTGACATTTGTTCTATTAGAGTATTAAGCGATAATGCTATGACTCCTTCACCAGCACCAACTTGTTCTGGCTTATTTGTGACAGGTTCTGTTGATGCAAAATTATTATTGTCTTGCTTTATGGCTAAACTGAAAACGATAGAGGCAAATTCTGTAAGGTCTTCTTTATCTGCAATGGTAATACCTGTATTGTTGCGCTTCTGTCCTGAGATTTCAACTATCATACACCCACCAAAAGAAGCTTCCAGTGTAAAGTATCTTGTTTGATGATATTTTTTATCAACAACAATTATTCCAGCCTTTGCACTTGATAAGGTAAACGGCTCTGGGAACCGAATTATTATCATATGCTTATCTTGATAGCTTTTGAAATCGGTGCCAAGAATCGTTATCTTTTTCCATTTTATGATATTCTTGCTGTCATCGGCAAAGTTCATGAAAGTTGAGACGTTTTCCAATTCTGTCAATGGCATATTTCCAGTGTTGAATGCATTCAGAACTTTTGGAACGATGTCAAATGCTAAAGCATAGTTAGCCCTTTGTCCCTCTAATGGGTCTTTCTTTTTAAAAGGATTCCACATAGTCGTTAACGTTTAGTTGGTTTGAATAGATATTTGCGAAAAATGTGTGCTGTCGTCCCACTGAGGAATTTCAGTTATGTTGATATCTGGCAAGAGAAAATCTTCTTTATCGGGATGTTCTGCCAATATAGCCTCATCGCTTATAGTAAGTTTTGAACGTATCTTTTTGAAGAATTTCACTTCTGCATATTCTATGCTGTTGTCTGCTTCTATTGCTTTGATTGCTAATGATACCAGTAGTAACTGTTCTTGTTCGTTCAATTCTACTGAATTTATCTCTTTAAGATATGTTTGTAAAAACGCACCACCTTGCTCATTGATTTCTGTAATCCATGAGTTGAGGTACTCTTCAGAATCCAGATTGTGGAAAATTTTGTCTTTTGCACACAAATCTCTAACCATATCTACTTCCTCTGTAGCAATATTTCCATCACAAGCTATGCAACAGAAAATGGTTTTCAAGTATAGCTCTTCTTTTGTCATAAAAGTAATAATTTAAATGTTAAAACCTATACGAGGTCTATCATCTGATTTCTTAACTTCTTCGCCATTCATCATAGCTCGAATGCGCTCATATTTGCGTAATTCATTGTTGCTAAGTGAAGGAGTGGTGTTTGTAATTGCAGCTTTTAATAGCTCCATTGTTATTTTACTATGTTGGCGAAGTGCATTTCGTGAGGCATCATTAACTATCAGTTGTATATCAGCAGAGACATAACCTTGAGTCATATCGGCTAATTGCAAGTAGTCTAAGCCAAAGTCATATGGACGTTTTTCCAAATACAACTTAAACAAAGCCATTCGAGCGTCTGCGTCTGGCACACCAATGTAATACTTTTTGTCCAAACGCCCCGCACGCAAAATCGCAGGGTCAATCATGTTGGGATAGTTGGTTGCTCCGATAATAAAAACACCTTTTTCGCCAGTTCTGTCCATCTGTGCAAGCATTTCGTTTACAGCACTTCTTGACATCTCATGTATATCACCACTATCACGATTAGGTACAAGTTCGTTCATCTCGTCAATGAATATCACCGTAGGAGCATTCTCTTCTGCCTCTTCAAACATTTTTGCAATATTCTCTTGCGTAGCATTAACATAACGGCTTTTCAATGTAGCCGGAGTAATGCACATAAAGTTGAAGCCTACCTCTTCTGCAAAGTGTTTTGCAAAAAATGTCTTTCCACAACCAGGAGGACCATACAGCAACATCCAATTTGGAATAGTTACACCATAACGATGGTATTCTTCGGGATTGTGGAGAGGTTCGATAACTTCTTCACGCATTTGTTGTTTCAACTCTTCCATTCCTGCAACTGCGGCAAAGCCTTCACCTTTCTTTTTAATTTCTGAGGACTTAGGTGCGTCCTTTGATTGTTGTTGTGAGAGAATTTTACGTTTAGTCGATTGACGTTCTATCTTTACTTCTCCGTCAATAGCCCTTATAAACTCATCTGCACTTTGAAATCTATCCTCTGCATCATAGCTTAAAGATTTTGCTATCACATTCAGCAGTTGGTCGTCAAGTTCATACTTGTCCTCTTTTGCTAATTCAAGTTCTTTGTCTCGTTCTGCTAAGATGGAGTCAATAACATCCTGTCCACGTTTTCTCGAAACATCTACAAACCAAGGCAATTCACCATAAAGCAAGTGATACATCATGACCCCAACGGAATAGAGGTCTGTCTGGACAGAGCATACTCCGGAAAATCGTTCTGGTGCTAGATAGAATGGATTCAATTCTTCCATGTTAGGCTTAGCTGGCGACTGGTTCAAGCATCTTGCATACCCAAAATCTATAAGTTTCAAGTCCTGTATTTCTCCAACGAGATTAAGAAAAACGTTTTGTATTGTCACCTCGTTATGGATAACAGGAATTGGCTGTGAATGCAGAAACGACAATGCTGACAATACCGCCTTTGCTATTGTTTTTATCTCATAAACGCTGATTTCATCATCACGGATAATTCTCTGCGACAAGGTTTCTCCACTTATAAACTCGGTTACGAACCAAGCATATTGACTTCCGTTCATCATCATATTGCCGGAATCAATAAACTGGCAAAGATTGTGATGATGCAACAACTTGGAAATCTCCACTTCTATAACTCGACCATTATCATCAATCTGATTACGATTGAGTTTGGAGTAATTGATAAGTTTCAAGAAGCGGGTCTTGCCACTTGCATCTTTCACACGATAGGTTTCCGCATAAGACCCTTGCTTATGCGGAAACACTACTGTGTATGAATCTATTTTATCGTTTTTCTTGAAGTACATAAATATTATTTAACCTCGTTGATTACTTCCACCAAAGACGAATCCTATACAACTCCAAACGGTCGCTATCCACCACCACACATTGTATGCTGTGCTGTAATCGTTCGCTTTATATAAAGCATCACCGAACCAACTACGCAACAAGTTTGGTATGAAGAACAATCCATGCCAAATGCCGGAGTACCATGTGTAATACTTGTCGGGATTAATATCGCACAGAAGCCAACCGACAAGACAATACACTAAAACTGTAATAATAATTCTTATCATGGATATAGTTATTTAAAAATCGCTCCTATTATTCCCAAAACACAGGCAAGAATAATTACGTTTAAAATGTATCCTATTATATAATAGCCTTGTGCTTTCATCACTGAAACAACACTGCCCTTTGATGAAGAACTGTCGAATTGAGGATATTCAAATTTTTGTAGAATTGAAGCCAGCTTATAATGGATCCATCCTATAGGACTAATCTTCGTGTTTTCATTAAAATCAAAGTTGCAATATGTTGCAATTTCAGGACAGCACTTAGCCCAATTATCTATAGTCGAATCAAAAATAGCTACAATCAGTTTTTTGCAAACAGTGCTTTTCGCTTCGTCCATATTTTCAATTTCTGAATAACATTTGGCTACAGCATCAGCTTTATCTCCTATCCAGTTTATAAAGTCGATATACCCTTTACCTGCATAGAAAACTTGTTTGTCAAACTTTTGCATTTTAGACTCTACGATACATTCTTGTATAAATCCAATCCAACCCGGTACATAAAACTTATGGTGAAAACCATACACAGGTTCTTTGTTTGCCAATGAATCATTGGCAACAATTAACTCTTGCATGATATTTTTCAAATCACCATCGGGAAATTGTGATAATATATCTTCGTTTGTCATTTTAATAGTCCTCCAGCATTTGCTGCTTCTTCATTCGGCATAAGGTCAATAAGACCGCATGCTATCGGATGGAGCTTATCAACCGATGGCTGATTGTTTATCTCTTCCAAACCTCTGTTGATAAGTTGGCGAGCTCGTGATGAGTCTTTCCAACGTATTGTACCAAAGCGATTATGGCAATCACGAATAAGTGCCATGCACTGATATACCAAAGTCAAATGGACAAACAAACCGCTGATTTGATCAAGGATTTCTCGTCCAAGTTTTGCATCCTTCACTCGAATGACATTATCTACTTGACCACGGATTTGGTTGACCAATTGAGCAGATTTATCATTACCTAAGTCGTTTTGCGCTTTCTCCAGTCTGTCAAATTCTTCTCGTAGTTCTCTTTCTACACGCTGCCATTCTGTACTATCTTCAAGTTCCTCTATTTTTCGTAGAACTTCCTTTAAATTAGATTGAGTACGCATAGGGTCGTTACCACTTGAAGCTAATTCTTTTACGGCATCAAGTTCTTTATTTAACTCTTCGACAGAGATACCAGAGGATAGTAATGCCTCTATACTTCGTTGAGCAGATTCCACCTCTTTATTTACCCATGGGATTGCACCTTCATGAGACTCACGTCTACTTAAGCTAAGCTCTTTCTTGATGGTAAAGTCAACGGAAGGAAAATACACCTCCATAGTCATCATTTCTGAGGAATTAACATGCAGTGTGATTTCTACATTGGAATTTTCGGGTATAAGTTGTTCCACTTCATCACCAGTAACAACCACATTAGATATTTGCGTATTTAATGCAGCTGTTTTTCCTTCGGCTTCTAAACCTGGTACTTGATAAACAGGAATAGACAACACGTCAGTAGAAACTCCAGGGCGCAATGCCTGTGTTGTTTTTCTATCATGCACAACACCTACGGCTGGCAGAGGCTTGTTCTTTTCCAACCCTGTGGCTGGTAAGAATACACCACGCTTCTTGATGTCATTATAAACGGCTATGCCTATATTATAAGGAAGAGGTGCAGCACCTACTTTGACACCTTGGATAATGGTAAATTCAGAAGGGAAAATCTCAACAGCATTGCCTTGCTGATTGTAAGCCTTTACTTTAAATGTGTTTGGCTTACCTTCAAGCAAGAATGCCTCAATAACATTGCCATTTGTATCTACAGAAATTCGGTCACTTCTCCATGCTCCATCTGCACGTTGCAATTCGATAGATAACTCGTTAGGACTATTGTTTCCTGTCTTTTCCTTGTCGACGCTGATGCTTACCCATTCTGATGATTCGACCGATGTTGATTCATAGCCAACTTGCAGAAATACAATCTCCGCCTTTGCTTCCTTTTTAATTTCAGCCTCATTAATATTTGCATCTATTGTAGAAGCATAAAGAGCAGCCCCACGTGCTACTGCGGTCATAGGATTGATACTAGTATCTACATTTGGTGTAATCTCTTCTTTCAACATATCACGAATGATTGGTGAATAGGTTGGGCCACCGACAAGAATTAGAGAAGATAGATCTTTTCCTGCAAGACCATTACGTTCCAACAATTTCTTACAGATACCAACAGCTTTCTTATATTGCTCGCCAACAGCATCTATAAGTTGATCTTTGGTAATGGTTATTTCGAGATCAATCTCCTCACCATTATCATCTTGACCCAAATTAAGATTGCGGTCATAAGTGGAATAGTCTGCACTATCCGCAAATGATAATGCAATTCTCATTTCCTCGGCAGGACCCTTTAGTGCATCCATTAAGGCTTTTTTCTTCCATTCTGTAGTTTCGTATGAAGAAAGAGCATAATCTTCCTTCAAACTTGGCATAAGAATTTTATCGACAACAGCTTCATCAAGATTCTTGCCACCAAGGTAGTTGTCGCCTTCTGTATCAAACACCGTCAAAATGCCATCTTCGACCTTAACCAAAGCCGCATCAAAAGTTCCACCTCCAAAGTCAAAAACCAACCATTTGCCATCTTTCTTCTCACTTGACAAACCATATGCCATACAAGCAGCTATAGGCTCCTGTAACAATTCACACTGCTTGAAGCCTGCAATACGTGCAGCCTTCATTGTGGCATCTTTTTGTATTGCGGTAAACATGGCTGGCACTGTAATAACCACCGAATTGACCGTTTCATCATTGATAAGGCTTTTCAATTCTTTCAAGACCTCTGCAGAAAGTTCTTCTGGGGAATAGCTTTCCTTGGGCATATTCTCATTGGAATATTTCTTATCTGAGCCCATTTCACGCTTGAATTCCAAATAGCCACACTCCTTTGGAGGCTCATTCTTGCTCAAAGCTGTAATAGCATCAGAATACACAGAATCCTTTGCTTTCATGCCAATACGCAAGGCACGTTCCCCCTTTTTATTCTTTGAGAAATAAACACAAGAAGGCAATGTGTCCATAAGGTTTTTGGTCTGTTTAATAACAGACTCACCGTTCTCCATTCTGGCAATAGCCGAGTTTGTCGTACCAAGGTCTATGCCATAGTCTATTTTGATTCTTGCCATAATTATTGTATTTAAATATTTTGACTTACTACGATTTCTGCAGGTTGTATCATCTTGCCATTATAATTAACCTGCATTTTTATCATTCCCGTGATTATACGCTTGCCTTCAGGTAAACTTTCGTCTGGAACGAATCTTGTTTGGAATTGCATACCATCGTTATATTCCTGTCCGAGCAAACTTATAATTTCGTATCCATTAGCACGCACATTGTTTATCATACGGTCCTTTGCTTGAACAAGCTGCTTGTAGCCCCTTACAGATTTATCCATCTTCGAAAGGTTTGTCTCGATTCTTGCTATTTCATCTGCAAGTTTAACAACAAGTGAATGGTCTGGTTCTCCAGTTATCTTACTTGCAGATGATGCATCAAGTTGCTTTTGTACGATAGCAAGAAGTTGATTGTCTAACTTTACCGATTCCTCTTGCATTTTAGTTTGGGCCGCTTGCAATGCCTCTTGTGCTCTACGAACATCACCTATAGTTGATGTCCCCGATTTAATACGCTTCGTTAACCAACATGCTACACCTACTATAATAACAAGAACAACTATTACGACAATGACTCCATACAAAGTACGAGATTGAAGTTGATCTTGGTTGGTACGAACATTATTATCTGTAGCGTCAATCTTTCCATTTATATTTTCTCTGTCTGTAGATTGTGCTTCTTCTAAAGATTTGCACTTATCTTGCAAACTGTCAATAGCCAAACGTTGTGCATCGTTCTTCTTTACTAGTATTTGTATTTCGCGTTCTGCCACATGCTGGTTTTCAATAAGCTTTCGCAAATTATTATCTGCTTTTACTTGCTTGTTCTGCAAAACATAACACTTTTCTTCCAAAGCTTTAATCTTGTCAGTATTATCGTTTACCGACTTGGCATTAGCGAACTGACAACCTATAACTGCCAGTATCAAAATTGTAAATATCTTCTTCATATTATCATTGATTAAACAGTCCACACCCTATTAATACTAATACACCGGCTATGCAGAATCCCGCAACAAAGTCTCCGTCGTTTGCTGCACAAATAGAACCAACAATACAGCCAAGAACTATCCATACAATAAAAGCAATCAAACAACCATTATTGGAAGAAGAATTAGAACTTGACGAACTATAACTGTTTGTTGATGTTGTCTGTCTATTCGCAGATGCTCTATTTGTTGTTGAAGCATAGGAGCATGCAGTATCAGTAGGTTTTCTCTGAGTAGGTCGTAAGGATGATGAACTTGATGTGTACGCAGATGTAGATACTCCTAATTGGTCACATAGTCCTTTTAATAGGGGGAGGCCGTCCGAAAACCTATTAGGATAGTGAACAGCTTATTTGGGTAAACTTTTATCTTGTTTATTATAGTTGTTTAACTTTGTATATTCTTGATACTCAATTATTTTGTTTATATTTGTAGTAAATAAATCACTAAAATATGGCATATAAAAAAGGTCAAGATAGACGTCAGAGGGTTCTTTTCCCTGATTGTATTGACGAGTATGTGGAGACAGATGCTCCTGTACGTTTATTCGATGCATTCGTTGACAGCCTCAAAATGGATAAGCTGGGATTTGTCCGCAGTACTCCAGCTGAGACTGGTACTCCAGGATATGATCC
>CDZH01060043.1_pt1 | contig 9674 bp, 6 predicted proteins | sample 557721 | NCBI WGS metagenome assembly CDZH01 (sample SAMEA3182062, study PRJEB8094) | gut metagenome | biome: human; feature: gut; material: Stool; isolation source: human stools | place: Canada | collected 2013-01-14
ACTGGAATAGATTTGAAATTGATAATCTTAGAGAAATGTATTTTTCTGAAGCAGAAATTCAAAAGTGTACTGCTATTAAGGGAGATTTTCTTGTTTGTGAAGGCGGTGATATTGGACGAGCTGCAATATGGTCATATGACACAGATATTAGAATACAAAATCACATTCATAGACTACGTCCTTATTATGAGATATGTGTAGAATACTATTACTATATATTTTTCCTTTATAAACACGCTGGTTGGATTGGCGGTAAAGGAATTGGCATTCAAGGACTTTCCTCAAATGCCTTGCATTCTTTACTCTTTCCACTTCCGCCGTTACAAGAACAACGAAGAATTGTTATAAAAATAAAAGAGACTGCCCCGTTCGTAGACAAATATGAACAAATAGAACAGCATCTAAATGATTTGAATGTTAAGTTCCCAGAAATGCTCAAAAAATCCATCTTACAAGAAGCTGTTCAGGGAAAACTTGTTTCACAAGATCCGTCAGATGAACCAGCTTCTGTCCTTCTGGAGCGCATCCGTGCAGAGAAAGAGCGATTGATTCAAGAAGGTAAAATCAAACGAGACAAACACGAATCGATCATTTATAGACGGGATAATTCTCATTATGAGAAGTTGAATGGGATTGAACGTTGTATTAATGATGAAATACCGTTTGAGATACCAGATTCTTGGGAATGGGAACGGTGGGGAAATATATCACAGTCCATTCAATATGGATATAATGCACCTGCAAAAAACAATGGTAGGATAAAAATGGTTCGAATAAGTGATATTCAAAATAATACTGTTTTATGGCAAAATGTACCGTTTTGCGAAATTAGTGAAAAAGATATAGACACTTATTTACTTAAACCTAATGACATTCTCTTTGCAAGAACAGGCGGTACTGTTGGCAAATCATATCTTGTCCAAGATATTACTGAAGAAGTAATCTATGCCGGATACTTAATAAGAACAAGGTATAGCCACTTCCTCTGTCCGCAATATTTGAAATGCTTCATGGAAAGTGAACTATACTGGTCCCAATTACGAAACGGAACTATTGCTACAGCACAACCAAATTGTAATGGTAAAACATTAGGAAAAATGTTATTACCAATTCCACCATTAGCAGAACAGATGCGAATCGTTGAAAAGCAGAGCGAATTATTTGATAAAATTTCTCTAATTTAATGCTTAATTGTATAATATCTGGCGAAAGGAGGTCTTTCGCCATGATAGAAAACGAAAAATTTGAAAGACACTTGAGAGAAAGCAATCTCTCAGAAAACACGATTTCATCGTATATGTTTGCTATTAAGCAGTACGCACAACAATACGATGATGTCACACAGAAAAAGTTACGAGAATACAAGGTATGGCTTATAGAAAATTATAAACCCAAGACCGTAAATCTCAGACTGCGTGCGCTGAACTGTTATCTGGAACTCATTGGGAAAGAGAAATTGAAGTTGCCGTTTGTTCGAGTGCAGCAGAAAAGCTATCTGGAAAATGTAATTAGTGAAGCGGATTATGAATACTTTAAATCATGTTTGAAAAAAGATGAGGAGATGTTTTGGTATTTCGTAATCCGCTTCCTTGCCGCCACCGGAGCCAGGGTTAGCGAGCTGATTCAGATTAAGGCTGAACATGTTAAGTTAGGGCATCTTGACCTGTATTCCAAAGGTGGTAAATTACGCAGAATTTATATTCCCAAAGATTTGCAAAATGAAGCCCTTTCTTGGTTAGCCGAAAAACAACAAGAAAGCGGCTTCATTTTTTTGAACAAATATGGGGAACGTATTACTACCCGTGGCATCTCTGGACAGTTGAAAAAACTGGCAATGAAATACGGTATCAATCCTGTGGTTGTGTATCCACACTCATTCCGACACAGATTTGCCAAGAGCTTCCTTGACCGTTGTAATGATATAGCATTTCTTGCTGATCTTATGGGACATGAAAGCATCGAAACTACCCGTATTTACCTCAGAAAAACAGCCACAGAGCAGAGAGAAATCGTTGATACAATTGTAGATTGGTAAAAAAGGAAGGCATACACATCGGAGCATTGCAGTGTATGCCTTTTTTTACATATTAGCGACCACAGAAAAAATTTGATTGATCTTTTGGACAATACGAAACTGTTCGCCTGTCGGCGGAATAGGAATAAGGATAGAATTCATTTTTTCTTGATTCATTTTGGGCTGAGCTGTTCCAGTTACATAAGGTGCAAGGTTGATTGCATTGATATATACGGCGACATACTCCAACAGTAATCCGTCTGACGAATCAATGACATGAGCGTGGTTGTTAACCCAATATTGACCTTTTGCAATAAAAGCGATTGGTTTGCTACGTGTAAGTAGGTTTGCTCCATCCTCACCTATTAGAAGTAAGGGGGTTGAAAACAGATACCGATCAACTTTGTCGATAACGCCAGATGCGCCATAGTAATCATATATTTTCTGTAGCTTCTCGCGTTCATTAACAGAAAGGGGAATTCGTTCAGCATCACGGTTAATCATTGCTGTTCCAAATCTTGCCCATACCCAATTTTCAGGAATATCAAATGGTATTTCATCGTCAATGCAACGCTCAATTCCGTCCAACTTCTCATAATGAGAATTATCCCGTCTATAAATGATCGATTCGTGTTTGTCTCGTTTGATTTTACCTTCTTGAATCAATCGCTCTTTCTCTGCACGGATGCGCTCCAGAAGGACAGAAGCTGGTTCATCTGACGGATCTTGTGAAACAAGTTTTCCCTGAACAGCTTCTTGTAAGATGGATTTTTTGAGCATTTCTGGGAACTTAACATTCAAATCATTTAGATGCTGTTCTATTTGTTCATATTTGTCTACGAACGGGGCAGTCTCTTTTATTTTTATAACAATTCTTCGTTGTTCTTGTAACGGCGGAAGTGGAAAGAGTAAAGAATGCAAGGCATTTGAGGAAAGTCCTTGAATGCCAATTCCTTTACCGCCAATCCAACCAGCGTGTTTATAAAGGAAAAATATATAGTAATAGTATTCTACACATATCTCATAATAAGGACGTAGTCTATGAATGTGATTTTGTATTCTAATATCTGTGTCATATGACCATATTGCAGCTCGTCCAATATCACCGCCTTCACAAACAAGAAAATCTCCCTTAATAGCAGTACACTTTTGAATTTCTGCTTCAGAAAAATACATTTCTCTAAGATTATCAATTTCAAATCTATTCCAGTAAAGATTAGATGTTGTAATATACGTGAGTAATTTGCCAGAACGATTAGAAGAATTTAAAGCTTTACCTGTATTGTGTTGAAAAAGTTCTCCTAATCGTACCCATTCCCAACTCTCCGGGATCTCAAACGGCACCTCATCCGCTATGCACACCAGTTCATTCTTGCCGACTTTCTCATCCATACCATCTGTTCAATACGCTGTGCATCGCCGTTGATACCAGCATCCATTCTCATAATGTCTCTAATTTTTTTTATAAATCCGGATTGCATAGCCATTCATTTATTTCCTTCCATTATGCTTCATAAATATTTTCTTCCAATTCCTTTACAGCTTCCTCATACTTTTCTTTGCCGCCAAACAATTTTACGATTTTTGCAGGTTTTCCATAATCAGCAAAATCTGAAAGTGACAAGACTTTAATGTCTTCAACCTCTGTAATTCCCTGATTCATATACTTATCTAGAAGTATTTCAAGGACTGCCCTAGCTCCCCCAGAATACTTACTAAAGAAATCTTTCTTCCTTACGTTACCAGCCCTTTCTTGTCTTGTGAGTGGTTTCTTCCCATATGCAACATAACATATGAAATCAAAGTCATCCACATCTGTCATTTTCTTTTCTTCTTTTATAGCTTTTAGGTTGATTCCCAATTCTATAAAAGTTTTTTCTATCTCTTCCTTTTTGTCAGTTGCTTTCCACCTTCGTATAAAATCAGAAAGTGATGCATATTCTCCCTTAATATTAGTTCTTGTATAATCAATAATATCTTCCTGCCTCAGCAATTTTCCATCAGTATCATATACAGATACCGTTTTATTAATAATTTTTACCTTACATCCATTTCTGTCAACAATAGGAATTTCCATTGACTGATTGGGTGGAATATTTCCACTACCATTTGCTGGTCTAACAAAACTTCCATTAGTATGAATAAAACCTTCATTTTGTTCAATCGGACCATCCCAATCAGGATCAGAAAATAACCTTGTTACATTTCGAAAGTCCATTACTACAAAGTATGTTTTTCCCAGTTCTTCTTTAATCCTTGTTCCTCTTCCAATGATTTGCTTAAATGAGGTCATACTATCTACAGTTTTATCTAAAACAATTAGTTTCGTCATTTTGCAATCCACCCCCGTAGAAAGTAGTTCTGAAGTAGTTGCAATAACGGGATAATCCGAACCAGTAGAAATGAAATATTTCAATTTGCTCTTTCCATATATGTCACTTCCTGTTATTCTAACGCAATAATCAGGATTTTTTTTGCACATATCGCCATTCAATTTTACAAGAGCCCTACACATTCTCTCTGCCGCATCCTCTGTTGGACAGAAAACAATTGTTTTTTGCATTCTATCCGTGCTTTTCAAATAAGTGGTAATTTCGTTAGCTACCTCCATAATACGGTCTTGAATAATTACGCCATTGGGATAATCATAATCACTATTATTGTAAGTACGATCTTCTATTTCATTCCCATAAATGTCAAGTTGTCCTTTGTAGGGTCTCCATCCTTCTCCTATATTAGTCGTAATATTAATTACCTTAAACGGTGCAAGAAATCCATCTTCAATGCCCTGTTTTAAACTATATGTATATACTGGCTCACCAAAATAATCAATGTTTGACACATACATGCTCTCCTTCGGTGTAGCTGTCATACCTATCTGGGTTGCATCCGCAAAATACTCTAAAATTCTCCGCCAATTACTATCCTTTTTTGCACTTCCCCTATGACATTCATCCACAATTACAAGGTCAAAATATCCCTCCGGTATTTGTCTAAAATGTTCTATATCATCCAGTCCCACCATCTGCTGATAAAGTGCAAATGTTATCTCATGCGAACGAATTTTATTTAGGCAATCTGCCTTTGAAAAATCCGCCTTATAAATGGTTTTCTTAAGTGGCTGAAAATCCTGTTCTATGCTCTGATCCACCAAAATATTGCGATCTGCAAGATACAGAACTCTTTTTTTCATTCCAGCTCTTAGCAGCCTATATACAATTTGAAATGCGGTGTAAGTCTTTCCCGTTCCTGTTGCCATCACAAGAAGCAATCTTTTCTGATCTCTTGCTATTGCTTCTACCGTGCGATTAACAGCATTTCTCTGATAGTATCTAGGTGCGAAAGTATTTTGTGATGAATAATACGGCTGCGATATTATCTCTTTTTCCTTTTCTGTAGCTCCTTTTCCCCCATTGATTTCGGTTAAATATCTTTCAAAAAGTTCTTCTCTAGACGGGAACTTATGGAGTTCAATAATCTGTTCCTCACCCGTCAAAAAATCATATTCATAGAAAGCATCTCCATTGGAAGAATATGCAAAAGGAATATCCATCATTACCGCATATTCTTTTGCCTGCTGTAAACCATAGGAAACCATGTGATTATTATCTTTTGCTTCCACTATTGCAAGAGGTTTTTCACTAGTAAAATATAATACATAATCAGCATATTTTGGGGTACTTCTGACATAAATATTACCTTTAATATTAATTCTACCAGCCGTAAACTTTACTTTTGTTTCCATTGTAATATGTTCACTCCATCCTTTTTGGATTATTGCCGGTGTAATATAATTTAGCTTAATGTCTTCCTCTGTCATCTGCTTTTTAGATAATATAGCCATAAATGCTTCCCCTTTCTATAGGAAACAGTTTCCTTCCCTTATACATAAGTATACATCATTTTGCATCAGTTAGTTGTACTTTTTACAATTTGTCTGTAGCTTCGATCTCTATTTTCAGTCATATCATTCTACATAAATTGAAATAGATAAAATGAAAATAAATAACACCTCAGATTTTTAGATAGCTTCACTTATTCCTTATGCTCCGGTAGCATCCCCTTGATCTTCACGCCACTCGGGTCAACATCCAGCACGATCTTCACCATCCAGAAGAACAACAACAGTACCAACATCGGGATCACGCAGGAAGTAATGATCATCACGGCAACCGCCTCAATAAAGTGATTCAGCGAATTCTCCACCTTCTGTACCAGTTCTTCGGTAGAAATTGTCACATTTTCCACAACATTTGCCACCGAATCTTTAGCACCGGAAATGGCGTCTTTTGCCCAGTCGAAAATGTTTGAGACAGATCCGGAGTTATTGTTTTCCTTCTCCTGCACATTACCTGTAACAGTTTCAGAAGCTTCTGTTGTTCCGATTCCAGTTGTTTCTTTTGCATTAGTGTCATCCACCACACCACTGTTTTCCAGTATGTTCTGTGTGTTCTTGGCATCTTCAATGGATGTTTCGATCTGGGCCTGATAGGTATCACCGATGAGGTCGGAGATCTTCACACTTGCGGGAACCACGAGGGAGATCGCCAAGCCGAACACCGCCAGTTTTGCTGCCAGTTTTCGCACGGTGGCATTTGCAAAGATCAGGTTGAGTATCCACAAGCCACAGGCAATCGGAATCAGGTAGGTAAATGCCACATAGCCGGTAATCGTCACAAGATATTTTTCCAGATAGATAGCGCAGAGGACCACCAGCAGGTATCTGCTGACATCTGCCATTTTCTCCGCAATGGGTGTTGCCGTGTCGCCCGGAAGCAAGGTGATCAGCGCCGAAGTCACCGTGGATGCCGCCGTCAGTTCCATGACAGTCTGTTTTTTCTCATCCAGAGAAGCGATGGTCTTCTGATGATTCTCCGGGGCGGAGGCGTATTTTCCGATAACGGTTATGGATAGAATAGCGACCAACAGCAAAATCACTGCCGTAATGCATTTTTGTTTGTTAAAGTTCATGTGATTACCTTCTTTCCTTCTCGATTTCGATATTATTTCCCACAAATACCCTGCCATTACATTTTTCAGGACGTAATATGAACTATACGCTACACTTTTCAGGACGTAATCCAATGTTATCTTACACTTTTCAGGACATAACTTCTATTTTAGGATGACGTTACTTCAAAAATCTCCGTAACATCTTCTCTTTCATCTCATCATACCTCTGGTACCGTATCGGCAGATCCGTCCATGTCTTTTTATCCACAATACTTCTATAATGGCTGAAAGTCTCGAATCCGGCGCGTCCATGGTAGCCGCCCATGCCGCTCTCGCCCACGCCGCCGAAGGGCATGGCGCTGGTGGCTAGGTGGATGATGGTGTCGTTGATGCAACCGCCGCCAAAATGGCAGTGATCCAAGATCCGTCTCTGGGCTTTTTTATCTTCACTGAAGAAATACAGTGCCAGCGGATGAGGATGTTCCTCCACACAGCGGATCGCCCAATCCACAAAGTCTCCCGTGGCTGCATGCGTCCCGGAAGCATCCCTGCAAAAATCATTTTGTGCAACACCTTTCTCTGCATCATGTGCATTATACGTCAGCACCGGCAGGATCGGTCCGAAGATTTCTTCTCCCATCACGGCATCTTCCCAGGTCACATCCGTCATCACTGTGGGAGCAATCCGCAAAGTCTTTTCGTCATACTGCCCGCCGCAGACGGTCTTTTCCGCATCCATCAGCCCCAGCAGTCTGTGAAAATGCTTTTCGTTGATGATTTTTCCATAATCCGGATTTTGCAGGGGATCCGCACCAAACTGTCTCGAGATCTCCGCCCGGATAGCTTCCACCAATCGGTCGCGGATCCTAACATCACACAACACATAATCCGGTGCCACACAGGTCTGCCCGCAGTTTAGATATTTTCCGAATACGATCCTCCTCGCCGCCAACGGAAGCTTCGCCGTAGCATCCACGATGCAGGGACTTTTCCCGCCCAGCTCCAGCGTCACCGGGGTCAAATATTCCGCAGCGCTTCTAAGCACCTCCCGTCCCACGGTCTTGCCTCCGGTGAAAAATATCATATCAAACCGCTGCTGCAATAATGCCTGATTCTCCGTTCTGCCGCCGGTGATCACAGCCACGTATTCTATCGGAAAACATTCTTCCAGAATATTTTTCAGCACAGCTGCCGTCGCCGGAGCATATGCACTGGGCTTCACCACCGCCGTATTTCCGGCAGCTATGGCATCGATCAGCGGATCCAGCGTCAGTAACACCGGGTAATTCCAGGGGCTCATGATCAGCACGGTGCCATAGGGTGACGGAGAGCGAAAGCTTATCGCTGCGAACTGTGACAGCGGTGTCGGCACTCTCTTTTCCTGCATCAGCCCCCGCAGATGTTTCTGCATCCAGGTCAGCTCCGAGAGCGTCAGTCCGATCTCGCACATATAGCTCTCCATCCGGCTTTTTCCCAGATCCTGTTGCAGTGCAGCATTCAGTTCCTCTTCATGGCGCTGCAGGGAGGCCTTTAATTTTCCCAGCTGTTCTGCCCGAAATTTCCGGGAAAGTGTGGCTCCCGTGGCAAAATATTCTCTTTGTCTGTTCAATATCGTCCGGATCTCCTGCTCTGTCATAAGTGCCTCCTGATTTCTCTGCTCTTCTATTCTTTATACTACCCATTTTTTCATTTCAATGCAACGAAAAACGGCGGAGCTTTTCACTCCGCCGCCCGCCTATTTTTATTTACTTTATTTCCACGCAAAATTCACTATTCCGTACACATAAATGAACAACACCGCCGCCGGAACAAAATACTTGAACACCGGCTTCATCCAATGCTGCACTTTCAATCCTTTTCCCTCGTTGGCTTCCTCCAGGAATTTGTCCCAGCCCCAGCCGACCTTATAACAGCAAAATACTGCCAGCAGGATCGAACCTATGGGCATGATATTGTTGGACACTAGGAAATCCCAGAAGTCCAGCCAGGTCGTTCCCGCCGCAAAGGGCTGAAAATGGATCACGCTGAAGCCCAACGCCGTTGTCAATGCCAACAGAAACGTTCCCACACCGCAGACGATACATCCTACCGGTCTGGACCATCCGGTCAGTTCCCGGACCATGGCCAGAATATTTTCACACACGCCCAGCACTGTGGACATGGCTGCGAACACCATGAACAGGAAAAATAAGGTTCCCCACCATCTGCCGCCTGCCATGTTGTTAAATACTGTCGCCATAGTATCGAACAGAAGGCTGGGACCCGCCGTCACTTCCACATCATAAGTAAAGCATGCCGGAAATATAATGATACCGGCAATCACTGCCACCAGTGTATCCAGGATAATAATATGAATAGACTCCCCCATGAGAGAACGGTCCTTGCCGATATAACTTCCGAAGATCGCCATACCGCCCATTCCCACGGACAAGGTGAAAAATGCCTGATTCATGGCGCCCACCACCACAGAACCGGTGATTTTGGAAAAATGAGGGATCAGATAGAAGCTCAATCCCTCTCCTGCTCCCGGAAGTGTAAAGCTGTGCACCGCCAGCACCAACATCAGTACGATCAATGCTGACATCATATATTTGGTAATACGCTCCAGCCCACCCTGCAGATGGAAACTTAAAATGACAAAAGCGATCAGTAAGGTGAACAACAGATATGTCACATTCACCGAGGGCGTCGTGATCATTTTTTCAAA
>CDZH01069716.1_pt1 | contig 9516 bp, 9 predicted proteins | sample 557721 | NCBI WGS metagenome assembly CDZH01 (sample SAMEA3182062, study PRJEB8094) | gut metagenome | biome: human; feature: gut; material: Stool; isolation source: human stools | place: Canada | collected 2013-01-14
TTGTCCTCGAAATAGATGTCTATCGTCTGCTGGTTCTCGCTTTCAGAAGTGTAGTATAGCCTGAACACCTCCCTGTCAAGGGGATAGCGGTCATTGGGCAGCAGCACCATCCCGTCATCCATACGGAGCGTACCCTTGCCGTCCGGCTGGAAATATCGGATGGTGTAGCGGGCATCGGAAAACCGTCCCTCACGTTTGAGTTCACACCGTATTTCCACCGTCTCGCCTTTCACAATACGTGTGGGGACAGGCAGGGTCTCCACCTTGAACGGATAGGACTGCTGTACATCCACTTCATCATTGCAGGCGGACAACAGACAAGCCACCAGACCCAGGAACAGGATTGCCGTCATTCCGACCAATCCTCTTTTTTTATTCAATGCATTCATATTCAATCAGATTTTAAAACGTTATACTTAATTCTATTTTTACAGAAACTTGTTTTGCAGGTATTCGTTCAGATCCTTGTATCCTTTGTACAAAGAGGAACAGTCCACTATTTTATCCGCATAGCGTTTGCGGAGCGCCTCCAGCGTGCGCCGTCCGGCTTCGTCCCGGTCCAGGTAACAGTTGACTCTCTCATACCTGTCAAGAACGGGGAACGAGCGTTCCAGCAATGCCACCGAGTTCAGTACGAGATAGTCGTCGCCACATCCCAATTCGAGTTGCATCCACGAGAGGCAGTCGATAAACCCCTCGAAGAGATTGCAAGTATCCGAACCGTTGTCCATCAGCGAAATGTCTTTCGGGGAGAGACTGGCCTTAAAAAAGCGGTTGCGCACCTCGTATCCACCGCTGACATTCCTGAAACCGATGGCGAAATACCGCTTCCCGTGCAAGGTATACCTGATCTCCTTGCAGTTCGGCATAGCCACATCACCGCTAATGCCACGTTCCGCCAGATAACGGAGCAGGACTCTGTTGTGCAGCGATCCGGACTGTACCTTCGTGAAACTTTCCTGCCTATGGGAATCCTCCCTGTCATTTTCCCCGGAGCGGAAAACGGTCTTGTGTTCGGGAGCAAGACCGCCCCATATCTCTGTTATGAACCTGGCCTGCGCCTTGAAATCCCCGCTGCCGATAAACTCCCCGGCAAGGGTGAATATGTCGCCTCCCTGTCCGGTACCGAAGTCATGCCATATATCTTTACGGACATTCAGCTGGAACGAGGCGGTGCGCTCCTCCCGATACGGGGCCAGATACCAATATTCATCCCCCCGTCTTCTTGCCGGTTCATATCCCATCCGTGCCAGAAAAACGGCGATAGGAATGTCTCTTATCTCTTCTATAGTCATAAGCGGTACGGTTTTAATGGATTATGAATTTTACGCCCAGACCGAACTGTGTCGTGAACAGGTCCAGCGAGCTTCCCCACAATACACGTTCCCGGATACCGGCAAGAAGGACGATGCGGTCTGTCAGGTATGCCTCAAGCTCCAGGGTTATCGCGCCGCCATAGACAAACGCATCCTTGGCGAGCAGCGTTGAACCGTCAAACAGCATCCTGTCTCCCCAATTCACGGTTTCATAGCCGGCCAGTGCGGAACCGCCGACCGAGAGGAAGACCGTCTTTGTCGGATCAGACAGGAATTTCAGGTAATAGCCGCCTTCTGCCGTGAACTGCGCACGGGGTACGCTCGCATTCCGATACCCGTAGTTCTTCATCAGATACTCGGCGCCTATGACCCAGCGGTTGGCTTTTGGGGTGTATCCGGAAACGGCAAATCCGGTATAATAATTCAAGGGGGACTTTGAGCCGTTCGCAAATCCTCCGCGCAGTTCCACGCCCTTCATCCCGGGCAGGTACCGCTGGGCGTGCGCCCGCCCTGAAAACAGGGCAAGCGACACGACTGTAACAAAAAGGAACAGATACTTCTTCATGGCTACTTCACTTTAAGTTCGTTGATAACCCCGGCTCTCACGATGTCCTCACTTTCCACGGTGAAGGTCTGGTGTCTGCCACCGCCTTTCTCGTGCATCTCCACCACCAGTACCTTGTCCGAGGGGATGGTGAATTTGTCGAAGACAAAAACGGTGCGCCCGTCCTTTTTTCCCGCGACGGACGTTACATAGTCGTAAGCACGCAGTGGGAATATCACCTGTTCCTGGATGGCGGTACGTTTCATCAGCTTCTTGTCCACAATTTTAAAAGTCACGAAATCCACCTCATAAGGCACGTTGGAGCGGTTCTTTATCTGTGTATGAAAATAAAGCAGGCCGTTGTGCGTATAGAGTCCGCGGAGCAGGTACTGGATGCCGAACGCCTTGCTTCCGATATGCTTGATGTGCCGTCTGTTGTCCTTGTGGATGGACTTCGAGATAAGGTGTACCAATTTAGGCGATTCACAGCCCAATTCCTTCAGGTAGATGTCAAGGGCGTTGTTGGGGCGGTTCACCTCACTTCCGTCATGAATGAAATCCTTCATCTCGATATTCAGCAGCAGCGGCTCTTCCGCATACTTCACATTGAAGGTGTAAAAACTTCCGCTTTCGGTAATCACGGACATGTTGGTCTCCTCACGGAAGTCCTTCACGGTGGCCTTTACACGGATGACATTCTCCGCACCGTCCGCCTTGCCTGCAATGAGGTTCGGAGAACCGAGGTCCACATAACGCACCGATGACGGGAAAATGATGTGCGTGGTCTTTCCATAGGTCACTTCCAGCCCGTATGGAGGTATCATCCTGTCAAAGGTGAGTTTACGGGTCAGACCGTGATAGAGGTCTCCGTCCTCCTCTTTTTGAGGATACACTTCCTTGGCCAGTGTGACGGCATTGTTTACCGCCGCTACGCTGTCGGCTTCATTTTGGGCGAAAGCGCCCACAGTGCCCCATGCAAGGGCAAGCATTACAAAAAACTTTTTCATGTCGATTGAATTTTAATGGATTGTTATTGATCGTTGTCTTGATAAAGCATCAGGGTATAGCCTGACTTGAGATGCGCCTTCTCTTCACGCATCTTCCGGGATATGTACTGCGAGACACCTTGTATGGCACCCTTTCCGAGTTCGGAAAGCAGCTGGTCACCTGCCGACTGGTTGGTGATGGAGATGCTCGTGCCGAGATTCTGCCCCAGATTGGCGGCAACCTCCCTGACGGCGTTAGCCTCCATTGACCCCGGAATGAAGATGCCGCCCTGTCCGTCATTGTCATACACGGCAAGTTCCACGGGGATGATGGTACCGCCATATTCCACCTGAAGGATATTGACGTGAAGCCTTTCACCCTGTATGCGCCCTTCTCCGGTAAGCAGGGAGTTTTTGGGCAGGATATGCTTCCCTACACGCATCGGCTCCAGCAGTCTCATCCTCACTCCCTGACCGCTGATGACGGTCTGGTCCCCGTGGATGCAGGCCCGGATGGTATTCCTCACATTTCTCTCTTCTTTATGACCGATTGGCGTGTGGAATCTTTCCGGTTGTGCCATTCCTGTAAGCTGTATAGAATCACTGACAGGCTGCGGCAACGATGATACCACCGGTGTGGAAACCAGCCCCACGGGAACGGCTTTCGCCTTTCCGTTCCGCCCGGGACTTTCATTATCGGAACGGCTGTCCGTATTCACACTGCCATTGCCCGGCATATACCTGGCCGCAAGCTCATAGGATTTTTCCAGGAGAGCTACCTGCTCCTCGTAACCCGGCTGCGCGTTCTGTGCGGCGACCGCCTGCTTGAGTTGTTCCACCTCGGCTTTCAACGCCTCCTTCTCCGGATCTTCCTGCGGTGACTCGTAAAAGTTGCCGAGCGTCCTGTTGATGTCATTGTAGGCGGAGACGGATGAAGAACAGGCTTCATTCCTTCTGTCACCTTCACGTGAACTGCCATCCTTGGCATCCGCATCCGGTGACAATTCCACGACAGTCCCGGAGTTCCCGTCTGCCATCCCGGAGAAATCCTCCAGCGTACGCAGTTTTTCCGTCTGTTTGCGTTTCATGTCAGCCTGCTCATAGGCGGCAATCTTGTCCCCTTCTATGCCCGCTTCCCTCGGATCGGGAAGCTCGGTGTTGAATCCCGCATTTTTTTCCTCTTTCTTTTTTTCCTCTTCGGACGGTGCGAAAATGAGCCACATCGCTCCGAGGAACAGGAGGAACATCCCGGCAAAAACCAGGTATTTCCTGATTTCCAGCCTCTGTTTCAATTTATTGACATCATTACCCATTTTCTTTCTGATTGAATCGGTTAAAAAACTCTTCCATTTCCTGCACCCTTTTATCCGGGAGTGTATCGGCAGGAACGACATCCGGAATTTCTATCGGGGGTATCTCTATGATTTCCGGCCGTACATCCTCCCGTCCGATGTCATGGATGGCACGGAAAATCATATAGAAATTTCCGATGGCAAACAGGGCAGCCAGCATGACAATTGCCGGCACTCTCTTTTCCGGGCTAAGCCCGGCACACAGCTTCCGCAGCTTTTCTTCCGCGGATTCCTTGATTTTTACAAACATCTTTTTCATACATTCTGAATTTTAACGGTCATACACTCTTATATCCCTGTTCTCCACCACACGGAAGGCTTCGAGGATGAAGCCGTGCGGATTATTGTCGCTACGGGTGGAGTTCAGCAGCCTGCCCCGCGTGACGAGGCTGCGCTCGGTCACGCTCTTCTCCCTGATAATGGAAAGCTTCGCGTAGGTCACGACCTCATACGGATAGGTATGGAAATCGCACTTGACGCTGTCAATCCCTACACGCTGGTTCACGTTACCGGAAATTATCCGGTTGTAATATCCCTGCTCTGCCAGATCCACATAATGGGCATAGGCGGAACGGTCACTGAGGAACATGGCCCTCCGGATATTGCCTTCAATCGCATTCTTGTCAGGCGAGAGCGTAAAGAACAGTTCGTGGAACCGTCTGACATGCTCCCTTGCCTCTACCGGGCGGTTCTGCTCCAGGTCTTGTGAAAGGGCCAGCATCAGTGACTTGCCTTCATCCAGCACATAGATCTTCTCCCGTTGCGCTTCCGCGAAGCTGTAAGCCTTCCATACGGAAAATCCCACAAGCAGGGTGCATACACACAGATAGACGATTCCGAACAGACGCAGGTGTCGGAAGCTGGTCTCGATATTTTTCAATGATTTGAATTCCATTCTGTAAATGTTTTATACTGTTATTACTTGATAAGCCTGCCGGCAATGTTTCCCACCGCCGCTCCGGCAGTCCCGGCCACCACGGAGCCTGTCTTGGATGCCGCCTGGTTCACGTTCTTTCCATAATTGCCCGCACCGCCTCCGGCCTGCACAATCCAGTTCGATACGGTCGGGATGGTGAAATACCCGATGATGCCGATAATGAGGAAAGTGATGTAAACCCCGTTTGAGCTGTCGGGGATGAAATCCGGGTCGGAAAGCTGTTCGATGTCCCTCTGCAGCATCAATACCTGGATTCTCGCCAGCACGCTGCTGAACAGGTCGCTTACGGGAAGCCACAGGTAGATACTGATGTAGCGGACGAACCACTGGCTGAGAGAAGCCTGGAAACCGTCCCAGCAGGAGATGGCAAAGGAAACGGGACCGAGTATCGAAAGCACGATCAGGAAGAATGTCCTCAGCGTGTCGATGACCAGCGCCGCCGCATTGAACAGGAGTTCCAGCAGTTCGCGGAAGAAATTCTGCACGGCCCTTTTCATGTTGTACATGGCACGGTCCACATACATTCCGCAGGCTTCTATAGCGTCAAACGCGCCCAGCTCGTCCAGCCTGTTGTCAAAAGTCTCCTTGTCGACCAGATAGGCTGTCTCGGGATTCCGTTTCATCGCCTCAGTCTCCAGCTTGTCCTTCTGCGCCCTGTACTCGTTCATGTCAAAGGTCTGCGACTCCAATATGGTATGGGTCCCTTTCACGACGGGCGAGAGGATGCTGTTCAGCGTACCCAGAACGAGTGTCGGAAAGAACATGATACAAAGCCCCAAGGCGAACGGACGCAAAAGCGGAAAGACATCCACAGGCTCGGCACGGGCCAGAGCCTGCCATACACGATACGCCACATAGAAAAGCGCTCCCAAACCGGCAAGGCCTCTTGCCACACCGGTCATCTTTGAGCAGAGCGGCATCATTTCCACATACAGATTCTGTAAAATCTGATGCAGGTTGTCAAAATCTATAGCCAACAATAACATAATGAAAGCGGATTAGGAATAATTACCAATAACGTTCGTTCGGTGAGCCGTAGAGTGCCATCACGCGGTCCAGGTCGTTCCGTTTCTTGGCGCGCAGGTAGGACACCCCGATGTTCTTGTTGGTGTAATACTGTACCAGACTGCGGTTTTGCAACATGTCGTTGTAGCAGCGGTCGATGATATCCATCCTTTCCTTGTCGTTCATGGAAAGCCCGTTCTCGTTGACCACCGTCTTCAAATCGTTCAGCAGATGGGCACTTTCTTCCAGCAGTTTGGTGTACCCCAAAGCAATCGCGCTCAGTTCTTCCGGCGTAAAATACGGGTCGCTGAGCATACGCTCGAAGCTGGTGACATAGATGTCCGTGATATCGCCCACCATCAGGATGGTCTGCTGAACCTTGCGGGCATCCCGGACAAGGTTCTTGACCTTGCGAAGCCCGTCGTAATACTCCTTGCCCTGCCGGTAGATTTTCACGGTTTCCTGAAAACTATTCGCCATATTGGTGGCAGTGGAGGACGTGTGAACGATGTTCTTGGCGGCATTGATGATTCCCTGCGCCAGATTGCCCGGGTCGCTCACTACCCATTGGGCTTTCGCTGTGAGGCTGACAAGGAAACAGCCCATGCACAGCATAAGAATTTTCTTTTTCATGATGTTCCTGTTTTTAATTGTGAATAATTCTGTTAAAAGTCAGATTCCCATTTTCCGTCCTTTGGACGGCGGGTTCCGGAGGATAGGCTTGTGTACCGGTCTCGGACGGTCTACCTCTGCCACTTTTTCTTTCCCGTGTCTGAGGAATGCGAAGAATTCGTCTGCATACGGCCTGCGTCCGGTCATTCTGACGAAACGGGCGTCCAGCTCCCGGTAGGCTTTCTCCGCCTGGCACGAGCGTTCCGTCGCGGAAGCGTTCTTGTCTATGCCGTACTTGGTGAGAAAGTCAGGACTGATATGCAGTATGTCGTGGACGGCATCCGGCGAGGCCGCAATCCGTCCCAAATTCTCCAGTTCCCCATTCAGCTTTTCCAGGTAGAAATCCGGCAGACGGACATCCCCGATGCTTTCCGCTGCCTTTTCCGCATTCCTGCACAGGCGGCTTTCCAATGCCACCCCCTCGTCATATGCCGGTTCCGGTCCGGAACGGTGCAGTCTGTCAAGCCTGTCATAATCATCCGCAAGCCCGTACCTGAGTGCCACATACCGTGAGGGCGGCATAAGATACACAGCCAGGTTGCAGAGTTCCCACACGTCACTCTCTTTCCGATGGAAATCCAGAATCCGTACAGATGACCGTACTTCTTCCGGTGACGGCCGTTCCTGCTTGCTTTCAGGATATACCTTCAAGTAAGCATCCCGCATGAACGTGTGCATGGCGAGCATTCCGTGGACGGAATCGGCTTTTTCGGGATTGACATCCGCAAGCCAGCAACCGTTCTTCTCCATGAAATACGTGTTTTTCAATGCCGTCATCAATTCTGACCTGTCCGTTTCCACCGTTTTTTCCGGTGTCGGGAACAGGTGCGAGTTTGACAACAGGCAGGCAACTTGGGTAATCACATCCTCGGACTTCCTGTACCGCCTGACCAGTTCCGTCAGCTTCCGGTACTCCTTTTCCCGGACGAACTTTCTTATCTGTTTCATCACTTCCGTCAACTCCTTGAGGCGTGGCTCGTCCAGATAGCGGCGTTGCTGTTCTTTTATCCATTCTTCCATTCCCATGATTCATGATTGTTTTTCGGTTTCCATATGATTTCAATCCCTATCACTTGTTTCGCTTGCTTTCTGCCAACTGCTTGATGGCAAGTTCGATGTTGCCACCGATTCTTTCCGTAAGCCGCATAAGTTCAAGTTTCTCGGTTTCTTCAGTAGTGTAGCATATGTACTCCTCAAGTGAGACTTCCGTGGCATAGACCGCCGACTGCGTACCGCCCAGACCAATCCAGACTTCCTTGTACTTTCTGGACGGATTGTTCGCCATATTGATGGAAAGTATCTGTGCCCGCTCCTTGTCGGTCAGACCGAGCAACGCTTGGATCTCATCGAACTTGTTCATATACTTGCGCTGGTCAAGCAGAATCTTACAGTCACTATTATTAATGATGGTACCCTTGACAATCGGAGAAGAAATGATGTCCTCCACTTCCTGGGTCACGACCACGGCCTCGCCGAAAAATTTTCTGACGGTCTTGAAAAGATAGCGGATGTAATTGCTCATATTGGCGGATGCCAATGCCTTCCAGCACTCTTCGATAAGGATTATTTTCCGGATACCTTTCAACTTGCGCATCTTGGTGATAAAAGTCTCCATGATGATGATGGTGACAATCGGAAGCAGCACTTTGTTATCGCGAATGTTGTCCAGCTCAAAAACGATGAAGCGTCTGTTCAGCAAGTCCAACTGCTTGTCGGAGTTGAGCAGGAAGTCATATTCACCGCCACGGTAATAGGGTTCCAGCACATTCAGGAATCCCCATACATCAAAATCCTTCTCACGGGTTCGCTTCTCTTTCAGGATATCCTGATACTCGTCACGGATAAATTCATAGAAGGTATTGAAGGAGGGTTTTATGCTGCTGTCCCTGCGGATTTTCTCCAGAAAGAGATTGACCGCATTGGATAGCGCCACTTCCTCGGCACGTGTCGGCGGCTCGTCGTCACGCTTCCACAGGGTAAGGATAAGCGTCTTGACGGATTCTTTCTTCTCGATATCGAAAATCCCGTCTTCCACGTAAAAAGGATTGAAAGCTATCGGGTCTTTTTCTTCATAAGTGAAATAAATCCCGTCCTCGCCGTGTGTACGCGCATGGATAAGGCTGCACAGTCCCTGATAGGAGTTTCCGGTATCCACTAACAGCACATGCGCACCCTGCTCGTAATACTGGCGTACCATGTGGTTGGTGAAAAAAGATTTCCCGCTGCCCGAAGGTCCGAGGATGAATTTGTTCCGGTTCGTGATTGTGCCGTTCTTCATCGGCAGGTCGGAAATATCCAGATGGACGGGTTTTCCGGTCAGGCGGTCCACCATGCGGATGCCAAACGGAGAGAGCGAGTCCTTGTAGGAGGTTTCCCCGATGAACAGGCACAGGGCCTGCTCGATAAAGGTGTGGAAACTCTCCTCGGACGGGAAATCTCCGGCATTGCCGGGTATTGCCGCCCAGAAGAGGGTCGGCACATCCACCGTGTTGTGGCGCGGTTTGGCTTCCATCAACGCCAGCTGGCTGCCCACATCGTTCTTGATGCGCTTCAACTTTTCCCGGTCATCGCTCCATGCCATGACATTGCAGTGCGCACGGATGGAAACCAGCCCTTTGCTGTGTGCCTCGTTCAGGTACTCCTCAATCCATTCGCGGTTGATCTGGTTGGAACGGCTGTAACGGGAAAGCGAGTGCATGTTCCG
>CDZH01027482.1_pt1 | contig 9481 bp, 8 predicted proteins | sample 557721 | NCBI WGS metagenome assembly CDZH01 (sample SAMEA3182062, study PRJEB8094) | gut metagenome | biome: human; feature: gut; material: Stool; isolation source: human stools | place: Canada | collected 2013-01-14
AAAATCAATCATATTGGAGGATTACAAAATGGAACAGCATTACATTGATGAAAAAACGGGCATCAGATATACTTTGCAAGGAGATTACTATTTGCCGAACCTTGTACTACCCATCGAAAAAGAAAACAGATCTGTCGGCATATGGGGACAGCGGCATTTGCGCTATCTCAAGCAACACTGTAAAGTGCTTTACACCAATCTGCTCACAAGCGGTAAACTGAGAAGCTATCTTGCGAACATTGATGAACAGGCTGAAACTATGTTTTTTCGGCTGGTAGAGCAAATGGCCCAGCTCAACGGTGTTACAGAATCTCTCAAGGCAAGCGATCAAATGGCATGGGTGCAAAAGATGAATAACATCCGAAATTCCGCACAGGAGATTGTCTATGCGGAATTAATCTACAGATAACATTTCTATCTTTGGAAAAGCTGCTGTCAAGCGACGGCAGCTTTTCTTTTTGGGTAGTTTAAAATGGATCTCTCCAACAGATAAAAGCAGACGGAATGAAGCAGATATTGCAGAAAATGATAGGTTTATGTTATAATATCGGTAGTCTTCTGAAAGGAGAACGATAGAGCAATGGCACTACATGAATTGCTGCGAACCATGCGCAAGAAAGCGCTTTTATCCCAAGAGGATTTTGCGAAAGAACTCAATGTGTCGGTGGGCACGATTAACCGATGGGAAAATGGAAAAACCAAGCCCAATATTACAGCAATGAAGAAAATCAAAGCATTTTGCGAGGGAAAGGCGATCCCTTTTGAAGAAATCGAATCAGAATGGCTGAGAGAGAAGGAGTAACCACAATGGCGGATATTAAGACAAATCAGGAGCGGGACGAGCTGTTCCGCCGTATCTATAAAATTGCAACCGATCTGGTCCATGCGGGTCACGTGTCGGAATGGGATTTTAAGTCCTATGTACTGGGGACGATGTTCTACCGCTATATTTCGGAGAACTTCGCCGCTTATGTCAACGAGGGAGAACACGCCGCCGGGAATCAAGACTTTGATTATGCCAGGATGTCGGATGAAGACGCCGAGCCTGCCCGTGAGGGATTGGTGCAGGAAAAGGGCTTTTTCATCCTGCCCAGCGAACTATTCTGCAATGTCCGCGCCTGTGCGGATCAGGACGAAAACCTGAACGAAACGCTGGAGCGCGTCTTTGCCCATATTGAGAGCAGCGCCGCTAGCGGCGATGCGGAAAACGACTTTGCCGGGCTGTTCGACGACTTCGACGTAAACAGCAAATCCATTGGGGAAACGGTGGCCAAGCGGAACAAGGTGCTGGCCGAACTGCTGGACGGCGTAGCGCAGATGCCGCTGTATGATATCGGTGGAATCAATCCCGACCTGTTCGGCGACGCCTATGAATACCTGATGAGTATGTACGCCGCCAACGCGGGGAAAAAGGGCGGCCAGTATTTTACTCCGGCGGATGTTTCTGAGCTGCTGGCCCGGCTGGGCACCATCGGGAAAACAAGGATTAACAAGGTCTATGACCCCGCCTGCGGCTCCGGATCACTGCTGCTGAAGGTGGAAAAGGTGCTGGGCAAGGACAACATCGAGCGGGGATTTTTTGGGCAGGAGATTGACCTGACCACCTACAATCTCTGCCGCATCAATATGTTCCTGCACAACATTGAGTTTGATAAATTCAACATCGTGCGGGAGGATACACTGATCTCCCCGCAGCACTGGGACGACCAGCCCTTTGAGCTGATTGTATCCAATCCGCCCTTTTCCGTTCCGTGGGAGGGGGATAAAAACCCGCTGCTTATCAATGACCCCCGTTTCTCCCCTGCCGGAGTGCTGGCCCCCGCGTCCAAGGGCGATATGGCGTTTATTCTGCACAGCCTTGCGTGGCTGGCGAATAACGGTGCGGCGGCGATTGTCTGCTTCCCCGGCATTATGTACCGTGGCGGTGCGGAGCAGAAAATCCGCAAATATTTGGTAGACAACAACTACATTGACGCGATTATCCAGCTGCCGTCCAACCTGTTCCTCAACGTCACCATTTCGGTGGACATTATGCTACTGAAAAAGAACAAGACGGACAACGCCATCCTGTTTGTGGACGCCTCCAAGGAATTTGTGAAGGTGACGAAGAATAACCGCCTGTCGGAAGAAAACATCCGGCGTATTGTTTCGGCGGTGGCCCAGCGGAAAGATGAGCAATATTTCTCCCGCCTTGTACCCAATGAAGAGGTGGGCAGCAAGCAGAACAATTATAACCTGTCCGTTTCCACCTATGTGGAGCAGGAGGACACCCGGGAGAAGATCGACATTGTGAAGCTGAATGCGGAGATTGACGAAATCGTAGCACGGGAGCAGGTGCTGCGGGAAGAAATTGATAAGATTATCAGGGAGATTGAGGGATAACCATGCGTGGCGATTGTGAATTAAGATGCTTAAATGCTGTCAAGAATATGGTGTTTTACAGGAATGGGCAACCTATGCAAAATCCATTTACACATAAAACATATTTAGATGTATCAACGGATGAGTTCAAAAAAGATAGAATCTGGCTTGTTAATTCAGACTGCTGCAAATCCTACTTCGGTTTGTTAGAAAATGACCGTGAAGAATTTGAGAGTGTTTTAAGAGTGGCGCAACCGAATCCCGATGCCAGCCGTTTCCCCGATTTTATATTTGAAAATGGATTTATTGAGCATTTTCAGGTGACTTCATCTGCTGTAACTAAGAAAGGTGCTAAGCATACCAAAAAAGAAAATGAGTTTCGTCGCAAAGTTGATGCTGACACTAAAAAGCTAAAAGCGGAATGGAATGAAACGCCAAGTTTTGATGCGGTGCGCTCGAAGTCGTGGGCATTTACTAACCCCACACATTCTTATGAATTTTTAGCTGATTCTTTTAAGCATAACTGGGAACACCATATGGGAAGTTATGGAAAGTATATTGGCTCAAGACAGATTGGCATGTTTATGATTGAATACCCTGAATTTGCCCTAGCAATGTGTGAAAATGTCTACCAAAATTGGATAGATGGGATGTCACAGGGAGATATGCGAGAACAAGAAAAATTCAAGGAATATCGGCTCAGTCGGGATAAAAATCTACTACAATACGTTTATCAATTCAAAGATGAAATACAATATGTGGTCTTTTTGAATCACATGAGAATTGAAGTAATTAGAACTGAGAATATCCCATATCTTATTAAACTATTGCCGTGGGATTATATTATATATCCCCTCATGGTAAATACTGTGGCATCAGTATATAACATCAGTGTACCCGCAGACCCTAAGCAAGAAGGTGAAATAGATGACAAAACTTGAGAAAATGATTCAAGAAATCTGTCCCAACGGAGTGAAAACCGTTGAATTAATAGAGGTATGTGACATAACGAAGGGAATTCAATTTAACAAAGCGGACATGAATGATCAAGGAAGTTATCCTGTTATCAATGGCGGTATTGGTCCTTCTGGATATATTGAGCAATATAATCAAGATAGTAATAAGATAACAATATCTCAAGGTGGGGCATCTGCTGGATTTGTTAATTGGATAACGACTAAATTTTGGGCAGGTGCACATTGCTATGTGCTTATTCCAAAAGATACTGTTTTAAACCGCTATCTTTATCATTTTATAAAGTCAAAAGAATATAAGTTACAGGAGTGTCAATATGGTGCTGGAATTCCCGCATTGGCTAAATCTACAGTTGAGAAACTATACATTCCCATCCCCCCGCTGGCGGTGCAGCGTGAAATTGTCCGGATTCTGGACAATTTCACAGAGCTTACCACAGAGCTTACCACAGAGCTTACCGCAAGGCGGAAGCAGTATGAGTATTATCGGGATGCGTTATTAACTGCGTCTGATAATATAGAATATCAGACTCTGCCGGAAATATCAGAAAATTTAGATCGCCAAAGAAAACCTGTTACAAAAGGCAATCGTGAAGCTGGCGAGTATCCCTATTATGGAGCATCAGGTATTGTCGATTATGTTTCAGATTATATTTTTGATGGCGATTACTTACTTGTATCAGAAGATGGAGCAAATCTCTTGGCCAGAAGTACACCGATTGCATTTTCAATATCAGGGAAAAATTGGGTAAATAATCATGCCCATGTTTTGAAGTTTGATACAGCGATAATGCAAAAATACGTCGAAATTTACTTGAACTCTATTGATCTGAGCAAATATATTTCCGGTGGAGCACAACCAAAGTTGAATCAAGATAATCTTAATAAAATACCAATTCCTGTTCCACCGTTCAATAAAGTAAAAATAATTGTTGCGATTTTAGAAAAATTTAGTGCCCTTTGCAACGACCTTACCAGTGGTCTGCCCGCTGAAATTGAAGCTCGCAAAAAGCAATATGAATATTACAGGGACAAGCTATTGACATTCCAAGAGGCGAAAATATGATGGATCTAACAATGCGTGCGAAATTACTTCCGGCTCCATACATAATTAAAAACTTTGTTGGCGGAGAGGATAACTGCAACTATGAGATTTATCTTCTTGAACTTTTAAACAGTTCAGCATGGTTTTCTGCTCATTATCCAGGCGGATTCACTAAGCCGAGTTCGGAATCCCATGGTGAATGTGATGCAATCAATCAAATTTATGATATTGACTTTAAATTGTTAGCAAGCAAAACTGCTTTACAAGCACGCAGTGTTCTTTCCGATCAAGTTCATAAAATGGGGCAAGGGGTGATAGGCTTTGGCATCAGTAAACTTCCAGAGGGGAAAATACAAGCTACAAGACTGTTTGCTGCTTTTCGAGGAAAATCTCTGACTGATTTATATCGTATTCGGGAAAATCAAACTAAGGTTTATGGTGTTGAAAACGACATTCTTACAACATTAAAGATGTTGGAAACAAAGAAAAATCTATTGCTGTTTTTCCCTTATGAGTTTACTTTCGATCAATATCATAACCATGAGGAGGCAATAAATAGTATTAGCGAAGCACTGACAGAAGACTTCCATGTTGCTTTTGAATATCGTGACAGACAGATACAGAGCCGGTATGATACATTCATGACTTGTATTTATGAGGATTCCTTTTTGATTTTTTCGGTCAAAAATCAGGTTTTAAAACTGATCGATACGGTAGGAACAAAGAAAGTTTCGACTTTCTTGCGATTGAGTCAATATACAGATTGGTGGTGATAGAATGGCCTATGTTAACATTGTCGCCCAAAGCAGCGAAAGCACAGTTGTAACGGAATACAAGCCCCAAGCCAAACGCTCGGAGGCGTACCAGAGCGAGACGGAACTGGAGCGGGAGTTTATCCGTCTGCTGCAAGAACTGGGCTATGAATACCTTCCGATACATAAGGAAAAAGATTTGGTGGACAACCTGCGCTTTCAGTTGGAAACGGTGAACGGCTACCGGTTTTCCGATGGGGAATGGGGCCGCTTTTTCAGCGAGGTGCTGGCAAACCCCAAAAGCGGCATCGTGGAAAAGACCCGTCTCATTCAGGAGGACTTTGTGCAGGTGCTCCGCCGGGACGACGGCAGCAGCAAAAACATCACGCTGTTTGATAAAAAGAACATTCACAACAACCGCTTGCAGGTCATCAACCAGTATACTGTTTCCAAAGAGGAGGGCGCGGCCCACGACAACCGCTATGATGTGACGGTTTTGGTCAACGGCCTGCCCATGGTACATATTGAACTGAAGCGGCGGGGCGTGCCCATCCGGGAGGCGTTCAACCAGATCGACCGCTACCAGCGGGACAGCTTCTGGGCGGCTTCGGGCCTGTTTGAGTATGTGCAGATTTTTGTGGTGTCCAATGGTACAAATACCAAGTATTACTCCAACACTACCCGGTTTAATCATATCAAGGACACCAATTCCCACAAGATGAAAAAGGAGAAAACCAGCAACAGCTTTGAGTTTACTTCCTTTTGGGCGGATGCCGGCAACCGGATCATCCCCGACCTTGTGGACTTCACCAAGACCTTTTTCTGTAAGCACACCATTCTGAATATCTTAGCCCGCTACTGCGTGTTTACCTCGGAAAATATGCTGCTGGTGATGCGTCCCTATCAAATCGTTGCCACCGAGCGTATCTTAAACCGCATTGAGATCGCCAACAACTATAAAAAGTTCGGCACGGTTGCAGGCGGCGGCTATATCTGGCACACCACGGGCAGCGGCAAAACGCTGACTTCCTTTAAGACGGCGCAGCTTGCCTCCAAACTGGACTATATCGACAAGGTGCTGTTTGTGGTAGACCGCAAGGATCTGGATTACCAGACCATGAAGGAGTACGACCGCTTCGAGAAAGGCGCGGCCAACAGCAACACCTCTACTGCCATCCTCAAACGCCAGTTGGAGGATGATAACGCAAAAATCATCATTACCACTATTCAGAAGCTGGCCACCTTCATCAAAAAGAACGCCGGACACGCTGTTTTTGACAAGCACGTGGTCATCATCTTTGACGAATGCCACCGCAGCCAGTTCGGCGATATGCACCTTGCCATTACCAAGTATTTTCGCAAGTATCACCTGTTCGGTTTTACCGGCACGCCGATCTTTGCCGTCAATGCCGGAGTCGGTAAAAAGCCAACATTACGAACAACGGAGCAGGCGTTTGGCGACCAGCTACATACCTACACCATTGTAGACGCCATCAATGACCGAAACGTGCTTCCATTCCGAGTGGACTACATCAAAACCATGGATATGGAGCCGAATATTGACGACAAAGAGGTTTGGGACATCGACCGGGAACGGGCATTTTCAGCGCCGGAGCGCATCCGTCTGGTGACCGACTATATCCTGACCCACTTTGACCAGAAAACCTATCGTGGCAGCAAGACCTATACCTTCAGCGTATTGCAGAATATCGCCGATGTGGCATCTGCCAGCGGCAGGGCCGCTATTGAGGAAATCAAGCAGAAGCAGCGGGTCAGCGGCTTCAACTCCATTTTTGCGGTTTCCTCTGTAGAGGCGGCAAAGCTGTATTATGCAGAATTTCAGCGCCAGATGGCGGAAGCACCCCAGCGGCGGCTCAAGGTTGCGCTGATCTACAGCTACGGCGCAAACGAGGCGGAAACCGATGGCATTCTGGACGAGGAGAATTCGGAGGATACTTCTGCCCTTGATGCGAACTCTCGTGATTTTCTGGAAAAAGCTATCCGGGATTACAACGAAATGTTCCATACCAATTATTCCACCGACGGGGACAAGTTTCAAAACTACTACAAAGATGTGTCCCTGCGGATGAAGAATAAAGAGTTGGATCTTCTCATTGTCGTCAATATGTTCCTGACCGGCTTTGACGCCACCACGCTTAACACGCTGTGGGTAGATAAAAATCTGAAGATGCACGGATTGATTCAAGCATATTCCCGCACCAACCGCATTCTGAACTCCATCAAGACCTTCGGCAATATCGTCTGTTTCCGCAACCTGCAAAAGCGCACCGACGACGCGATTTCGCTCTTTGGCGATAAAAACGCCGGGGGCATTGTGCTGATGCGCGGTTATAAGGATTACTATTTTGGCTATGAGGATGACGATGGAAAATACCATCCCGGTTATGCCGATATGATCAAGGAGCTGACCGAGAAGTTCCCGCTTACGGAGGAACGCATTATCGGGGAACAAAAGCAGCGGGAATTTATTGTTTTGTTCGGCGCTATCCTCCGTATGCGCAACCTGCTGACCTCCTTTGATGATTTTGCAGGAAATGAAATTCTTTCCGAACGGGATTTGCAGGATTATCTCGGCAGGTATCAAGACCTTCGGGATGAATGGAAAAACCGCAGGCCCGCAGGGGAAAAAGAGGATATTACCGACGATATTGTCTTTGAAATTGAGCTGATTAAACAGATCGAAATCAACATTGATTATATCCTGATGCTGGTCAAGAAGTATCACGACTCCCACTGCGACGACAAGGAAGTCTTAATTACCATCCGTAAGGCTGTGGACGCCAGTCCGGAGCTGCGCAGCAAAAAGGCACTTATCGAAACCTTTATCGCCGGTATCAACGATGTAGACGATGTGATGCTGGAATGGCGGGCCTTTGTCGCAGAAGAAAAGGAGCGGCAGCTCTCCGCTATCATCCGCGAGGAAAACCTGAAAGATGCGGAAACAAGAAAGTTTATCGAAGCATCTTTCCGTGACGGCTCTATTAAAACGAGCGGCACGGCCATTGACAAGCTTCTTCCCCCAATGTCCCGTTTTGGCGGCGGAAATCGTGCGGAAAAGAAGCAGGGCGTCATTGACAAACTAAAAACATTTTTTGAGCGATTTTTCGGGATTGGATGATCCACGAGTGTTCAAGTACAGCAAAAGCACCGAAACAGAACGGTGCTTTTGCCTACTCAGGCGCAAAATAATTATTGTTCCCCTCGCTCGCTAAGTTATTCATAGATTTATGGGAAAAACTTGACAAACACTCGTTCTGTGATGTATAATAAAATAATTTCAAAAGAGAGCGACAACTGAATAGCATTCTTCACATTAGAGTGAGAGAGACGGCTTTCAGCCGGACAACGCCAGCGGTACGCTAAGAGAAAGTACCGCCGCTTCTGAACTGCCTTGAACTGTCGGCAGTCGAGAAAGCGTAAAGGACAGTTTCGACTTTGAATTTCAAAGCCGGTTACATGAATGTGAAGCCACCACCGCAGGGGATAAGTCTATCCTTTTGCGGGAAGTCGGTACGCATTTGTGTGCCGGCTTTTTTTGTTGTCCGAAAGCCGGTTACAACAGAATGACCGACTGGATGGGATATGATTTTGCCAAGACCTCTTGTGTGAACAGAGAGAGCGAAACGACGCTGCGGTGAGACTCCGGGGCAGGGACAGAAAAACGACATTCAGGCAGACCGGCGAAAAAGGATATGCAGCTTGCGACGACGTCCACAGGGATAACGAGCATCGGATTGTGGCCCCCACAATCCCAATCCACAGCCTGAAAGCGTGTGGACTAACTCAGGGGGACACCCCCTGAATACCCCTGCAAAAAGACAAAACACAAGAATGGAGATGATATTTTTGAATAAGGGAAACGATAAAAAAGTGCGTATCAAGGTACGCTTATCCGAAGAAGAAAGCGAAAAACTGAAGCGCTGTGCAGCAGCGTGCGGGCTGTCTCAATCGGCATTGATCCGCCAACTTTGCAAAGGCAAAGCGCCCAAGCCACAACCCCAAAAGGAATTTTGGGAAGTACTTGAAGCACTCTACGCAGTCCATAACAGTTTCAAAAGCTGTGCAAAATTTGAGCCTTCTGCCCTTGAAATATGTAAAGAAATCGAGTGCTTAATACTCGATTTACAGAAGGTGGGATAATGGCAACGACAAGTTTATGGCATATCGAGGGCAGACTGAAAGACCTGATTGCCTATGTAGAAAATCCTGAAAAAACAAGGACGGATAATCCTAACTTACAGCCGTTGTGGGATATATTTTCCTATGTCAGCCGCCCCGAAGCGACCGAACAGGGCGAATATGTTTCGGCTGTCAACTGCCTCAAAGAG
>CDZH01078427.1_pt1 | contig 9406 bp, 4 predicted proteins | sample 557721 | NCBI WGS metagenome assembly CDZH01 (sample SAMEA3182062, study PRJEB8094) | gut metagenome | biome: human; feature: gut; material: Stool; isolation source: human stools | place: Canada | collected 2013-01-14
GTCAACAGCACCTGCACCCGCGGCCAGAGCGTGACGTTCCTGTACCGCGCACTGGGCACCGCCCCCACCACGGTGAACGGCTTCACCGACGTGGAGTCCAACGCCTTCTGCGCCGAGGCTGTGGCCTGGGCTGTGGAGAACGGCGTGACCAACGGCACGTCCGCTACCACCTTCAGCCCCAGCAACGGCTGTACCCGGGCACAGATCGTTACTTTCCTTTTCAGAGCCTATCAGGGCAAGTAAAACACCAGGGCTGGCGAGTCACATGACCCGCCAGCCCCCTGTTTCATACGCCGCCCGGTTCGACGCTTACCTCCCCAACATGACAGTAACGGAACGTTTCACAACGTTCCGTTACGCTTGTCTCATGGCTGCCGCCAGCTTTGACGCCTGCCCTCCCCGGTTCAGATTTTGAACCGGGGAGGAATTTTATAAGAGGTCTTGATCTCACTTTTCCGCGTACAGCCGCGTCAGGAACGCGGCGATCTGCGCTCTCGTGCAGGTGGCGGCGGGGTCAAAGCGACCGCCGCCCACGCCGGTGGTGATGCCGTTCTCCACGGCCCAGGACACCGCGCCCGCGTAGTAAGTGTCAGCGGGAACATCGGTAAAGTTCGCCGTACTGCCCGCCGTGGGCTGGCCCTCGGCCCGCCACAGCATCGTCACCATTTGGGCGCGGTTGATGGCGGCGTTGGGGTTCGCGCCGTCGGAAACGCCCTTGTCCTTGGCCCAATTCTGGGCCTTTTCGTACCAGATGCTGCCGCCGCTCAGGTCCGCGTCGTTCTGCCGTGCCAAAATCGTCCACAGCTGCGCCCGGGTGGTGGAGTTGTTGGGGGCGTAGATCGTGTCGGTCATGCCGTTCACCAGCCCACGGGCGCTGACAAAGTCGATGGCGTCCTTGGCCCAGTGGTCTTGCGTGTCGATAAAGCCCTTGGAATTGTCAACGATCTTCACCGTGGCATTGCCGTCCACGGTCAACTGGATGCCGTCCTCGGTGGGAATGGAGTTTTTCAAAATCTCCTCCGTGCCGTCAGGATGGACGAGGACTGCCACGGTGCCGGACTTCACGTTGGAAACGGGAATTTCCACCTTGGTCTCGCCCGCGCCCTTGGGCAGTTCCACCTTGACGGTGGGCGCGGTGCTGGAATCGTGGGAAGCCTTGACCTCCACAGGGGCCTTCACCGCCTCGCCGTTCTTCTTCGCGTCCTCCACGGCCTTGGCGCTGACCTTGGCCGCCGCTTCGGTCTGGCCGTGCTTGTCGGTCTTCACCGTGCCGGTGGAGCCGTCAGCGGCCTTGTTTTCGGTGACGGAACTGCCGTCTTTCTTCGTCTCCGTCTTGGAAACGCTGCCGTCCTTGGCTGTGGTGGTCTGGGTCACAGAGCCGTCTCTCCGGGTCTCGGTCTTGGTGGTGGAGCCGTCGGCATGGTTCTTCGTCTCCGTCTTGATGACCGGGTTGCTGTCGGAGCTGTCCCGGTCGGAGGAGGAACCGCCGCCGGAGGAAGATCCACCGGTATTGCTGCTCACGCTGTATGGCGTGATGCTGCCGGTCAGCACATCGTAATGCTCTGTGTCCTTCGGCGTAAAGACCCACTTGTAGGCCGTGTTCGCCGTCACAACCGTCTTATCGCCCTGTTCCCACTGAATTGTGCCCTCGGGCTGAATGGTGCCGGCAGTCAGGTTTGCGTCCTTCAGCGTCTTGCCGGTGGTGGTGATCTTGGTGTAGTCCGGCGCGCCCTTGGGGGTGGCCTTGGTAACGGTGATCGTCACCGTGCCTGCCGCTTCTGTATAAACAGCATTTTCATCAGGTGTGAATTTCCATGCTGCTTCATACTCGCCTATCTTCTCCTTCGCTGCACCAGGTGCGACCCACTCAAACTTGCCCTTGACCGTCTTTGTACTGTCCGTGGGGTCGGTCATCGTGCCGGAAAGGGTGATGGTGCTAAGCTGTTCGCCCCAAGCCAGCGTGTTCTTGCTCAGGGTGGGCGTACCGGTGGGGACGATCTTGTTGGTGGCATTGACGTTGATGGTCAGGTCGAAATCGACAATATTACCGGAAGTCACCTTCACCGTGACCGTGCCGATCTTGCCCGTCGCTTCTGCCGCCACGGCCTGGATCGGCAAAATCAGCTTGCCGTCCTTGACTTCCGCGCTCCCCTTCGCTGCATCGTAATATCCGCCGTTGATGCTGACAGTACCAAGCTTATACGTCACATTGCCGTATTCCTTGGGGCTTTCCAGTTTCGGCAACAGCGCGGCCAGATCGAGCGTATACACTCCGGCATGATCGTTCGCAACGTTCAGTTCCCTGGCTTCGAGCGGGGAAGGGGGGAATGCCTTGCGGGTAGAAACCGGCACTTCCTTCACCGTCATCTCCGAGGTTCCGTCTTCAAAAACAAAGTTCGCTGCAGTCTGCCCGGGGCGCGGCTTCAGCTTGATCGTAAAGCTCGCCGTTGTATCTCCCGCCTCGGCGGAACCGAGCTTTACGTTGCTGACCTCGAAATCCTCCGCGCCCAGCCGTATCGTGAGTCTACTTTGGTCGGTGCCCAAGGATGGATTTTTAGAATTTCTATTCTCTAAATTCTCTAAAAAGCGCCCCAGTTCAATAAGCTCTTCAGCGCTCAAATTCGTCGTGCCATCGTAATCCCGGACAATGCGGTCAAAGCCAAGGTCCTTTGAAAGCGTATACGGCTTGATCTCCCATTGGTGCGCCGCCGTGCCCGTATAGTTTCCCTTGCCTTCGATGGTCAGCGTATACGTTCCGGCGTATACTGCCTTGCCGCCGCCTGTAACGGTGTAATCCGAACCCGCCGTCAGCGTTCGTCCATTGCAGGATACCTTAAAGAGATAGCTCAACTCCGTAGCAGAATCAGTGTTGCCGTCCCACGGCGTAAATACGAATGTGCCCTTGCCGTCTCCGATATTGCCCATGGCTCCAAAATCATTTGCCACCTGCGTAAATACCACGGCTCCCTGACTGAGATTGGCAGGCACGACCTTTATCGTATAGCCCTTGACTGCCCCCTGCCACTTCATTGCTCCGCCGGGTCTATCCGCCCCTGTGATCACGCAGAGTACATCCAGCTTATCACCGACCTTCACGCCATCCACTCTATTCTGCGTCATATGTTCTGCGCCGCTGTCCGTTCTGCGATACCACATCACATCATAGTAGCCTGTAGCTTCGCCACTGGGCGAGTCAACCCTGAAGGGGATGCTGCCGTTAATGGGAACATTTGCCGCTTGAGAAGTCGATCCAAAGTCGTGAGGGGCTTGCTTGATAACGAATTGTTCCCATTTTTGCGCCGTCGCATCCACCTGTCTATCAAGGCTTGTTCCTGTAGCGTAATATTGGTGATCCAGCACATCCGCGAGAATCTTGCCTCTTGGCAGTGTATACGCGCCAAGGCTGCCGCCCGTGGCGGAAACATGCATGCCCTCATCCCAATCCTCTATATTCAGTTCGCCAAGGCTGCCGCCCTGAATGGAAAGATTTGTGTTTGCGGAGCAATTCTGCACATCCAGCTTGTCAACGCTGCCGCCCTTCAGCGTAACGACAGCGCCGTCGGTCATCTTCAGATTGTGGACATAACCGCTCTCCAGCGTAAAGCTCCCGCGCTGACTCCCATCAAGGAGGATATTTGTAATCTGACCGATTTCCTTGCCGTCGGTAACCGTCAAATGCATATTGTTAGTGGGCTTGAAGAATGCGCCATCACCTTGAACCGACATCTTATGTCCGTTCAGATTGACCGTATGCGATCCGCTGCCAACCTTCCATGTACCATCCGTAGCGGTATAATCGGTATACAGCTTCAATGTGCCGCCGTTTGCCAGCCAGTCGGTGACCGCAGCATCGATCGTGCCATACGGAGCATCGTCCAGCGTCGCCGCGAAGCTCGCGCCGCAGTACTTGCACTCCGCGCCGGTGTGGTCCCCCTTCAGCGTCACGCCGCTGTGGGGGCACTTCACGACCTTGACATTTTCCATGTCGGCCGTCGAGGAATACTCCACATACGCGCCGTTGTCCGCGTTCTGGAACGCATAGCCGGAGGCCAGCAGAGAACCTGCCGCGGCGCTGTCGAGGTACAGCTTTGCAAACGTACCGCCGTTCAGCGTGGCCGTGCCGCCTTTTTGCACATTCAGAAACCCTATCCTGCCCGTCCAGCCGGTCAGGTCAAGCGTATTATCGCCCGGAGCTACGATCACATACGAAATCTCCGTGCTGCCGCGGACGATCAGCTTATTTCCCGTATCGCTGTAGCCGACATAAAGTATTCCGTCGATGGTCTTTCCGTTGCTCACATCCAGCGTCAGCGTTTTGCCGTCTGTCACATAGCCGCCCGAGTCTTTGCCGCCCAGCGCTGCGACTGTGCTGCCGGTCGCTGCCGCTTTGATTGCGAAATACAGGCCGCTCTTCACATTATTGTTAACATAGCCGTCGGCGTAATATGTGGTCGTGCTGCCGTCCTGGGCAACGACCTTCGCCGTCACCGTCTGTCCGCAGGTATTGCAGGCCCAGACGCCGTCGGCCTCCGCCGCGCCCGCATTGTGGGGGCAGGCGGATCCGCAGACCGTGCACACGCCGTTCTTTTTCGACCAGTCGTGCTGCGCGCAGGTGAAGCCGCACTCACAGTTCGTAGTCCCGGCGGCAAACGTATGCTTATGCGTTTCGATGACCAGAGCCATGTCATGCTCGGCGTAGTTATTTATGGTATACGCGTTCAAAAGGCCCTTGTCCACGGTCCACGTCTTAGTGCTCTCGTCATAGCCGCGCAGTCCAAACGCCGTGCCCTCGGGCAGATAGTCCGACAGGTGCTTGCCCTCCGGGACCTCCAGACCGTAAACCAGCGCCGCGCCCGTTTCGAGCGTCAGAGCGCCGCCGCTTTCCAGCCTGATCGCAGGATAGGAGATGTTGGCCTCACTGCCTGTCGTATTGCTGCCGATCACGACCGCGTTTCCCTTTACCGTCACGCTGCCGCCTTGAATCCGGATGCCGTAGCTTCCGGCGGAAGTTGTCCGTCCCTGATCGAGCGTTCCGTTTTCCAGCGTCACGCTGCCGCCGGTGACGGTCAGCGGGATGCGGCCCCATATGTCAGGATTCTCGCTGATATCGGCCAGCCATGTCTTTCTGTTCAGGTCAACGGTAAGCGTGCCGCCCGTGACGGTGACGTTTTCCGACACATCCCGCGCCAGCTTCACCGTGCCGCCGTCCGCCGCTTTCGCCGCCGCGTTGACGGCCGCCTGCAAAGAGGCGTACTCCTGCCCGCCGTACTCCGCCGACTTTCCTATACCGCAGACAGAGCAATTTCCGTTATCCCCGAAGGTGTGCTTCTCATCAGCGGAAGTCCAGCCACAACGATTGCAGCTTTTTCTGTGGGTCAGGCCGTCAGGATTGGGGTTATACTGCATTGCATGCTCTTCCGTACCCAGCTTCTTCCCGCAGACGCAGACCACATTGTGCTGACTGCCATCCAAGGAGACATATGTCTTAGCGCTGTGCTCTTGCGGCTTTTCGACCGTCCCGCACAGGGTGCAGGTCGGCGTGTGTGTTTCGCCGTTGTCTTTGTACTCCCAGGTATGATTTTCGCACTTGGTGACGGTAACGGAGGTGCCGTTGGTGTTGCCGGGATCGCAGGCAGTGTTCGGATCGTCTGTCCTGACGCATTTCATGCCCGGAGCGATTTTGACAGTCACTGTCCCTTTGGGATTGGTACCGTTTCCGATGGCCTGTGCGTCCTTGCCGCCCGACTTGGCCGTTACCGTGCCGCCGGAAATGTTCACCGTCATGGTGCTCTTGTACTTGTAGTTGCCGATTGAGCCGATACCGGCGCCGCAAAGCGTGCTGCTCAGCGCAAGTGGGTTGGACGTACCCGTCGCTGTGATAACGCCGCCGTAGATGTTCAATGCAGTTTCATTGCCGTCCTCGTTGCTGTTGTCATAAATGCCAGCGCAGCCGGAGTCGGATGGACCGGAGCAGATCAGCGTGCCGGTGCCGCCGCTCTGTGCATAGATATTCAGAGTTGCCGGCTGTGTATACTGGCCGTTCAGGGCAATGCCCTCGTTCAGCGTCACCGTCACTCCGTCGCAGAGGATCAGGTTGACGGTGCCGTAGACCTGAAGCGGGTCATTCGCTGTAACGTTCCCCTTGGCAGCGAACCATGTCTCGTTGCCCGCGAGTGCGCCCTGGAAGCCGTCCGCGGTCAGCACCGTGCAGTCCGCCTGTGTTTGCTCCTTGCCATTTGCGTCCACATAGGAAAACTCGTTTGCGGGGCGCACCGCGACGGTGGTATCGCCCACCACGCCGTTGTTGTTTTCGCTGCTGTATGCGGACTCCTTGCCGCTTTCATCCTGATAGCGGTAGCCGCTGGCCAGCAGGGCCGCCGCTGGGCCGTCGGCGTTCCAGATGCTGCATCCGTCCGACACACCGGTGGTATAGCTGCCGCCGGAAAGCTGCACCTTGCTATCGTTGGTCGCCACCGCGTCTTGAGCGACCTGCAAAGCGTAGGAGTTCTTGCCGTAGATCGTACCGCCGCTGACGCTCAGCGTTCCGTTTTTGACGTATATGCCCTGTTTTCCGGTGAGCGTTCCGCCCAGAATATTCGCCGTGCCGCCGCCGTTCAAAAATACCGCGCAGTTCTTGTCCGTAATAGGGGCAGAGCTGGAAAAGCTGCTTTCATCGTTCGATGTGACCTCGATCGTAACGCCGCTCTCCACCGTCAGCGTGCCATTGGAGCCTACATGGATCGCCTGACCGCCGTTGGGCTGCACGATCTTACCGCCGCCTATGCTATTCTGAACGGTCAGGCTGCTGCCGTTTTCGATGTAAAATACAGCGTACAGCGGGACAAAGCCGCTCTCCCCACCGGTCGTCTGGATCGTGCAGCCGTTCAGGTCCAGAGTAATATCGCCGCTTTTCAGACGGATGCCGTAGCTATGACTGTCAGCGTTTTGGGGGATCGTCACATTCTTCAGCAGCTTCACCGTGGCGCTCGCCGCCTCCTGCGCGGCGGTAAACGCCGCCACAATGTCGGTGTGCTGCGTGGTGGTGCCGTCGCTGATGGTGACCTCCGCCACGTTCTCCGCCGTCCCCTCCGCCAGCGCCGCCGTGGGCAGCAGCGTCAGGCACAGGGCCAGCGCCATGAGACAACTCAAGATACGCTTCTTCATAGGGTCCCTCCTTCTTTTTCGTCTCCGTCCGAATTGATCTCTCATGGACAAAGAGCCTCGGTCCGGGGGCGACCCCGGACCGTTTTTCAGTTTTAGACGTTCAGTATAGCATATTTTCCGCGTCTTGCGGGGCCGTCTGCACGAAATGTACTTTTGGAGGCACAAAATGTCATCGGAGCGGGGATCGCTGCCGATCAACATATTCCATTTGCCCTTTTCTCTACAGTCGAATCATACACCGCCGCCCACGCACGGCGCAAGTATTTTTTCATTTTTTGACATTTTTTGACATTTTTTGGCATTTTTTCATTTCATGCTTGGCAGCGCGGCTTTCCTCCCGACAGCTTCTGACCCACTTTTGACCCAGAACGGAATTAAACGGGCATGGTTGGCCGGAAACAACGGAAAATCCGCCGAGCGAACGGCGGTAAAAAGCAGAAATCGGAGCCGAAACGGCTCCGATTTGCCCTTGAGACAACCTACAGACCAGAAGGCCAACACCCCGTAAGGCAGTGTCGACCTTTTGTACGTCAGCCTATTCAATATGCCGGGGTTCCGTACCCATAAATCTCATAGCATGGCCCACCGCATAGCGGTTTTCCCGGCAGGCATCGCCGGAGTTTCCCTCCACCGTGTATACGATACCGTTTTCCATCTTCTGCACGATCCCAACGTGATCCGGGATGCCATCCTGCCCCATCCCCTTGTCATTCCAATCAAAGAAGATCAGGTCGCCGGGACGCGGCTCATAGTCCCCATCCTGCCATTGACCCCTCGTTTGAAACCACTGGATACCCACAGCGCAGCTCGCGAATTTGGGGATCACGCCACGTTCCAGATAGCCGCACTCGTTGGCGCACCATGACACAAAGCAGGCGCACCAATCTACCTGGCTTCCAAAGCCGTACCATACCCAATAGGGTTCGCCGCCGATATTGCCCAGCTGCGAAAGGGCCACCGCTACGATCTCTCTGTCTCCTGCTCCAAGGCCGTATAGGACGGCACTCCACATATCGCTGTTTTTCCCGTCCACCAGCTCCGCAAGCTGCATCCGCTGGGCGGCGGTGAAGTGATAGGCATCTGCCATTTCCTCCGCTGTTTTGTGGGTCACGGTGATGCGGAGAACTATTTCCGTTACCTCCACCTTTTTTTCAATGATATTACCCGCTCCGTCATCGGTTTCCTTGATTTGAGTGGTTGTGACGGTTTCCGTCCGGCTCCCGATCTCGTTCTGGCCCAGAATATTTCCTTCATCAGAGCCTTCTTGCTTTCATCCACTGTGATCGTGCTGAAAACACCCAAAACAGAAAGTAGCGTTCGCAAAGTGTGGATGCCAAAAACGGTCGCGTACATCCTGCGGGAATGGAAGGCATCACAGGACAAGCAAAAAGAATTTCTCGGCAGCGAATATCTCGACTATAACCTTGTAGTGGCGCTGGCCAATGGCCGCCCCTGTGAGGACCGTATCATCCTGAAGTCATTTGAGAAGCTGCGGGAGAAGGCAGGGTTGCCTAAAGTGGTCTTTCACTCCCTCCGCCATTCCAGCACCACCTATAAGCTGAAGCTGAACCACGGCGACCTGAAGGCCACTCAGGGTGATACGGGCCACGCTCAGATCGATATGATTACCAGCGTGTATGCGCACATTCTGGACGAGGACCGCAAGATCAATGCCCAGAAGTTTGAGAGCGCCTTCTATGCCAATCCCGACCTACGCTCGGTTCGTCCCCCGGAGGAACCGAAGGAACCGGCGCCCGCCACATTGGATTTGGAGGCCCTGGTGGAACAGCTCCGCAACTCGCCGGAATTGGCCAACACGCTGGCCGCATTGCTGGCGTCGGCCCCATCCGAAAAATAGAGCGGGAAAATCGTATTAGCAAATCGGCGTTTTTTATTAGCAAGGCCGGAAAAATAGTTCGACGCCAATTAGCAGGCATACAGCGGAAAATGTATAAAATCGTTCCGGCAGAGCGGCAAGAATGCTCTGTGGAAATGATAACAAAAAGCCGCTGTAAACCATCGAAAAACGGCTTACAGCGGTCATTTTTGGCACCCCCGGCTGGGTTCGAACCAGTGGCCTGTCGCTTAGGAGATGGACCCAGTGCATATATTCCCTATCAACGGAGATAAAGAAAATGCAGTTATATCAAGGCATTTCTCCACATTCACTGTAAACCTCGTACAAGCAAAATCAAGCAAAAACAAAGGATTTTAGCCCCCTATTGTTTGCACTCTGTTTGCA